>ERZ808252.880-NODE-880-length-25491-cov-9.002359_pt1 | contig 25491 bp, 21 predicted proteins | sample MGYA00521242_ERZ808252 | MGnify/ENA primary metagenome ERZ808252 (study PRJEB31516, sample SAMN03275581) | gut metagenome | biome: mammalia-associated habitat; material: feces | host: Papio cynocephalus | place: Kenya | collected 2012-08-07 ...
AAAACTGTCGGTTCTCTTTTTTCTGAAATCTGCGGAAACAAAATTACTGCTTACATTTTTGAAGATGTCAACTTTCATCATTCCTTTTTCGACTAAGAAGATGTTGTAGTAAATCTTCTGTCGCGCTTTGAATGACTGTGCATCCAAAAAGGTTTGTGCTTCTTCTGTCAACATCACTTTAAGTTTGTTGCTCCTCATTTTATTTGAATTATGGTACAAAGATAGTATTTTGTTTCCAAACTACGATACAAATTACATTTATTAATGATGCGCCACAAATTCTCTTCTTGTCGGTTATGCCGTTACAGGTAATACGGGCGGATACGAGGTCAGCCAGTGTGTGAGGACCACTGACGGAGTCAGCCTGTGCCTGCGGATAGAACAAGTCGGTAATGGATGGTGTATCCCTGGTTACGAGTACTTTATGGCTTTATATCCGAAGTTGCCGTCCGGCCCTGTCAGTAGAATTTATCGCACTGATTTGTAGAATTTTATATCGTTCTACTTCGCAAAAATGAAATTTTATGATTTTTGCGAAGTAGATTTCTGGTATAAGTGCAGATCCTTGAATCAGAAAACGCTTCTGAGTTGTCAGTTTTTTTGCACATAGAGATTTTAATTATCTTCTCTACTTGTTCAGATATTGCTTGACCGCTGCAATTATATTTGCTTTCACGTCTTCCCATCTAATGGGCACAAGCATCTTAGGCATAGGATCTGTTTCTGCATCTTCAAAATATGTAAGGCTCTTTATGGATGTGAATAATTGGGCATCTGAATATTTTTGTCTGTAAAAAGAGATTAGTTCATCCAAAGAGTAGCTCTGAAGCAGAAAATAATAGTCAATAAAGTCTTTTTTTGTTCCACGATTCGTTATTGCGGATAATTTCATTGCTGCAATGTCTCTGATTCCTGCCAATCTGATACCATCTTCAATTACCGGCTCATCTATCCACGGATAATTATAGTTGACTATGTCAATCTTGATACCGTCAACTATCAGGAATCTCATCATTTTTGATGCTGATATAGGTGATACGGAAGATGCAAAAGACGAAAACTCTTCAGTCAGTTCTTCCAATTCTGCATCTGCTCTCCCGAATAAATCAAGGTCAATAGATACCCGATGACCAATCTGCAAGGCGAGCGCTGTGCCGCCGACGAGTCTGGTATCCTTTAATATGTCAATAGACTGGATCTTCCTCAGAAGTTCAAGTGTGTCGTGGGAGATTGTTTGGAAGTGTAGCATCGGAAAGTTTCTTCTGGAACTGACGAGATGGCCGAGATGAATGACACTGCTTTCGGATCAAGGGTCCTCAGATTTTTTGCAATGTTTGCGATACGAGTCATTCCGTATCTTTTAACGATAAGTTCCCAGTCCTTCATCTGCCCGAATTCCAATACGCGTTTTACGACAAATGGTGCATTGGATTCAAGGTCAATACTACCTTTATCTGTGTCCCAGAAAAGGTAGTCAGAGAGAGACTGTATATATTCAGCATCGATCATGTAGACAAATGTATTAATTAATTGCCATATTCCGAAGAAGGCCGGCGGAAATTTCCGCCGGCCTTCTTTGAGTGCTGTGCCGTCGCTTACAGTTCCCGCTGGCCCTTTACGTATTCTTCGGCCATCTGGTGGAACTTCTCCACGAGGGAGGCGAGTTCCGGTTGGTCGGCGAGGTTCACAAGCTCGTGAGGGTCGTTGACCTCATCGATGAGCATGCGTCCCGCACCTGCCCCGTAGAACTCGGCATAGCGCCAACGCTCCGTGCGGATGCCGACTCCGGTGATGCCCTTGCCGTGGTTGTCCCAGACGGTGTAGGCCGGCTTGTCGAACTCGGCGTCAGGGTTGTCCAGGAGCGCCGCGAAGCTCTTGCCCTCAAGGTACTCGTTCTTCGGGAGGCCGCAGAGTTCCACGAGGGTAGGGTAGATGTCGAGGTTCTCCGTGATGCGGTATGTCACCTTGCCGTTGCCTTTGGCGCGCGGATCCACCACCACGAGCGGGGTGTTGGTTGCCTCTTCCCAGAGCGAGCCGGCCTTCGACCACTTGCCCTTCTCGCCGAGCATGAAACCGTGGTCAACGCAGAATACGATGATGGTGTTGTCCCTCAGGCCCGCTTCGTCGAGTGCGGCGATGAGCCTGCCCACGTTCCAGTCCACATAGCTGATGCAGGCCCAGTAGGCGCGGATGAATGATTTGGCGTCCTCCGGGCTGCTGCGGCGGTTGATGAACACGTCGGCGTTGATCTCCCTGATGGAGCCTGCTGGGAATCCGCGCGGGATCATCGGGTAGGTGCAGAAATCTTCCGCGAGAGGGATGTCATCGGTGTTGTAGAGATTGAAGAATCTCTGCGGCGCGATGCACGGGGTGTGGGGCTTGGAGTAGCCGCAGGCGATGAAGAACGGTTCGTCCTTCTTGGCTGCGGACTTGATGAATTCTATGGCCTTGTCGGTGTTGGTCTCCTCGCTTTTGTAGCGCTCTTCATCGGCGAACCAGCGGTCTGATTCGGCCCCGTGGCCCACGTTGTACTCGTCTCCCGGCACAAGTTCCCTCATGCCGTTTTTCTTGATGAGATTCTTTCCGCCGCCGCGGCTCTCGACCCAGATACGGTGCTCGTCATTGGATACATGCGACGGCTTGAAGTCGCCGACGCCCTTGTTGCGGCGGCGCTCCCAGCCACCGAAGTCCCAGGCATCGCTGTCCTCGATTCCGGAGTGGAAAATCTTGCCGGAGACGTAAGTCGTATAGCCGTGGTTCTTGAAATACATCGGCAGGCTCTGCCATTCCGGGTGATCGGCTCCCCACCACGGGGAGTTGTTGTAGATCATCGTTGAAGTCGGCTTGTGACCGGAGAGCAACGAGGTGCGGGACGGGCCGGAGAGCGGATACTGGCAGTAGTTGTGCTGGAAGAGCACGCCCTCGGAGGCGAGTTTGTCGAAATTCGGGGTGTGCATCTGCGGCGTGCCGTAGATCTTCCAGTCTGTGCGCATGTCGTCCGACATGATGAACAGCACGTTCATCTTCGGCTCCGCGCCTGTGGCCATCGCGGCCCCGGCCACGAGGCCGAGCCCGACAGCGGGAATCATTTTTTTTGTCATTGTGGTATTATAGATAAAGTTTGATGAAGTCGAGGTAGTACTTCCAGTCCTGCGGCAGTACGCCGTGGCCCCCGTCGTGCATCACGAAGCCGAGGGTGTTGAAGATCGGCTTCTCCGGGGCGGGCATCACATTGGTGCCGAGGTCATCCTTGCCGAGCAGTTCATAGACCGGACCTGCTTCCACTGCGGCGCAGAACTCTCCCTTGGCGTCCGACCATGTGTCGGTGCTGCCTGTGGAAAGGAGCAGCGGGCGGGGGGCCACGAGGGAAATGACGAGGTTGGCGTCCATCGGCATCTTGGTCACGTCGGAGGCGTATTTGCCGTAATTCGGCGCGAACTGATATGAGTAGCGGGTAGGGTCGGTGAGGTGCGCCACGGTCTCGCCGAAGTTGCGGCGGCTAAGCGCGGCACCGCCCTCGCCTGAGCAGCTCGGTATCACGACGGCGATCCTCTGGTCGCGTGCGCCCGCCCAGAGCGTGGTCTTGCCCAGGCGTGAACATCCTGTAAGGGCGATTCTCTTGGCATCTATGTCAGGGTCTTTCTCGAAGTAGTCGATCACGTTGCTCACGCCCCAAGCCCATGTGGACACTGCGCCCCACTCGTCATCTGCAAATCCTGTCTGCCCGTCCTTGAGGTAGAGGCTGCGTACCCCGAGGTAGATGCCGCCTTCGAAATCCGGCTCGAAGTCGGTATAGCAGAGAGTCGCGAAGCCGTAGCCCTCCTTGAGATATTCCTTGATGACGGAGTCGAGTGCGAACTTTGACGCTGCAGGATTTGACTCGGCAAGGCGCACTTTCTTGGTGTTCTTGTCCCAACTGCGGCCCGGCTTGACTCCGGGGTCGGCCACCGTGATATTATTTGGACTGAAGCTCAGGTTGAGAAGCAGCGGCACTGGGCCGTTGGCGTCTTTCGGCAGATAGATAAGCACATCGGCACGCGGACCTTCGTTGTCCTTGGAAAAATATATGGTGACCTGCTTGCGCACCGCGCCTCCTTCCATGCCGAGGTCTGCCTTGACATCGTATCGCACTTTCAATTTCTTGGCTGGCCACTTGCCGTACTGGTTCTCCTCCACTATCTTGAGGACTTCTGGGCGGCGCTTGCGGGCCCATTCCTTGGCTGTGGTGACTTTCTTGCCGTTGTTGAACGTGAGCGCATCGGGGAGCGTGGCTTTGTAGTCCCCGACTTTGGATTCGTCGTAGTTTACTGGTATGCCTGCCACTACATCATTCTGTGCGTGGACTGAACCTGCCGCGAGCATGCATGCGGCCAGGCTTAAAGCAAAAATCGAATGTTTCATTTGCTGGGTGGTTATTTGTTTCCACGAAATTAAGCAAAAATTCTTAACTTTACGAAAATTGTTACCGCATAGAGATGACCATTACAAAATCCATCCTGTTTTCGCTCTCCCTGCTTCTGGCGGGAGTGCCGCTTTCGGCCGGAACGGTCGTAGTCAATCTGCGCACCGAGTCCATGCAGACCCCGGTGGGAATCGACGAATCCAGACCATATTTCAGTTGGCAGATGTCTTCGGACCGCATCGGGGCCGCACAGACTGCTTATAGGCTGACGGTCGCCGACAGCCCCGAGAAACTCTCCGGCGGTGATCTGGTCTTCGACAGCGGCCTGGTGCGTTCGGCCGAGTCGCTCAACATCCCTTATGACGGGGCTGCATTGAGGGCTTCGACACGCTACTTCTGGAAGGTGAGCGTCACGGACGAGACGGGCGCGGCAGTTGACTCCGACCCCACCTGGTTCGAGACCGGCCTGATGGGCAGCGGCTGGAGCGGCGCCCAGTGGATTGGCTCCGAGAAAGTCGGTGTCTCCAAGTACCGTACATTCTTCAACATAGACTACGATGTCCGCATCCCGGAAGGCAGCAGCCGTGCCGTGTTCGCATACAGCGTCAAGGACAAGGACAACTATATCACTGTGGGACTTGATGTCAACGGCAGGCCGGTCCTTGATGTGGACTACGCCGTGGAGGGTGACAGGCGCCATCTTTCCACCATTGATCTCTCGGACATCATCACCCCGGAGAACAGACATGCCTCCCATCACCTGACCCTCAAGGTCAGCACCCCCGGCTACCATCTCAAGTCCAACCTTATAGTGCTCCTCGACGGCAAGATGCTCCGTCCGGCCGAGGGCGTGCCCGGTGGCCCGGCGAGGGAAAACGTCTCCTCCGGCAACCCGTACCAGATGGTCATCACCCCTTACCCGGGCGGCGAGAGGGTGCATGACTGGGCCCGCCTGCATTCGATAGGTTTCATGCAGCCGAAAGGGCAGAAAGCCGAGTTCTCGAACATAACGATTTCCGAGGACAACTGGGACACGGTGCTCTACACCGATCCGGAGCCCAAGCACCTCGTCAACGGCAACGGACGCCTGCAGACATGGGAACCTTACGGCAAGGTCTCAGCCCCGATGCTCCGTCGCGGCATCGAGATCTCCCGTCCGCTGAAGAGCGCGAAACTCTATGTCACCGCGCGCGGAATCTATGAGTTTTACATCAACGGGGAGCGTGTCAGCAACGACTGGTTCAACCCGGGCTGGACGGATTACCGCTACCGTATAATGTACAACAGCTACGATGTCACCTCCATGCTGCACCAGGGCTCCAACGGCCTCGGGGCCATGCTGGGTGCAGGCTGGTACAGCGACCTCAACATCTTCACCTCAGCATTCGTGGACCCCTACGGCATCAGGCAGTCCCTGCTCGCCAAACTCCTGCTCACCTACGAGGACGGCACCAGCGAAGTGATCGTAACCGATGGCAAATGGAAGAAATACGACGACGGCCCGGTGACACGCAACGGTTTCCAGTTCGGCGAGGACTATGATGCACGCAAGGAAGTGGATGGCTGGACCGGAGGCGGGTTTGACGATTCCTCATGGGCGAACGCCGACATATTCGAGCGCCCCGCCCCGAGCGTGAAGATTCAGGCCTATGTGGGTCTGCCGATACAGAACAACATCACCCTCACCGCCGTCAGCGTCAGCGAGCCGGTCAGGGGCACATTTGTCTACGACTTCGGCCAGAACGTGGTCGGCGTGCCGCGTCTCGAGGGCATGAAGGGCAAGGCGGGGCAGACCGTGACCCTCCGCTTCGGGGAGATGATCTATCCGGAGACGATCCCTACAGCTCCGGTGGAACCATATACCGTTGATACCTATAAGAAAATGAAGGGGCAGGTGTATATAGAGAATTACCGTGGCGCCATCTCCATCGACAATTACATCATGCGCGGGCGCTCTGAAGGTGAGACCTGGCAGCCGCTTTTCACCGATCACGGCTTCCGCTACGTGTCCGTGACCGGCCTGAGCAAGCCGCTCCCTGTCGAGTCCGTCAAGGCCGTGGTGCTTGAGTCCATAGGCAACGCCACCGCCACGTTCGAGAGCTCGGACAGCAACGTCAACCGCCTTTTCCAGAACATCCTCTGGGGTCAGAGGGGTAACTTCCAGGCCGTGCCGACCGACTGCCCTCAGCGTGACGAACGCCAGGGCTGGACCGGCGATGCTCAGGTTTTCGCCCGTACGGCCACCTACTTCAGCCCTTGGGTGGACAAGTTCTACGACAGGTGGTTCTTCTCTGTCCGAGACAATCAGAACCTCGATGGCAGCTACTTCAACTACTATCCTGTCACTGGCCGTCCGCCTTACGGCTTCACCAACGAGAATCCTGGCTGGATGGGCTGGATGGAAGCCGGCATCATAGTGCCTTATCAAGTCTATATGCAATATGGTGACATCAAGGCTGTTGCGCAGATGTACGACTCCATGGTCCGCTACATGGACTATCTGGAGCGCCAGTCGAACGGCTATCTCCAGCCTGATTCCGGCATCGGTGACCATCTCGCTGTGGAACGGACCAACATCGGTCTCACCAACACGGCCTACTACGCTTACGATGCCTACATGATGTCCAAGATGGCCGCGGCCCTCGGCAAGAAATCCGATGCGGCCAAGTACTCCGCCCTGTACGACAACATCAAAGCCGCCTTCAACAGGACCTACGTCCGTGAGGACGGTGTCACCGTGGCGCCTTATAAGGCTGTCAAGTGGCCCGGGATGCCTGCCACTGAGAATGGGCCGAAGGACGGGGATATCATCCCGGTTGACACCCAGACCTCTTATGCCCTGCCGCTGCGCTTCGGTCTTTTTGATGATGCCGTCAAGGACAAGGCCGTGGCGAATCTTGTCAAGAACATCCGCGACCACGGCGACAAGCTCACCACGGGATTCATCGGCACCCCTTATCTCAATCCCGCCCTCTCGGACGCCGGCAGGGATGATGTGGCTTTCACCCTCTTCGAGCAGAAGGACTGCCCGTCCTGGCTCTACCCTGTCCTCCAGGGTGCCACCACCATGTGGGAGAGGTGGAACTCCTACACCATCGAGAACGGCTTCGGCCCGGTGGACATGAACTCGTTCAACCACTACGCCTACGGGGCGATAGGGGAGTGGATGTACGCATACCTGCTCGGTTTCCAGAGAGATGAGGACAGACCGGCCTACAAGCACATCATCCTCCAGCCGCGAGTCGGGGGAGACCTTGAGTATGTCAACGGGGGCTTCGAGACCCCGTACGGCCGTATCGACGGCGGCTGGGAGAAGACCGCGCGCGGCTACATCTACCGTGTGACGATCCCGGCCAACACCACTGCATCGCTCACTCTTCAGGCTCCGGGTGTATCCGCTGTTAAAGTGCTTCGTGGTGGGGAGGGTGTTGGTCCTCTGCGCAGCCTCAAGGGCCGCGTGATGGCCGAACTCAAATCCGGCAGCTATGAATTTGAAATCACAACGAAATGAAAGAGTATATAGAACAGAACCGTGAACGCTTCCTTCAGGAGCTCTTAACCATCCTGCGCATCCCTTCCATAAGCGCGAAGCCGGAGCACAAGCCGGATATGTACCGCTGCGCCGAGACCCTCGCCGACCTCCTTCTGGAGGCCGGTGCGGACGAGGCCGGAGTCTGCGACACCGACGGCAACCCTGTGGTCTTCGGGCAGAAGATCATCGACCCGTCGTTGAGCACCGTGCTCGTCTATGGGCACTACGATGTCCAGCCGCCCGAGCCGCTGGAGAAGTGGCACTCCGACCCTTTCGAGCCGGAAGTGCACGACGGGGCCATCTGGGGCCGCGGAGCCAATGATGACAAGGGCCAGCTTTTCATGCATATCAAGGCCTTCGAATATCTGCTGCGCAGCGGAAAACTCAGACACAACGTCAAGTTCCTTTTCGAAGGAGAAGAGGAGATCGGAAGCCCGTCGCTCCCTGCGTGGATCAAGTCCCACAAAAAACTTCTCAAGGCCGACATCTGCCTCGTCAGCGACACCACGATGATAAGTGACAAAGTCCCGTCTATCAATTGCGGGATGAGAGGTCTCAGTTATTTGGAAGTCAAGGTTATAGGCCCGAATAAAGATCTTCACTCGGGACATTACGGAGGAGCTGTGGCAAACCCGATACAGGTCCTCTGCGAGATGATCTCCAAACTCATCGATGCTGACGGGCGCGTCACCGTACCGGGATTTTATGATGATGTGGTGGAACTCTCCCGCGCGGAGCGCCGCATGCTTGCCAGGGCGCCGTTCAACATGCAGGAATACAAAGATTTCCTCGGTGTCCGCGCCCTTCGTGGGGAGAATGGCTATACCCCTCTGGAGCAGACCGGCATAAGGCCTTGCCTTGATGTCTGCGGCATCTGCGGCGGCTACACCGGCGAAGGGGCCAAGACAGTGCTTCCTTCGGAGGCCCGCGCCAAGATCTCCATGCGCCTCGTCCCTAATCAGCGCAGCGCTGACATCACACGCCGTTTTGCCCGTTATTTCAAGTCTCTCGCTCCCCGCTGCGTGAGGGTCGAGGTCAAGGAGTGCGAGGGAGGTGACGGCTTCCTCATCCCTATAGGTTCATCCGCCTATAAGGCCGCTGCCCGAGCCATGGGTGAGGTCTACGGGGTGGAGCCGGTGCCGTCTCGCGGCGGGGGTTCTATCGCCGTGCTGGCGGAGGTCCAGAAGATCCTGGGCATCGATCCGCTGCTGATGGGCTTCGGCCTTGAGCGCGACACGATACACTCTCCGAACGAGAGTTTCCTTCTCAGCCAGTTCTTCCGAGGTATGGAGTCCATCGCCAAGTTCTACGAGTACTGGAGTCCAGACTCTGTCGCGGTGGCGGATAACTAATTGAAAATTAGTAAATTAAACAAATGTCTCCTGCCGAAATTGGTGGGAGATGTTTGTTTATGTTTTTGTTGCTCAAGGACTTATGTGCCACCCATTATGTTTGCAGGAGAGAGGGATTTTGATTAAGTTTGCGACAAATTGCGAATTTGTTATGACAAAGAAGACAAAGGTGATCTCCTGGATCGTGGGAGTGCTGCTGGTGGCAGCGGCTACAGTGTTCTATTTCAAGTTCTATTTCGTCTTCGGCGACGGGGTCAAGGCCGGGGAACTCAACCAGATTGTCCACAAGGGCTGGGTCTGGAAGACCTACGAAGGACGTCTCATCCAGACAGGCTTCAACAGCACCAAGCGCAGCGGAAGCCTCCAGTCCAACGAGTTCAATTTCTCAGTGACCGACAAGGCTGTGGCCGATTCTCTGATGAGGTGCAGCGGCAAGATGGTCGAGCTTCACTACAAGGAATACAACGGCTGGCTTCCTTGGCGCGGCATGCAGAGATATGTCGTGGACAAGATCATCTCGGTCACCAAACCGTCTTCGGCTTCTGAAGTCCCGATCATCACAGGAGGGGAGGAGACAAGCTTATGACAGGTGCATTTCTTTTCATTATAGCGGCCGTAATCTCCACCCATCCGGCAGGCAACCCCAATGCGAGGCTGCTCACAGTGGAGGAGTCGGTGGGGCAGGGGCCGCGGTCAGTCTATCCCGAGAGGGTGAAGCTTTGGTGGGATGCTTCAAGCAAACTCACCAAAGAGCGCCCGGCCTTCTCCAGACCGACATACACGCTTCCTCAGAGCGAAGGCCCTGGCATAGTCTACGGGCAGACCGTCAGCCGCAACGAGTTCGGCATCAGCGGGGGAGTGTTCCCGTCTCCTGACGGCAAGCGGCTCGCCGTCTATCGCAAGGACGAGTCGGCGGTGAGCCTTTTCCCGCTTTTCGACATAACTACCCGAACAGGCAGCACCCGAGAGATCCGTTATCCGATGGCCGGCATGGCTTCGGAGAAGCTCTCCGTCTGCATCTGTGACACTTCAGGCCAGGTTCTCACCACCCTCAAGGTGGACGACTTCGATGAGGAGCGCTACCTGACGGGAGTGACCTGGTCGCCTGACGGAAAATATGTCTTCGTCCAGGTGCTCGACCGTCCGCAGCACAACCTCAGGCTCAACATGTACCGCGCCTCCGACGGGAGTTTCGTGCGCACACTTCTTACTGAACACAACGATGCCTGGGTTGAGCCGCAGGAGGGACTTCACTTCATCAAGGGCAGATATGAGTTCCTCTACAGCACCGACAACCGCGACGGTTACCGTAATCTCTATCTCTGCGACACTCTCGGCCATGTCTCACGCCTCACTCCGTGCAACGCCGACGTCCAGTATATTGCCAACGACGGGCGCAACGTCTTCTACACCTCTGCCGAAGTCTCCCCTATAGAGAACCATCTCTTCAAGGTCAGCCTCAAGGGGCTTAAGGCAGGCAAGCCGAAGCGGCTCACTTTTGAGCGCGGCTGGCACCAGATCGACATGTCTCCGGACTGCACCAAGTTCATAGACCGCTACAGCAGCCTCAACGTACCGGGTGTCACTGAGGTCAAAAACATAGACGGGGAGGTGATCAACCACATCCTCACCGCCATCGACCCCCTTGACGAGTATGCCCAGTGCAAGGTGGAGCTCGGCACGGTGAAATCCGCCGACGGACGCTTCGACAACTACTACCGCCTCTTCTACCCACGCGACTTCGACCCTTCCAAGAAATACCCCCTCATCGTCTATGTCTATGGCGGCCCTCATTCCCAGATGGTTACAGACAGCTGGCTAGGGGGAGTGAGGATGTGGGAGATGATGATGGCACAGAAAGGCTATGTGGTCTATGTCCAGGACAACCGGGGCACGCAGAACCGGGGGGCAGCTTTCGAGAAGGCCATTAACCGCCAGTGTGGCCAGGCCGAGATGGAAGACCAGATGGAGGGCATCCGGACCCTGCTGGCCACCTGCCCGTGGATAGACCGTGACCGCATCGGGGTACACGGCTGGAGCTACGGTGGGTTCATGACATTGTCCCTTGCTACAAACAACCCCGGATTTTTCAAGGTCGCTGTGGCCGGCGGACCGGTGATCGACTGGAAGTGGTACGAGGTGATGTACGGTGAGCGCTACATGGACACCCCTCAGACCAATCCGGAAGGCTTCGAGAAGACCTCCCTGCTGCCCAAGGCCGCTGACCTCACTGGCCGTGTGCTCATCTGTCAGGGAGTGCTGGACGACACCGTGGTGTGGGAGCATTCGCTCAACTTTATCCAGGAGTGCATCAAGGCGGAGAAACGTGTGGACTATTTCCCGTATCCTCTTGAGCCTCACAATATGAGAGGCCGTGCCAGGGTGCATCTATACGACAAGATAACAGACTATTTCGAGACTTATTTATGATGAGAAGATTTCTCGTGGCATCCGCGCTGGCCTTGACGGTCTGCGCCGGTTGTCTCGCGCAGACCAAGGCAGAGACAAGACTGTATGAAAGGACGCTAAAGAAGCCGTCCGTGGCCGCTTTTGACAAGTTCCTCAAAAAATATCCGTCTTCCGTCTATTCGGAGGAGATCAAGGCCCGCAAGGATACTCTCCTGCATATCAGCCCCTACACTGAGCAGCAGGCATCGTCCATCATCGGGGGCACTCTTCCTGCCGGAGCCGAGTTCAAGGCCATACCTCTGCGCAGCGAGGGAGTGGACAGGATATACGCCGTCTGCATCGGGGCCGACACCCTCGGGCTTGACCGCGTGCGCATCTGCTCTGTGGAGCGTGTGCCGGGCAAAAAAGGCAAGCCTGACATCTGGAAGACTCTCGGCAGCTATGAAGTGCCGGCAGCCGATGCCGAAGGGATGGCCGAAAGGCATTTTGTGGACAGCAGCTTCACATTCCGCATCAAGGAGGCTGACTGGTTGGGATTCAGCTATCTGATGTCTTCTGCCGACAAATCTCAGCAGATATATGTCGAGGCGAGCTACTGCCCGTCAAGCGATGCCTTCGATGTGGTTGCCTTCCGTGGTGCCAATACTCTTAAGGACGGCTCTGCGGGGCCATACCGGATCACCGGCCGTGTGGAGAAGAGCCTGCTTGGCGGCGAGACTCAGCCGCAGGTCCGCCTGATGCTCTCACGCATAGAGAAGAATCCTCTTCTGGAGGCTGTCCCAGAGAGGGATTATCTCACCGATGCTGCCATAGAATGGTGGATCTCTCACAATCCGGAGGCTCTCACTGTAGCCAAGAAGTTGAGTTTCAATATACTTCCATCTGAATGCTCTCTCGTGGAAGACTTCGCCTCCGCCAAGGGCAAGGTGAACTCCGCCAAGTACCGGGCGGCCATGATGGATATCCGCGGGTATACCGTAGTGGTGGCCTATCAGAAGGAAAGCGGGGACTATGTGTTGGCTTGGGCCGAGCCTGAATGCCGCAACAAATACAAGGACCGCCTGCTCAACAGCATCGAGCTGGAAGGCAGCAATCTTGTCATGTCTTTCTACCATGGAAGCCGTTATTTCAAGTACACCATCAACCTCGCGTCCAAGACTCTGAGCCGGTGACTTGCGGCCGGTGGACGTGAATGAACGGAAATGAACCTTTATTTTGCCGGCACAGATATGGACAATTCAATATAAATCACTAAATTTGCAATCCCCTTGATTCGCTTCTGTCCGGGGAGGAGCAGGCTCGGGTTTTCCCGTAAGCAATTGTTAACTCATTAAAGTTCAACCTATTAGGTGGATTTTGATGACCCTAGGTGTAAATTGATGGCCACTTTGGACTATGATGCCGTCGCGTGGTACGTGATGCGCGTGACATATCAGCGTGAGCTGCCCGTGCAGGCGAAACTGAGCGCTTCAGGCATCGAGACTTTCGTCCCGGTGGGCCGTGTGCGGAGACGCAACGCTGAAGGGGTGTCAGTGGGTTGGAAGACCGAGCCCCTTGTGCACAACTACATCTTCATACGTGACTCCCTGCGTACCATCCGTGGACTCAAGGCTGAGATACCTCATCTGCGTTATATGATGGGGACAGATGAGGAGGGCTTGAACAGGCCCCAGTCCGTGCCGGACAAGCAGATGCAGGACTTCATCAAGGTCGTCAACACGGCCGGTTCAAAGTTCCTCACAGAGTTGCCGGATCTCAAAAAAGGTGACAGGGTGAGGGTGCTTGTAGGCCCATTTGAGGGAGTGGAGGGCATCTTCGTGATGATGCCGCGCCGCCACGAGAACAGGGTTGTGGTGCAGATCAAGGGGGTGGCCGCAGTGGCCACGACATCGCTTCTGCGCCGCGACGTGGAGAAAATATGAAAAAACTGATATGAGAGATTTCAAGGACATACAGATAGCGGTGGCCGGCACGGGATACGTCGGCCTGAGCATAGCGACGCTGCTCGCTCAGCACCACAAAGTCACGGCTGTGGATGTCGTACCCGAGAAAGTCGAGAAGATCAACAGCCGCATCAGTCCCATCCAGGACGAATACATAGAGAAATATTTCCGAGGGGAACTTCCCGACGGCGTGCAGGGCGGGCTTGACCTCACCGCCACGCTCGACGGGGCGGCAGCCTACCGTGACGCCGATTTCGTGGTCATCGCCGCACCGACCAACTACGACCCCGAGAAGAACTACTTCGACACGCACCATATAGAGGATGTCATCAACCTGGTGCTCAGCGTCAACCCCGATGCTGTCATGGTCATCAAGTCCACCATCCCGGTGGGCTATACCCGCAGCCTGTATGTCAAATACGCCCTCAAGTTCCTCACCGACCCGCAGTTGAAAGGCAAGAAGTTCAACCTGCTCTTCTCCCCGGAGTTCCTCCGTGAGAGCAAGGCCCTCTACGACAACCTCTACCCGTCCCGCATCATAGTCGGATACCCGGAGAGCCTTCCTGCCGACAAGGACCGCAAGTGGGACGAGGAGAACGCAGCCATCGCCGCCATAGGCAGTCCGCAGGCCCGCGAGTACGCCAGGATCTTTGCCGACCTTCTCCGTGAGGGCGCCATCAAAGAAGACATTCCTACCCTTTATATGGGCATGAAGGAGGCCGAGGCCGTGAAGCTCTTCGCCAACACATACCTCGCCCTGAGGGTCAGTTACTTCAACGAACTTGACACTTACGCCGAGGTCAAAGGTCTTGATTCCCAGGCCATCATCATGGGTGTGGGGCTCGACCCGCGCATCGGCACGCACTACAACAACCCGTCCTTCGGATACGGGGGCTACTGCCTCCCTAAGGACACCAAGCAGCTCCTTGCAAACTACGCCGATGTCCCGGAGAACCTCATCCAGGCCATAGTCGAGAGCAACCGCACCCGTAAGGACTACATCGCCGACGCGGTGCTCCAGAAGGCCGGATATTACTCCGACAACGGCCAGTGGGACAGCTCCATGGAACACAGCTGCGTGATCGGGGTCTACCGCCTCACCATGAAGTCCAATTCGGACAACTTCCGCCAGAGTTCCATCCAGGGAGTGATGAAGCGCATCAAGGCAAAAGGGGCCGAGATTATCATATACGAGCCGACCCTCTTCGACGGGGAGACTTTCTTCGGCTCCAGGGTGGTCAACGATCTCGAGAAGTTCAAGGCTGACTCCAAGGTCATCATCGCCAACCGCTTCGACCCTGTCCTGGACGACGTCGCCGACAAGGTCTACACCCGCGACCTCTTCAAGCGGGACTGAGCGCTTGACTGATTGGATAATTTGTTATACTTTTACAAAAGTATTCAAAGGACACGGCCATGGCGAGGAAGTTATACCCCATAGGGATTCAGACATTTGAACGTATACGTAAAGAGGAAAATCTCTATATAGACAAGACGGAGTACGTCTATCGTATGACGCACACGGACGGTTCGTATTTTTTTCTGAACCGTCCGCGCCGTTTCGGCAAGTCGTTGCTTGTGTCTACTTTCCATAGTTATTTCGAAGGAAAGAAGGATCTCTTCAAGGGACTTGCCATCGAGAGACTGGAGAAGGATTGGGAGTCGTATCCGGTGCTGCACTTCAGCCTGGCCGGCGGTAAGCATTTGGAGAAGGAACAGCTTGAACGTTACCTACTGTTCATCTTGAACAACAATGAAAAACGCTTTGGTGTCGAATGCGATTCTCCGGATCCTAACGTGCGGCTTCTCAATCTGATCATGGAGGTTTATCAGAAGACCGGCAAGCAGGTTGTAGTACTTGTCGATGAGTATGATGCGCCTCTGCTTGATGTTGTCCATGAGAAGACAAGCCTTGACGTGCTGCGCAATACGATGCGCAACTTCTACAGCCCGCTGAAAGTGTGCGAACCGATGCTCCGCTTCGTGTTCCTGACGGGCATCACCAAGTTCTCGCAGCTCAGCATCTTCAGCGAACTGAACAACATCAGGAACGTGAGCATGGACGAGGCTTATGCCGGCATCTGCGGTATCACCATGGAGGAGATGCTCACCCAGATGAGCGGCGATATCGACGAACTCGCCGCCAAGTTGAAATTGGGCAGGGAGGAGACGATAGCGGAGCTGAAGAACAACTATGATGGATACCATTTCTGCTGGCCTTCACCCGATGTGCTCAATCCTTACAGTCTGCTCAACTGCTTCGCAGAGGGGAAGATGGACTCCTATTGGTTCGGCTCGGGGACTCCGACGTACCTCATCGAGATAATGCGGAGATTCGATGTGCAGCCGTCTCAACTTGGCCACGTGAGGGCGATGAAGGCTTCTTTCGATGTGGCGACAGAGAGAATGACTTCTTTGGTGCCGTTACTTTATCAGAGCGGATATCTGACCATCAAGGGATATGACGAGGCTGTGGGTGTTTATTCGCTTGACATTCCCAACAGGGAGATAAGGATTGGACTGTTTGACAGCCTGCTGCCAGGCTATCTGGATTCAAGGGTGGATTCTGGCAGGGTTGTCATAGCCGATGTTTCCGCATGTCTGAAAGATAGGGACATTGATGGAGCCATGCGGCTTTTGCGTGACTTTCTTCAGACCGTGCCATATTGCGATAACATCCGCTATGAGGGTCATTATCAGCAGATGCTATATATTATATTTGCTCTTCTCACGAACTACGACATCGAGGTGGAGCAGCATACTGCCAAGGGCCGGATCGACATCAGCCTTGAGACCTCTGACACTATCTATGTTATGGAACTCAAGTTCGGCGGCAGCGCTCAGCAGGCTCTGGAGCAGATAGAGTCGAGGCGTTACGCCGACGCTTTCAAGATGAAAGGCAAAGAGGTCGTCGCGGTCGGTCTGAACTTCTCCGTCAAGGACGGCGTGAACACCCTTGAGTGGACGGTGAGGAGTGATTGTAAATCAGTTGAATAAGCATTATCTTTGCAATAATAAGAATATGTATTATGGCAACTTACACTATCACGATCAATGAGCGCACAAAGGTAGGTCGTAGCCTTGTTGATTATTTGCGTAATCTTGGAGTTATAGATGAGTCTGACGATGATACCGTTGCGGCGATAAAGGAGATTCGTAGTGGCGGTGGTACCCGATGCGAGTCCTTTGAGGATTATTTGAATGCAGTCAAGTCCTTATGAGGACAATTCCTATCAGCTATGAGCAACAAGTACTTTCCCGATGAACAGATATCGTTCAATGACCTTTACTTTGTATGCTATATGATAGAGCGGGTTGCGCGGAAGATTCATCAGCGCAACTGTTATGTCGCAGAGCGTATCGGAGTGGAGGGTTTGTTGCACGAAATGTCCATCGCGCAGACCAGTCACTGCCTCAACCCGGAACAGGTTGAGAGTAAATGGATAGAGGTATATGAGCTACGCGAGGGGTATTTTGATGTGACAGATGTGTCAGACCGTTTTACGGACAAGGTGCCATCGCCGACGCAGATGGGAAAAGTATATGCGAGGCTGGTAACATCTTTGGACACTGATGACAATTTGCCTGAGACAATTTTGAAAGTCTACGAGTCTCCTGTCAGCATTATAATAGACGACTACAATACAGGAGCATACTACGAGCCTAGTTATGTCCAGACCCGCGCTTTCTTGAATGGAGGCTTCTGACACCTGCGGTATGTTTTTTGTAAGTGATAGCGGCGTTTTGATAGTCTTAAACTTAATATTATGTCGTATTCAGCAGTAGAGATTGCGAAGAAACTTATTGCTCTGGCTCAGAGTGATGAGGCAAATGGTGGAGAGTTGCTTACGAACTTGAAACTTCAGAAACTCCTTTATTATCAACAGGGTTATCATCTGGCCCAGTTTGGCACACCTCTCTTTGACGAGGACATAGAGGCGTGGATGTACGGACCCGTGGTGCCGTCCATGTATGATTATTACAAGAAACAAGGCGCTGCGGGGTTGACATTTGATGGTGAGACGGTTATGCTGAGGCCGGAGGAAGAGGAACTCTTTAATCAGGTTTTCGATGCTTTCAGAGATTTTTCCGCTATCGGGCTTATGAACAGGACTCACGGCGAGAAGCCTTGGCTTGAGGCTGTTCCTCACGATAGGGGAACTGTGATCAGCAAGGAGTCAATGCGGAATTTTTTCAAGACCCAATTCGAGTAAGATCCGGCAGATGGGGAAGATAAAGAAGCAGCACCCGGAACGTCCGCCTGTTGGACCAAGCCGGGTCGTGTTCGGTTTCTCAGAACTGAGACCTCTCAGTTACAAGTCGGCTGAAAGGGACGGGAAGTTCTTCATAAGTTATATAGAGCGGCTGAAAAGGTTGTGTTTATTGGATTGGAGCGACTTGAGATGTGCTCAGCGTCATTCCTTTGGAACAGAAAAAATTTCTTTGGTTTCGTTAAGCCCTGCAGCCCAGAACAATTGTCCTGCCGGTGTGGATGGTTTGCTGGCTTTACGAGCTGCCGGTGACAACCATGCGTTTCTTGATTACAGGGACGGTAATGTCTTTCAGGTGGTATTTATTGAATATCAATTCGGGGACATTTATAGGCATTGCTGATTTCTGCTCAATCATAGCGAAGACACCTCCCCTTGGCTGTCCGGATGAGAAAGAAGCGGCCATCAGGCCGGCAGATGCATCAAGAGACTATCGCCTCCTCCGCAAATGCGCTTTGCGAACTCGGATCTTACGCCCGTCCTTCTGCCGGAAAGTTCCGGAGACTATGGTGTATCGATCCAGGAGCAGCTCCTTGACAAGCTCATCAAAAAGGCGCTCGCAAACATTTGACAATAAATAAAGGATTTTCATATTAATGAATGATAATAAGTTTGAAGCGTTGGAGCGGCTTCTTACAAGCAGTCATCCGGTAGGTCAAAAAATACAGAGTACCCATTCATGATAGAATAAATACTCTGTTTTGTTTTGTCAACGTTTGCGAGGCGCTTATCTCTCACAGTTGAAAATCCTTTATGTCACAAAGGTACAAAACTTTTCTGATTTCCCAAGAAATTCACGACAATACAATGAACACTGCTATGTCAACATCATACTTCTGCGCAGTCCCATTGTTAGAGGACATCCGTGCACTAGATCATAGAGATCAGGCGAAGGTCTGCAAGGCATTCGCGAAGTGGCTTGACCGTAATCATAACGTGGACTCCATGTTCATCGAGCGTTTCCGGGAGACATTCGGCGACATTGATTGTGATAAACAGGACGAGTCGGTGGAATTCATCCACTATGCTGTCAACGATCTTGACAGCGCCCTGACATTCATAGACTACCGCTCGCCGATGGACTTCCTTGAACTCGTGGGGTCTCTGGCTCCCGTGATTGCGGAGGCGAAAGCAGGCCGCGGCCGGTGGAGTTGGCTGGCGTGTCGGTGTGGAAGTTCCTGGGGGACTTCTTCGAGGACGTGGTGACCGACGGCAGCAAGCACCGGGCGCTGCTGAAGCTGTCAGCGGCGTAGAAAAACAAGAAAAAATCACACAAAAAACAACAAAAAAACGGTCAATGGCAGCCTCTCGGGTACGCCTTCTTCTATCTAAGTGCTTTATTTACAGCGATATTCTGAATTGACTGTTAACACAATTTCAATAGACCATCATGAACATTCTCGTGACAGGCGCCATCAGCGCAGCTGGACGTTTACTGCGTGCTCAAGTTGGAGCAGCCACTGCGGACAAATACATATTCTCGGATGTATATCAGGTCGATCCTGAAAATGGAGAGAAACTGGAGATATTGGATCCGACAAGTTACGAGGTTGTATGCGAGTATGTCACGGAACATCATATTGATGTGATTGTCAACTGTTTCTCCTATGATGAGACATCTGAAGACAATGAAAACTTCCAGCTTGCCAACCTTTTCAACGCAAAGGTTCCCGAGAATCTGGCAAGGGCGATGAAAGACACAGGAGGCTTTCTCGTGCAGGTGAACAGCGGCTACGATGCCAACACCAAGAGTTACAAATGCCATTTCCCCAATACGAAAGTCTGTGGAGAATACCGCATCTCGGACACTGGCTGTCGGCATAAAATAATCCGCTGCTGGACAGCCTCAGAGAAGACAGTCGGAGAAATTATGGAGACCTTGCGGCAGTAAACTCTGATCGAATGGCATGATACCTCCCTGCGGCAGCCGGATGAGAGTCATCAGTCAAATTCTGGGTTCTGAGAAATAAGTGTCTCCTAACGAGATGACCTCAGTATCGTCGGATAATAAGCGAATCGCGAAGAACACTTTGATGCTGTATGTCAGGATGTTCTTCACGATGGCTGTCAGCCTGTACACTTCGAGGGTTGTATTGCGGACTCTCGGAGTTGAGGACTATGGCATTTTCAGTGTTGTCGGTGGCATCATAGCGATGTTCACCTTTATCAATTCTGCCATGGTTTCATCCACGCAGCGTTATCTGAATTATGAGCTTGCGACAGATGAATGTGACAGACTCCAGAGCATATTCAGCACCTCATTGCAGATTCATGCTCTGATTGCGGTGATAATAATTATTCTGGGAGAGACGGCTGGACTTTGGTTCTTAAAGGAAAAACTGGTTATTCCGGAGAGTCGCAGAACTGCCGCGATGTGGGTCTATCAATGTTCCATTATGGCATGTGCGGTCAACATAATGTCGGCTCCGTACAATGCGGACATAATCGCTCATGAAAAGATGTCGGCATTTGCATATATCTCAATACTGGAGGTCTGCCTTAAACTGGCGATTGTGTATCTGTTGACAATTTTGCCATATGATAAATTGATCGTATATGCCGTGCTGCTGTTGTTGGTGCAATTGTCTGTCAGATGGATTTATACGCTTTATTGTCACAAGCATTTCAAGGAGTCTCACTATGCGCCGGCGTTAGACAAACAATTGTTTAAGGAAATGTCCGGCTTTGCCGGCTGGAGTTTTGTCGGAAACCTGGCTGCGATACTGTATACTCAGGGGCTGAACATGATGCTGAACATATTCTTTGGTCCTGTCGTTAATGCGGCGCGTGGTATAGCAGTGCAGGTCCAGTCCGCAGTCCAGCAGTTTGTAGGAGGCTTCCAGACAGCCTTGAATCCCCAAATAACAAAGAATTATGCATCAGGGAATCTGGAACAGATGCACAGTCTGATGTTCCGCAGCGCAAGATTCTCCTTTTTGCTTCTGTTTTTCATATCCCTTCCTGTATTGCTTGAAACTGATTTTTTGCTTGCTGCCTGGTTGAAGACTGTTCCGGAAAATGCCGTCATTTTCACGCAGCTGATGATTTGTATCTCACTTATATATACTACAGCAAATCCCTGCGTGATAGCTAATCAGGCGACTGGGAAGGTGAAAGTCTATCAGATCGTTGTAGGCAGCATTCTATTGCTTATAGTTCCCATATCATACATGGTACTGAAACTTGGAGCCCCTGCCTATTCTGTTTTCGTCGTGCATTTCTGCGTGGAATCCGTTGCTCAGTTCATGCGAATGTTCATGCTTAGAAAGCTCATAGATCTTCCTATGAGAGAATACCTAAATAATATATATGTACCGATAGCTCTGACAGTTGCTGTTGCAGTCATTCTGCCGATTATTGTACGCGCACAACTTGAAGAAGGCTGGTTCAGATTTGCCGCAGTCGGAATCGCATCTGTTGTGTCTGTAGGACTGTCTTCTTTATTCATCGGCTTTACCAAGTCGGAGAGGGAATTTTTCATGGACAAAGGATTGAGGATGCTAAGCATAAGAAAATGATAATCATAACTGATAAACATAATTGCTGCGGCTGCAGTGCATGTGCGTCAATCTGTCCGAAGGGATGTATCATAATGGAGGCCGACAATGAAGGATTTCTTTATCCTAATGTGGATAAGTCAATCTGCATTGATTGTGGTCTATGCGAGAAAGTCTGCAACGAGTTGCATCCTTATGATAGTCGAGAGCCTCTGAAAGTGCTTGCCGCAATCAACAAGAATGAAGAAATCCGCATGAAGTCTTCATCAGGCGGGATCTTCTATATCCTTGCAGAAAGCATAATAAAAGAGGGTGGCGTGGTATTCGGTGCCCGTTTCGATGAAGATTGGCAAGTCGAGATGGACTATGCCGAGGACATGTCCGGCGTGGAGAAATTCATGGGATCAAAGTATGTTCAAGCCCGAATAGAGAGTGCGTATGTCGATGCAAAACGATTTTTGTCGCAGGGCCGTAAAGTGCTCTTTTCCGGCACACCTTGTCAAATTGCAGGGCTGCATAAATTTCTGTGCAAACCGTATGATAACCTTCTGACAGTTGATTTGATATGCCATGGTACTCCAAGTCCGAAAGTATGGAAGATATATTTGGAGGAGGTGATTAAAGAGGGGCAACGCATCAATGGCATTGAGTTCCGGAATAAGGTTAAAGGCTGGAAGGATTTCAACTTCAGACTTCAATACAATGAAGAGGATAAGACTGTCTCCATGCTATCTGCTTTTCAGAAGAATACATACATGAAGGCATTTCTTCAGGATCTGATCCTCCGTCCGTCATGCTATGCCTGTAAAGCAAAAGGATGCAGCAGTCGGAGTGACGTAACGATCGCGGATTTTTGGGGTGTCTCCTCATTGTTCCCTGACATGGATGATGACAAGGGGACGGGCCTTGTTTTCATCAACACAGAAAAAGGCAATGCTTCGTTGGATTCTGCTCAAATTAAAACAGCAGAAACGACCTATGAAAAAGTAAAGCCACTTAATCCGGCATGTTACAGGTCTCCCAAAGAGCATCCGGGACGAGTCGAGTTCTTCTCCCGCTTGGGAAGCGAATCCGTGATATCTTTAATTGACGATTGTACAAAGCCCTCGATTGGACAGCGGATTTATAATAGGTTGGCGCATTGTAAATCTTTGATCAAGAGAATTTTAATTGGGGGGGGCGAGAAAATGAATAACGTCATAGAACAAACCTGCACCAAATTCCCGGAAGAACCAGAGATCGTGTCTGTATGCTTCAAGAACAAGGAGGATGGTTGGAAAGGGTATAACGTGGAGATTAAAGTAAAATAAAATAAAAAATGTACATGAATATATATAGTAATTCGTTCATTCATAGAGTAAGTAGTAGTTGCGTAATTGAAAAAATCCTTAATGACGTGAATTTAACACAATTTTGTACAATTAACCTTCAAGTTTGACCGTCTTCGCCTTTGTGGGGCGTCCACGGTGCTTCGGAGAGACCTTTCTGGATTTGTATTCGGTTCCGCAACCTTCAGGGACTGCAAAGCCGAATGCCTCGCAGATATCTTTCTGGGCACCGATGAACGGGGTGATGAACTTGGCCCTGCCGTTGTGCTCTATGCAGCGGACTGAACGCATCTCGTCAAGGATGTCCAGGGTCGAGGCGAACTTCTTCCTGAGCCCGGTGGTTTTCCAGACATGGCGCACGTATGAGCTTATTATCAGGCCGACGAAGAGGATGAGAAGCCGGCCTGTCTTGCCTTCTTCCGACCAGTTGCGCTGACGGCCGAAGCCCATCTGGCTTTTCATCTGGCAGAAGTACTTCTCCTGCTCATCCCTGAGACCGTATGTCTCAAGGGTCTGCAAGGCGGTGTAGTCAAGGCCGATGGTGATGTACCCGAAGAAGCCGGACGTCTTCTTCACGTTCTCTATCTTATTCTCATTGAGGCTGAAGGAAAGCAGTTTGCGGTCCTTCTTGTCATACGCGACTTCGTACCAGTTGTAGTTCTTCTTCAGGCTCACGTCATCATCGACACATCCACCGGCATCAAGTATCGACTGGAGGCTATTGCGCTGCGTCTCGATTTCGACCGCGAGATCGGTCTGCTCCGCGGCCCTGCGGTAGGGGTCGAAGAACAGGTCCAGCTTCATCCGGTCGGCCTTGTGGACAGTGTCCCCGTTGCCTCTGACATCGTATTCAAGGTCATACTGCTTGTAGTACAGCCTGCTCTCGGCATCGAAAAGCATGTCACCGGGCTTCCCCTCGATGGGCCCGAACTCTGAGATCTTGTCAAGGACAATCTTCTGGCGCATCTTGACGCACATTATCATCGGCTGGCCGCGAAGGATGTATCTCTCCAGGTTCTGCACCGATTCGTAGCCCCTGTCTGTCACCAGGATCACCTTCGGGAAACCTGCGTGACTGATGTCGGTGAGGATCGTTTCGACGCTTCTGGAGTCCGGGATGTTGCCCGGAAAGGTCCTGTAGTACACGGGCATATGGCTGTCAAGCGAGTAGACGACGACTTCGGAGGTCTGGGGAAGAGGGATGCGCTCCTTGTTCTTGCCCCATTTTATGTCTGCGAGCGAGCTGCCGTATGCGGATCTGGTCGTGGAGTCGACGGCGCACAGCTCGTCCTTGCCCAGTCTGTCTGCCCTGTACTTGAACAGGTTCATCCTTTCAGTCTCGGAGATGGACTGCGTAAGGCGGGTTATCGTCATCGGGGTTAGTTCTCTTGAGGACGGAGCCTTCTCCAGTTTCTGCCATCTGGCCGCTCTGCTCCAGCTGTTTCCGGTAGCGAAAGAGTAATAGGCAAGGGTGAGGACGTCATTCACGATTTCCGCGTTCTCATGGAACGTCGCCATCAGGTCAGCCCGCAGCCCCACCTTGTCGGCGACCCGCTCCAGAAGCCAGACATCGCCATAGAAACGGTTGACATCGGTGCCCCCGTATGCCGGACGGCCCTGTCTGCGTTCACTTTGAAGTTTTTCGATCTCGCTCAGATCCCACCCTTCGGGGAAAATCAGCCTGGCCCTTTCCTCCGGTGAGGCATGCAGATACTGCTTGCCGGGGATGAACTTGAGCCCTTCGGTCACAGCGCCCCAGTGCAGGCAGGAATATTTTCTCTTGCCGTCATTGGTGATTGTATATGGATGGGTTGTCGCGTACATATAGCCTCCGTTCTTGTGAAGTGCTACCCGATAGATGCTGTCCGCTTTTGTTGGTCTTGCCATATCCGTTATGTTATTTATACAAATGTACAAATAATAATTCGGACGCGCAAGAGGTAACTACAGTTTATTCGACTAATTCTCAGTTTATTGCGACTACGGCTGCGGATTAGTTGTACAATTAAATGTTAAACTCACGTTAATGAGGGGTTTAAGGTCTTTTATTGTAAGGAAGAAATATATAGAGGAAAAAATAAACTACCTACTTATATAGGGATTCCAATGGTAAGTTTTTGTGATCTTCCTTTGGTGCATCTTGCAAAGAATAACTATGGAAAATGTGGAATAGCGATGTCGCGAAGATGGGGACGTGAAAAGCATTTAGAGCCAGTTCTCTATTATCCCAATGATGTTAGTTGCCAGTCTACAAAAATGATAATCAAAGCATCATATTGCTTCACAGATGACCGTAAGACGGCTGAGGCCTATCGTATTTTGGGGTATGCGAAGCCAATGAAAAAACCGACAAGGGAAAAAGGTAGAAGTTTTGACAATTATGCTGAACGGGAATGGAGGAAGGTCTATTCAAATCCATCGCCGTTAAAATGGCTAACTGAGAGTGAATATACAACATATAGAGGTAATCTTAATACCGAAAAAAAGCGGTAGGAACTCCTCTTTTATTTGGAAAAGATGATATTGACTTCATTCTGGTAAATAGGGATAATCTTCCAGCGTTACAAGCTTTTATTATGACAGAGCTCAATTCTATTGGTGGGAAAAGTAATTCCATAGGAGACGAAGATAGATGGGCTTTACTGTCTAAAATATTGGTCTATGAAGATTTGCTGCACAATCTCTAGAAATTGAAAAAATCATGTTAGCAGTCAAATTTTGGACCCAGAGAAAGAGGAGTTACCTTAGCTGAAAAAG
>ERZ808252.881-NODE-881-length-25483-cov-4.817052_pt1 | contig 25483 bp, 16 predicted proteins | sample MGYA00521242_ERZ808252 | MGnify/ENA primary metagenome ERZ808252 (study PRJEB31516, sample SAMN03275581) | gut metagenome | biome: mammalia-associated habitat; material: feces | host: Papio cynocephalus | place: Kenya | collected 2012-08-07 ...
ATTTATGATTACTCTCATACTCACTACGGTGTGGTGTATGGGGGGGTATGCACAGGAAACGGTGTCAAAATTATGGGATTTAACAAAATCAGATGACGCCTGGGTCGCAACTAACAATGCTACTTATTTTAGTCAGCCTTATGGCTTTAAAAAGGTTAACGGAACATTAACGAATAAATCTATTGCTGATTTTTCTAAGGAAGGTATTACACAAATAAAAGTTGGTTTTAAATGTCTTCAAAATGGTGGGACAAACTCAAAGATAACAATATATCTTGTAGATAGTAATGGTAATGTTTTGGGTGATGGACAGGAAGTAACTCCAATTAATAAAAGTAGTGCAAGTAATACAACATACCAGTATGCCACTTTTACTTCAAACCTTGTTGGTGCGAAGGGCTTTATGATGAAAGTTACAAAGCTTGATAAAAATATACTTGTAAATGGTGCAAGTTATGAGGTGACATACACTCCAGTATCTACAAAAACTCTCACTACCCTCGCCATCTCCGGCACCCCAACCAAGACAACCTACAATGTCGGAGACGAATTTGACCCGGCAGGACTAACCGTTACAGGTACTTACGACGACAGTTCAACAAAAACTATAACTGATGGCATAACATGGACAACTACTCCTGCAAAACTTTCTGCCGGCACAACATCTTGTTCTGTTACCGCAACTGTTGATGGCGTAACAAGTCCGGCTTATGAAGTAACAGGACTAAAAGTTACAAATAATATTTCTCTTTCTATCGCCCCTGCAACATCAACAGTTGTAAAGGCACCTGTTAATGTTACTCTTACTGCAACCGAGGGTGCTGCTGTATATTATACAACTGATGGCAGCGAGCCGACAACAAACTCTACAAAATATAATGCACCATTCGAGGTGACAAAGAGCGGTACTACTGTTAAGGCTATTGCCGTAGCCGATGGTGCAGAAAATGCTACTGCTGAGGCTACTTATACAATTCAACCAGACCAGCCAGTCTTCAGCGATGCTTCAAAAACATTCAAAGATGCTTTTGACGTAATACTCTCTTTGCCTACGACGACAGATGAAACCTCTAAAATTTATTATGCCATAAATGGTACAGCAACAGCAGAAAGCACAGAATATACCAAGCCTGTAAATATCTCTGCTGAGAATGATGGCGATAAAGTTATCCTTCATGCTGTAGTCGTTGACAAGTATGGTAATGTGGGAAAAGAGAAATATTGTACTTATACAAAAGTAGATGGTATTGTTTTTGACTTTACAGCTAATCCGAATGTTTGGAAGATTACTCCAAGTGAAAGTAACTCTAAGAGCGGTAGCAATGTCGTTGCGGGTAAAGAATTGTCAGTAGATGGCGTTGTTATGACCTCTACGAATGGAAGTTTAGGTACGTGTTTGTACTTGTCAAAAAATAATAATACTGGCGTTACATCCGTAAATTTACGAGTTTATAGTGGCGGCTCTATAACTTTTACAGCCCCAGAGAACTATAATATCTCAAAAATTTCATACGATTTCGATTCAAACAATCCTGGTACTTTCACTACAACAGAGGAAAGTTGGGCTAACTCTACATGGACAGGTAATGCACATACAGTAACTTTTAACTGTACAAAAAGTAGTAGAATAAATACCGCCACTATCAAACTCGTTGCTGTAGAAACTCCAGAAGCAACTTCAGGCACACTCGACTTCAAGGCTGTAGACGATGGAATTTACTATGCTACATTCAGCTCAGACAAAAATGTAGTCTTCCCAAAAGCGAATGTGGATGTATACAGTTATAGTGTTTCTAATGGTATGGGAACTCAGAGCCAATTAACTAATTATTATTATGAAGTAACAGATGCTGCGGCTGGTGAAAAAGGTATTGTTGAAGGCTACTATGTCCCAGCTAATACTGGTGTTCTGATTGAGAGTTTGGAAAAAACCACTCCTTACTACTTCCCTAAGACCGCTGAAACTCCAACTCTCCCAGCCAACCAGCTGAAGCCAGCACCTGCCAATGGTGGAATCTTTACAGCAGAAGACGGACACAAATACTACAAGTTGGCTTACGACGACTTTGATGCAAAGACAGGCTTAGGTTTCTATTGGGGTGCAGACAATGGCGGTGCATTCAAGGTAAAGGCAGGAACAGCATATCTCGCAGTGCCAACATCAGATGCCAACGCTAAGTGCTTCACCTTTGATGGCGGAACGACAGGTATCAATGAAGTAACGACCAACGACAGTAAGGTTAAGAACATTTACAATCTGAACGGTCAGCGTGTAGAAAATATGTCGCATGCCGGACTGTATATCGTAAATGGCAAGAAAGTAGTAATCAGAAAATAACAGAAAGGAACTTAGAATGAAAAAGAAAATATATACAAGACCTTGCATTAAGGTAGCTACCGTAGATATGGAGTCATTGCTCGCCAGCATGAGTTCGAATGATAAGTTACCAGGTAAAGATTCCGACAATAACCAGTTCTCAAAGAATCACAAGCCCGGTACATCCCTTTGGGACGAAACCTGGGACGACGATGAAGACGACGAAAACTAACTATAATTTTATTTAAACACTAAGAAAAGCGGTCGGCAGGGCACATAGTATAAAGTGCCATTGCCGACCGATATTTCTCTAAATAGATTTTATAATAAAATTAGAGTCCATTTTCTTTAAGCAAATTTTTCAACTCTTCTTTGCTAATGGATTCCATATCCGACTTGTCGTATATATACAGCAAGTTAACTTCCGTTTTATCAACAGATACTATAACATTGAAGGTAATAATCCTTGCTCCACCACTTTACCCTTTTCCTTTTGAGGAAACAGACATGCGGATCTTTCTCAAACCACCTCCAAGGTCGGTTCCTATAAATGGGTTTGATTCTATTTCCTTTCCCAATTCTTTCAGGTCGTTCAAAATGGAATGGTATTTTTTCTTAAGGCGCTTGAATCCCTTAGTAAAAGAAGGTTGAACGATGATTCAACTTTAATCATTTTCCATTTCTTTTATGAAGTCATCAAATCTGATCCCTTCTTTTGCTTTCATTTCTTTTAATCCAGTATAAATGCCGGTAAGCACTTCCTGTTCTTTTGTATGTGCCTTGGAATATGCTGTTGGTTCAATCAATTTGTCCGACAGCCATTTCCTGCTGCGCAGACTTAGATTCAGAGAATCGATATAATTCCAAAGACATTCCAATTGTGTTGTACTCATATTGCTATTTGTATTAATGATGAACAAAAATTTTTTCAAAGATAAAACTTAATTCTTAATATTGCAAGCGAATTCTGTTTTTTTTGTGCTATACTTTTCCAGATAAATGTAAATAATATAGGGATGCCCCAAATTCTTAAGTCTATAAAAAAGATAATAATAAAAAAGCGGTCGGCAGGGCACACAGGATAAAGCTTCGTTATCGGTTGCCGTTACAAATACTGCGAAAAATTTGGCAGAACGAAAAATATTCATTACCTTTGCACCCGCAAAATGCGCTTGTGGCGAAATTGGTAGACGCGCCAGACTTAGGATCTGGTGTCTCGCGACGTGTAGGTTCGAGTCCTATCAGGCGCACCCGAGAAAATCCTAACTGCTTGATAATAAGCGGTTAGGATTTTTTAGTTTATAAAATTGCCAACATTTTGCCAACATAATTTGCTACTAATTTGTTTCGGTTGGCAAAGTCTGTCTTCATTTTACATTCTTTCACACGATTTCATGCCATTACCCAACTATCTTTCAATGCAAATATTCTTCAAATTTTAAATAAAAAGCAAAGGATATTCATCCATGTTTGTCCACGTTCTACCAAAATGATACGATCAAACAATTATTGTCGTATCTTTGCATCCTAGAAATGTTCAACATTAAAATATAAATTATGAAGAAATTAGGAAACTTTTTATGCGCAGCTACTGCCTTTATGGCTTTGACTTCATGCGGTGCTTTCAAAAGCTATGTAGCAGACTATTCTATTGGATTAAAAACAGTTGAGAGTCCTGCTAACGCTAAACAGCAATTTGGAGAGACTAAGGTGGTAAACTTTCAAGATGGAACAACCAACAAATATCGTTACGAGGATGATTACATCAATATCGTATGGTATGTTGGCTCCAAACAGTTTAATTTTGACTTAACCAACAAGTCAGGACATACACTTAAAATTAATTGGGACGATATTAGCTATGTAGATTACAAAGGTCAAACAGGTAGAGTCATGCACTCTGGTGTAAAATACAACGAGCGCAATAATAGCCAACCAGCCTCTACTGTTCCTAAAGGTGCTAGTCTTTCAGACCTACTTTTACCAACAGATAATGTTTATTACGTGTCTGGTCAGTATGGAGGATGGAGAGAAAAGTATTTGATTCCGTGTGTTTATAACGATGCTGCAACAAGAGATGCACAAGCTTCATCATACGTTGGTAAGACTATGACTATCATGATGCCTATCATGATAGAAAATGTACAGAACGACTATACTTTTACATTCAGCATTGACAAACTACTAACAGATAATTCTAAGTAGAATATAAAACGACATAACAAAAGCAAAGCCATCTGTTGGAGCAGATAACTTTGCTTTTGTTTATTGCATTTTAGCTATGAGCAATCTCTATAACTTTGATTTCTCCATTGGTTCTATAATTACCAACACTTGTCCCTCTAAGCACTTTAGTCGCTTCCAGTATATCCCCTCTTTTTACTTTATAAACAAAAAGGACATCACCTTCTCGCAAACTGCTATTCTGAGTAGAAGTAACTTTAAGAACGTTTTGTCCATCTATAGCACACACTTCAAAATGCACTATGCGGTTCAAATATTGAATCGTCATTTTTGTACCAAGCTCCAAGGCACTAATATAGACAGTTTCATCTATATATCCCCATTCACTATCTAACATTTTCGAAGAAGAATAATTGTCCCAAGATTTGTACCCCATGTATAATGCAATTGTATTCAGAGTGTACTCGCTTGTTTTTCTATCATCGTTGATGTAATTAAATAGACGTTTGAGTGTTGTAACACCTATAGTTCGTCCTGTTTCCTTATATATATAAGATGACAACAGACCGAAATCTACGGCTTTATCAAACATAAGTCCTGACTTTCTTTTAATATCATCAATTATAGCATCATTTAATATCATACTTCAATCTTTATAAATGAAAAATTATCTGAAACACAAGGAGCGAATGTATCAAATTCATCCTTCTTGCTTTCATTATAATCTATTACTCTTGTCATATCAAATTCTTTATGAAGTCCATCTGTACAAAGGATAAAAATATCATCTTTTTCGATTCTTACCTTACGGATAGGAGCTACATCTACAGGAATATCGCCCATTATGGATTTTGTAACGACAGAGGCATATTTATCATAACTTGACGGTACGAGAGTTCTCATTTTAGCTAGTTCATTTATAACAGAATGATCTTCTGTGCGATACACTTCTTTTCCATCTCTATACATATATATACGGCTATCACCCAACCATGTCAGATATGCATATCCCTTAGAAATGAAAAGAACAGTTACCACGCATCCCATCTTTGAGACTCCAAGTTCTATACGTTTTAGCATGAGTGCATCGTTAGCAAACGAAATAGCCTCCTTCAATAAGACAGCTGGTTCAAAACTTGCATAGTTTAACTCAACAAATTTTATCAAAGTGTCACCAACAATCTTCGATGCCATAGCACCATCAGAATAGCCACCCATGCCATCAGCAACAACAAATACACAAGAGTTTTCGGAAAGAAAACCATGAACGACATAGTCCTGGTTCTCTTCCCTACTACCTTTGTTTGTATATTCAAATACCTTCATATATTACTTTACTGCTTGAATCGTATCACCACCATGTTTTGTTACACGAGGGCGTATGCTAATCTTTATTGGGCGTTGAGTAATGGCTTTGTCTGAAGCCTTGTTTGCCCATAGATACGCCTCACCTGAACCAAGTGCCGCCATCTCCGTTGCAGTAAGCGTTTGAAGCGGTGTAATAGCCTTCTGAACATGTTTTACCCATGCAGGAGAACTGAATCTATGCATAACAACAATAGAACTTAACTCTATAATCTCCGTTGGAAGACTCATTGGGTCCTGACTGGCAATCATGATAGAAACACCTTTATGACGCATCTCACGAATAGCTGTTGTTATAGAACTAACCAATTCCTTATTGTTCATATACTTGTGGGCTTCATCAAAAACGATAAACTTGTTGAATGTCTTACCATCAACCTTCATAACGGAAGAGAAGATATTAAGCATTACAACAAAAAGTCCAAGAGCTTCATCTTTCTCAATGAATTCATCACGCAAGTCAACTATGATAAGCCTACCAGGTTTCAGATACTGTTGCAGCTTATTTCCATCTGTGATATATTCTTCTGCGAAATCAAGCTTTTGTTCTGCAAGAGAACGCTGAGAAGAACTCATGTGATTACTGTTTGCCACACCATTGCGGATATTCACCAAACTCATATCATTACGGCATGACTTCATTATCTGCTTTAGCTCCTTTATGTAAGTAGAGTCATTTCCCATAGCTCCAAGCAAGAACATCCAGTCCTTAACAGACAATTCGGAAGAATCAAAACCTATAGAATGGACTTCAAGATCAGGATATTCAGACTTTCTAATTTCTACTTGACTTTCAGGAGCCAATAAAACCACATCCTTTATATTGCCTGGTTTTGCGCCATATTCTGCTTTTAGTTTTGCCAATTGACCGGCTTCATCATTTGGATACACCATAGAAGTAAATTCGGGAGCATAATCCATACTGTCACTATAATGGAAGATGACGCTTGCCATCGGAGCCGGTAACTTATTTACCTTAGAGAATTGACAGAGAACCATCTCTGTTATAGAACCAATTGTATAACTTTTTCCGGCACCTTGAACACCAAACAAGCTAATAGTATTACATTCGTTCAAGTCCAGTCCTACAACACGCCCATTGCTTATCATCTTACCAAGCACACCATACTGAGGAGTAGCACCGTTTTTTCCAATGATAACATCACAATTTGGCTCTTGATAATCCGGATCCAAAGTTTCTTGTGATACATTTTCTTGCGTTACATGACCAGCACTGAGTTCTTCCGATGGAGACTGTTCTACAGGTGTAAAAGAGACTGATGGCTGCTCATTTTGTTCATGTGAAAAAGCAGTCGTATCTTCCGAACTTGATTTCGTGTCAACAGTCGTTTTTACAGTTGTTTTCTTCGGAATGACAATCTCATATTCTGCATCTTGCTCAGATTCATCAGTATTCTGATTCTGCAGGACAGGAATATCGTCATCAATATGCACATTCGCTGAACTATACGTAGGCTCAAAATAATTGACGAATTCCTTATCCATAGCCTCAAGCACCTGCGTATTAAGTGTTCCTTCTGTATTTAGTATTTCTCCTATCACAGGCTCACCCATTGTATAAATCATAGCATCCCCATAGAAATTCTTCTTCTGACGTTCCATTTGAGTGAAATCAAAAACTACTCCCAATTGCTTGAAACGAATAGTATACCCATCAGCCAATTTGCTCAAAAATGCCAAATAGTCATGAGCGAATAATGGATTCAACTGTCCATATCGCATAGCTCGACGGATATAGAACTCCAAGAAAGACTTCAGTTCAAGTACCTTTAACTCTCTATCGAGACGATCATAACCATCAACGGCCATTTCAAAGTGAGAACGAAGAGCAAAGATGGTATTTTCTATTTGATTAACCATCTTTGCATGAAGTTCTTCTATATTATAATGAGCATTACGACACTTGATCTCAACTACTGTAAAGAGTATCTCTTTCTTTGCAGAATCAATTTTCACAACAAGATTATCTGCACGCTCCTTATTTTCGTTATCCAAATCCACAAACAGTTCCTTATGGAGATCAATTGGAATAAGGAAAGATTCTTTGGTAATACCTTTCTTTTCCAAGAAGCGCTTGCACAAAGTTGTTCCTATAACCTCAAATCCCTTACGAGAAGTTGCGTTAACCTGCATAATAAGCGAACTACTGACAGAACGCACATCTTCCAGTATCTGCTTGAAATTCTCATACTTTTCCAAATTAATACCATATTCCTTGAACAAAGGTATCATCAGAGCTCCTATTTCACTTGTAGGCTTTGTTGTCAGATATGAGGATACACCTGTTGCTTCCTCGCCTGGAACATAGTCGAGGAGATACGGTACATCATTATCACCTAAACAAGGAAGATCATAGAACTCTGGTCCCATATTCTTATCAAAGGTGATAACCCAATCACTACTGTCATGTACGAAAGATAGAAGCATCATATCGTTCTCCTTTAAGCGAAGAGTTGTTGCGGGAACAGATTCTTCAAGCGTTGAAGAGAGCAATTTACCTGTAGCCTCTTGCAAACGAGCAAACAGACTAACTTCCATATTTGCAGACTCTGACACAGGATTTGGCAAGGTTTTATTTGAGAAATAACGATTCCATACGAATGACTTACCTTCCTTTACTGCATTAACCACATTTCTGCAAATCGTACCATTCAAATAGAAAGAACGGCTCAATTCATCAGGACGTACCAATTCGGTACTTACAGCAAATGGATTAACCAAGAAGGACAGATGTGCCTGATATTTATTATGATCATCTATAAAATCGCTCACCTTATTCAACGAGAAGCGGAGTTTTGGGAACAAGCGGTTAGCAGAAGCCTGCGAGAAGACCTCTGCTTCTGGAGCACCTGCAGCATCTGGGTCAAGTAAATCCTTAAAAGCTTCACCAGACTGCAACATGTTACTATCAGAGAACAAACGGACTTCATAAGTCAGACCTATACCCAAACCGATTTTCTCCAATTCAATGAGAGCTTGCGCAAATACCGCAGCATCACCAGCATTGAACAAGTTGATAACCAATTTATCTGTATAAGGGTGAGATAGAGCGTAATTGAAAAGATGACGAACAACTAACTCTTTACTTACATCACTGTCAATTCGTTTCTCACGAGCCACATTGAGCAGCATAGCAGTATATGATTTCAACTGGCGATAACCTGAGGCAAATGATTCCTGACCAAAGGCAGGTTGTGCATACGCGCCCCATCCGAAAGTAATCTCTCCAATATATTGGTATGCCTCCTTTAAAGAGTTCTCACAGAGTATCAATGGAGCTATTTCCATTGGTAAGAGACCTAGGAATAACTTGTCCAATTTCCTATACCAAGCCTTACGATATAATGGATGCTCAATAGTTTTCTCTTCCCAATCTTGATACAACTCATAGAGATTTATCATCCAAGCAAGACGCAATGGATGAAGTGGAGTGATGAGTTTCACATTTGTTGTTGAACCATCAGGCAACTCTACTGTGAGACGAACAGTATCAAGATTCTGAAGAGTAATAAATTGCTCTTCATTCAAATTCTGATCCCCCACATTTCTTAACCAAGCATCATATTCAGACAAGTATGCTTTTACAAGACCTATATTTGCCGTAAAATCAGTAGTGCATACCAAACCAGCTTCATGATCTGCAGATTCACGAATCACAGAAAACAATTCCTGACGCAAAGCTGAAAGCTCATTTGGAATAGTCAAACCTTTTGCTTCGACAAATAAAGGAAATTGTCTAGCCTTGTCTGTTGGGTCCAAAAGTTTTGTATCTGTTGGATTTCCACTAAGAAAAGCCTCCACATGACCGAAAGCTGAATCATTCTGCAAAAATGTTGTTTCGAGCTGAATCAGCTTCTTTGGCAACTGTATCTGATAAGCATATGCTGCACCAAAATCAAATTGATATGTATTGTTGAGAGAGCCCTCTATCCAAGCGTTACGATCCGTTCCACCCTCAGGGAGTTCCAACTCCTCTCCTTTATAGAGATGGGTACTACGATAGTGTATGATACCCTGAGTAAAACTATTTACTTTCCCACGTTTATCAACAGTACCATCATCTATGAAATCATCTTCAGTGATGGTAAAGCTCTCTGATTCGTTACAATACGCCACATGCTGCTCCAAACGGAACTGTTCCATCTGGAGATTTGGATTTTGTTCTTTAGCATCAAGCCAAGCTGCCTGTACTCGCTCTTCCTTAAATTCTTTCAAAGCATCAAGCACTATACCATTCTCGTCAAGAGCTCGAACACGTAGTAAATATTCACCTTCTTCAAACATCCCATGAGATATATTCAACGAAAGTTTTCGGGAGGCACGTTTATTTGTACCTACCTTTGCTTTTTTCAAAACTCCGACCTCAGAGAAATCATCGATTTTTACCAATGCAATCTCAAAAGAAAATATGTCAGGATAGTCTTTTGGCGACGGATCGGTAGTAATAGTAAATGAAACCTTTCCTTTCTTTTCCTGTGGAATACCTAGAACCAATGTTCCTGTATCAGCATCACGAACGAGTTCTTTCTTTGGTTCCTTTCCTGGAACAATATCCACCTTAACCTTTATAGGCTTATCCTCAATACCCTTATCTATCCAAGGTAATTCTGCATAGTTGAATTCTGGATGAAAATCGTGGATATTCTCAAAGAGAGACAAGGCGTCCTCTATATGATCGGTCGTCGTAAAGTATTGCATCAATTCCTTCTGTACAGTATTTCTAACCAAAGGCAAACTGGCAATTCTATCAGCTGCTGTTATAGAAAAGTCAGCCATCACAGATGACACTTTCTCCTTATTGAGCATGAATCTTCTTCTCACAGATCCCTCGTTTTTTACAAGATCCTTATCTGGCAACATCCCAAACAGATAGAGTCCATTTCCCCAAGCTTCATCAGTATACTGCTCAATTTCGAGATAAAGCAGATATTTTACTACCGATGATCTTGATGGCTTAATCTCTTCAAAGAGATCTGTCATCTGTTTCCATAAATACTGCTTTTCCCCAGGCAACTCTACCATGAGTTTCTTCATAAAAGAGTCTTGGAGTTTTGCTACAGAAAGATTTTGGAATGTAGCATCGCCATATGAGTCTTCTGCCGACGTACGACTATTAGAAGGTACAAGAACCAATACCGCCTTGTCAGGATTGTTTCTCAACTCTATAAGTTTCGTCGCATGTATAAAATCATCTCCCTTCTCTGTTTCCGAAAGAATGAATACTTCCATATTATCATTTAAAGGACGAAGCTGTGGAAGCAACACACGCAGTTCTTTCATTGCCAAGCCAGTGATTTTCATACAATGACCAGGCTTGGCAGCTCTCAGCTTTAGCGAATAACATTCAACAACATGCTGAATGAAACGCTCGTAATATAATGTTTTAATATTTTCCATTAGTCTTCCAATTTATAACGTGGACGGATTTTTTGAAGGATACAAGCATCACTCATATCAGTGTAGAATCCAATTTGGCGCAGCTTGTTCTTGAAAGCTTCCATATTCTGATGGAACGCTGCATTCATTTCTACATCAGCATCAGCAAAGCGCTCATCTTCGATACCATTGATAATAAGACCATAACGCTCACGGATAGCACTAGCCAACTCATCGATTGAGAGTGAACAGGTTTCATAACCTCCATTTGCTTTCTCTTTGAGCACAAGAAGCTGAACCATCGTTTCTAGCAACTTACTTCCAAGAGCACCTCGACGTGGATGACGCTTAGAACGACTGTCAGCCATCAGCATCGAAGAACTATTCTTCATTGATACTGCATCTATAAACTCTCGGAGATAGCGATATTGACTGGCTCCTAAGTTTGATTTCTCCAAAACGTGTACGAACATATCAAAGTAGTCATTCTCAGGGAAGAACTCCAACATCTCACGGAAGTCGTTTTTGTCAAACTCCTTTTCATCACTATTCGGAAGATTGTTCTCAATATCTTTGAGCTTCACTTCATAGTACTCACCCTGCTTATCGTTTTCCTCTTTCAATATACGAAGGGCTTCATCTACGCTACAGGATTTTCTATCCTGTATGATGTCTATCATATAGGTAGCACGAATATACTTACCATAGCTGTTTTCCATACGTTCTATATCCTTACATGCATATGGAGCAACGATGCTATCCAAATTATCAGTTACATCTACAACCATAGACCAGTCGTCCTCTACCTCACGTGTGCCAGCCCCTATCATCTTAGGAAGAAGATAAACCACCTTCATAGTGTAGAGTGTTAGATGCAGTCCACAAAGGATTCTTAGATAATCAATGAATACGGCTCTCGGAAGTTTGTCCTTGTAAATCAACAGTCTGCGGATGTCATCAGTAAATAAGGCAGCTTGCTTCTTTAATAATGGCAATGGAATCACATCCACCTCCTTGTTCATACTCTTGCGTTCGCGTAATGGCTTGGTAATGTAGAGGATACCTGTAGTATCTACGTCAAGTTCCTCCTGCGTATTAATCTCACCCGATGATTTATCCCAACCTTTACTAAGATATTTGACCAATCCTTTCATTACCTCAGGATTGCTCTTCAACATCAAGTAAAGTTGGTCGGAAGCACGATAGTCTCTACAATATTTACTGTTCTGCACACGGAAACTAAGCAGGTGGAGAGGTTTCAAGGCTGAGACATGTTCTTTGATGACATTACCACGATTCACCAATTCCAACAGGGAACTACGAAGCCAATCTTCCACGCCATCAGGGTTGTCCTTTACACCATTGAGAACACCCTGTGCTTCCAACTTTTCCAAATTATCTTTAAGTATATCGATGGTGTACTCTTTTCTAAACACCAACGAAACTGGTTGTCCATCTGCATACATTTTAGTGAACAGATTGGTAAGAACACGATCCAATTTTACCGACTTAAAGTCCACATAGAGTAAGTCTTTATTCAAGAATGGGACGGTTCCTTTCTTTAATTTCAGTATCATAATCGTATTCTCCTTATGCTTTAAGAGGTTCTATAACTATATGCTTATTATTGTCCAAACGAATTACAGTGAATTTTCTGTTATTCTTCGTAACGAGAATTTCCGAGTAAGTCTTTGCCTCCAAGAGGTTCTTGAATATCTGAAGTTCGATGAAACGACCACGCAAATCGTTGACAGAAGGACTGAAACCTGCACGAATATATTGCAGCATTTCATAAAGATCAAGACTGACCGTCAACTGGATAAATTTATCTGTCTTGTGACGGAAAGTCAAACTATCACTCTCATACTCAATATATTTTGTCAAATGCTCTGTCTTATTCACAAACAGCTCAAACTCATCCAGAGGAAATCTGCGATAACTCTTTGATATAGGGTCTGCAACATTTGAACTTGCCAACAGAAGATAACCCTCCGTCAGCATAGCATTGTCACAACCTTCACTTGCAGAGATGGCACGTGCCAAGTCCTGTTTGGTTTCATTCAGCGATTTTTCATCTTCTATGCGGAGTTGCTCTTCAAACTTGCTGGCATAACGATATGGCAAACGTCTGCGATAGTCGATAGTACCCTCAAAATACTGATGGCGTACAAAAGTTTTATGACGACAGGTAACCTTCATCCTAATTTCGTCAGACTTTACTTCGTATGCTGGTATGATTACATTGTTTTCGTTGAAATCATTCAGAAGACTATGCTTTCTATCGCTGAAAATCAAATATTCATCAGGTCGCTTACTGCTATAATAGAGATCTCGGTCGAATGCCGGCAATGCGACACCAGCTACATCTGTTTCACGGAGCAATTTAACAAGACGGTCATTTGACTCCAATGACGGAAGTATGAATTCATCCACTATTTTTTCTACTGGCGCAGTAAGATTAAAATAGTAATATTGCCAATAATATTCAGGAATACGCTCTGTTTGAACATATTCTACCAGTTGCTTCACTTCGTCACAAGAATAGTCACGAGTAAGCATCCACGCTATCATTGAGCGGAGATCACGCATGGTTATATGGAGTTCGCGCTTATATACAATGGTCCTAACCAACCATTCAAGACGGCTGATTACCTCATCCCCAGCACTACTATCCTGGAATGTATCTACATTATATTTTATATAGCAACGATCAGCAATAGGACACCCTTCACACTTTGACCACAATTCTGGACGAGTAAGTTTCTTTACCTGCTGAGACAACAGACTTGGAGTCTGCCCATCCTTTGCAGTAACAGAGCGAAGGTTCAGATTGATAACCATTAATCCCGGAAGTAGTTCAACATGTCCTTCTTTATAAAAGTATTCCTCGATGTTGTCTTGGAGCTTTTTAAACTCTTTTCTCGTAGACAGGAAATCAACCAATCTACCTTCATTAATGGCGATAACACGCCCCTCATTAGCCTTTGTATAGTCTGTAAGATTTGTAAAAGGAGCAAGGAAATCAGCCAACACATCGTCATTAGCCTTGTCATCTTCATCCTGAGAACCATCATAGTTCGATTCAAAGCGTACACCATTGAGATAGAAACAAGATCCATTGTTCGACTCATATGCCTTTTTGTCCGTACCTTGATTTTCAATCCTATGAATGAATGCTGTTTTTCCATCACCAGCATTACCAGTTATAATTATCAGCTTGTACTTCAGATTCTTGATGTCCTTAATCAGTTCCTTATCCAGTTTTGTCTCTGAATAAGTTAGATCATCAAAAGCATGAGCTTTTGAGCCTGCACGAGTACCACTGTTGCCATGACGACTTTGACTATATAGGGAATTAATATAATCAACCGGATTTGCATTGACCGTAGGAGAATCAATGATGCATGAAGTATCCTTCAATATTCCGTCAACACCTATCTTCTGTAATGCTCCAAGCATCTCTTTAGCCGAAGTATAACGCTGGGTTCTATCTGTTATGATAGACTTCATCACGAAGTCTGCCATTTCATCTGTCAGTTTATCATTATACTTACGAATGTCTGTTGGCATTATGTTGATACTTGGACGCATATTGCTACCAGGCCATGGATATGCATGAGCCAACAGCTCATATATGGTAATACCCAATGCAAAAGTATCGGCAGATTTGTCCCAATCAATCTTGTTGCCACTTACAATCAGGTCTGGAGCCATATATGGGAATGTTCCACCAAACGACTTGTCATCTGTAGTGGTAGATATATTGAAATCTATCAGCTTATAAATCTGACGCTTATGCCACATGATATTACTTGGCTTGATGTCTCTGTGGTAAACAGGCGGATTTTGCTCCTCCTGCATATATTTCAACGCTCCAAGTATTTGAGTAGCCATCTTATATACCTCATCCACAGGCAAACGAAGGTCTCCCCTGGTGTAGTTCTGAAGATTCTCTCCTTCAAGAAGTTCCATCAAGGTATAGAATAAACCTTGCTGTGTTCTATCATTGTATTTAAACTCAACAATATTAGGATGATGAAGTGATTTCAATGCCTCAAACTCATTGATGGCATTATCTACTGATGCATCACGCTCAAATATCTTGATGGCAAGATATTGCTTCTGCATATCATGCCATACCTTGAACACACGTCCAAAACCTCCCTTACCCAGTATTTCATGAAGTGTCATTGAAGGAGTTACCTTCACTCCAGGCTTCATATCTTTCAAATACCAGGTTTTCTCTTCTGTTTTTCCGTCTGCTGTAGAATGAATGGTTTGGATTGTCTTCTTTTCCTCCTCTTTTAAAGAGTTATTGATGAACGTTATAAATTCATCTACATCTTGCCAGCGTTCGTCCAAGTTTGCCACAATCGTATGCTTCACGATGTCATCCATCCATACCGGCAAATCTTTTGAAACCTTGCTTGGCATCAAATCATCTGGCAGTTTTCCTCCCATAACAGCATTGAAAATCAAGCTGCTCTCAAATGGTAATTTACCAACCATCAACTCATAGAAGATGACACCCAATGAGAATATATCACTAGCTGCACAGGCATCATTTTCCAAAAACTCAGGTGCAGAATAAGGTGACTTCATATCAATGTCGCTCTTCACCGTAAAACTGAAATCCGAGTGCTCAACAAACCATGCCATACCAAAGTTGGCAAGTGCTGCCTTACCTCCTTCAAACACATATATGTTCTCTGGGCAAACATTACGATGGAACACCTGTTCCTGATGAGCTGCCTTCAGGGCATGTGCTACATCAAGGATTATACTGATCTTGTCTGTTTGTTTAAAAGTCTTCAAACGCAATTTGCTGCGGAGCGAACTCTCATCCTGATAACGACTGATTTCGTAATAGTAAGTCTGTTCCTCATTCATACGACAAATGGTCTGTACAATATATGGGGATGTACCTATCTTCTCCTGGGCAAGACTCGCGTTTTGAACTTTCAGAGTAAGTTTCTCCAGTTCCTTCGGACTTTTTCCTACAACATCAAGAGGATATTCACGAATCTTATAATGTGCTGTTGCTATGAGCTTTGGCACACATAGATACTCAGTAAACTCTTCTGTTTCCTGAAGCACTTCCTCTATCTGATAGTTGAATATCTCTGTGCGTTCCGTTTTGTGACGTTCTACAGATTGTCCTGTCAGCAAGTCGGTCAATTGACTCTGCAAGTCCAAGATAGAACCTGCTTTTCGTCCAACCTTCTCAGGATTGGTCAAGAAATCTATAAGTTCATTGCCCAATGTAAAGGTTTGTCCATAGCAGTCGCAGGTAGGATCAAGTCCAAACTTAGACTGTTGTGGATGACTCAGAGTTACAGCTGTCAGAATCTGACCGAAATGCCAGTCAGGATGCTGATTTCTTATTTTACCTGCAAGAATACGGCTTTTGAGTCCTGCTGTCTTATGTGGATTAGCCACCTCCTGACCACTACGGAACCAAGCCCAGTCGTCTCCTTCAAGATTGCCTGCCCAGTCTTTATTTTCAAGATGATAAACTGCATGTGGAGCTACCACGATACAATCATACTCCCAATATTTCATAACTCGATTGGGACCTGTAATCGAGATATTGAGATTGGGAATGACCATATAGTTGTTTGGCAATTTCACACAAAGAAAGTCCAGCAAACGCTGTTCGCCAGCATTCACAGGTCCATCATCATGTATGGGTTTTCTTAATTGTGCCATATTGTTTTATTTTTAAATTAATACCTGCCATTCTCCGTGTTTCCTTCCACCAACACGTTTCAGCAAGCCTTTCTGCTGTAATTTTCCTATGATGAATTTTACCCCTCCAAACGAAATACCATCAATAGCATCTGCAATTTCTTCTCTTGTTGCTTGCGGATGAGCTATTATGTATCTTAGGATTTCTGCTTGTATAGGCTCTAATGCCTTTAGTACAGTATTACTATCCTTTAAGCTGTCCTTTGGGATAGTGACATCCGTCTTTAGGACAGTATTACTATCCTTTAAGCTGTTCTTTGGGGTAGTAACATCTTTCTTTGGGACAGTATTACTATCCTTTAAGCTGTCCTTTAGGGTAATTCTCGGTATTGTTACCTTAAACTCTTTTCCATTTACGTCGTTGTCTAACTGAATATTGGGATATTCTGCAAGAATACGAACGATACCCGAACCTATACCTTTGTAATACAAGGCATTGGTGGCAAAGGTTGCCATATATGGGTTACGCTGGTAAGTTTTTCCGTTGCGTATGTCTTCTTCCGTGAGACCTCCTGCTAATGCACCAGGGCTGATGATTTCCACTCTATTGTCGAAAATCAAGATGCGGATAGGGGCGGAGCGAAGTAGATCTCGATGAACCAGTGCATTCTGAACTACTTCCTCCAGTACTTCTTCCGCTATCTCCAGCTTACCAGTAGTATTGAACGAGGCTCCTTTCTCTTGCACATTATGCAGATTAGCTTTAAGAAAAGCCATGCTCCTGTCATAAATCTGAGGCATATTACCCAGTATATCTTTTGTGTCACGAAATTGTGTTCCAGCAAGATCATTTCCGAAGAACGATACAGCTTTTACCATGCAAGTTGGGCACTGGTATTCTGGGTGTTTGCCGAAGAACAAGTAGCCGGCAAGTGTCGGCACACCATGAGGGTTAAGAATATGTATATTCTTCAACACTTGCTCAGCCTTACCTCCAAATCCGTCTAATGTTGTTGCATAAACCTTTTGGAGGTAGTCGTCGATGGCATAGCGGTCAAGATCGTCAAACGTCGTTCCGTTCACACCTGTCGCATCAGACTGATAGCTGCCTGAATCTTGAAACAAGGCAAGTATTTCCGAGTTTTCTGTGATGCGACGTTTGTCGGCTCCTTGCTTTACCCATATTTCCCCGTTGAGATTCTTGTAAGGCTTGTTTTTACCTTCCTCGACAGAACATATCAGAAAATGCTTTTCATCCATACGCACGACTTCAGTTTCTATGTAGATGGTTGGACGTACTTGCTCATTGGCAGCATTGCCAAGTTCACGACTGATTACTTGAATCTCATCATATGACAAACCGACAAGCTTGCCGCTTTTGTCTTCTACACCAAACAGGATTACTCCGCCTTTGGTATTGGCAAAGGCAATCATCTCCTTTGCTATCTCCTTCTGTGAAGTAAAAGATTCCTTAAACTGTACTTTAGTGGTCTCACCACAAAGACACAGGTCTTTAAAAGTATCTTCTGTCATCATGCAATCATTTAATACTTGTTCCACTTTTCGATTTCTTGCTCAACCATAGTGATGGCCTTACGCTCACAATTATTGGCTTCATATCGTTTGGTATAAGCATTTTTTACCATAGTATCTATCTTATTCATCGATTCTTCCGAAATAATTGGAACAGGAATTTCAAGGAACATCTTTGGAATTGGATGACACAATTTTGTTCCAGCTTGACAATTTCTTATGAATCGAAAGCCATAATCACTATTTAACCAAGTATAGAGATACCCAGAAGGCACACCATCTGATTTCATTCTTATAAAATGGGTAGAAATCAACGCTCCACTCAGGTCCTCATTTGCAAACAACGCCCTACAGAACAATTCATTTTCGCCTAAGGTACCATCACAAGCAACTATCACTTCGCCATATTCGACTAGCCTGTCCAAAGAGATATTTCTTTTAGATACCCATTTCCCTTTTATAATATTATCAAAAATATCTTTTTGGTTTATAAACATAACACCATGTTCTGGCTTAACTTCTATACTTGGTACTGAAGTTGAGGAAAACGTTTCTCCTCCAAGCAATACTTCTCTAAGTGGCTTCGTTGTGCAAGTAATAGATGCCTTTGTTTTACGTATTCTCTCTGAAAGATTAAAAGCATTTATGGTTGTCGTGGTTATATCCTTACGCTTAATGGTAAAACAAGACACCTTACGCTCTGCATTTCTTGGGCCATAATAGTCATAGTCTTCGGGAACTAAATCTCGGAGACCAGCTTCTTTCTTCAATAAATATTCTGCTTCTATGAGCATATCTGTCGCCTCTTCCCTTAACTTAGCAGAATTCTGTATCAAATCATCTACTTCTTGCTGGAAGGTGTCGGGAAACATTGGGATAGCTATAGAACCGACAAAAGCAGGTTCGATGTGTTGAATAACAGCTCCAAAAGTACCCTGCGTCAATAACGAATGACCATATTTGGAGGCGAGGTATGCATATACCAAGCCTCCTCTGAGGATGTTATTCGGTATCAACCGAATAACATGCTCAGAAGCGAGCTTCTGAGCATGTTTCGCGTTAGCGAATGCACAATTGCCAATAGTACCAGAACGCGAGATTAGAGTCCAACCTTTTTTTAGACTCATTCGCTCTATCTCTGGGGTATATTTCTTTGAAGCCAATTTAACACTATCAAAATTGGCTTTCAGTATATCAGAACTGCTTAGGAAAGGAATGCCATGTTCTATATCTTTCACATACACTCGCTTCGCACGATTACCGATAAATATATCTTCAGAAACATGCCCTATAGTCGTAAGAGGGTAAGGCGAAGATGCTATATATCGTTGTACGTTTTGGCCGTCACTCAGATGATAACTTGCATCTGTGCGATAATTTATATTCCTAACTGCTTGTATCTTTATTGTTGCCGTTTTCATCTATGCACCTCCTTAAACTCCTTATACGCTTTCGCCACCTTTGGCAGATCATCCGCCAAGTGCTTGATACGCTCTCTACGTTGTCTTACTATCTCACGTCCGTTATCAGCATACGTGAGCCATTTCTTATAATGTTCAAACAGAATTTCTGCTCCATCATCGTCTTTCTCATATACAGGAACACCACGACGGTCTTTGCCAACCTGTTCTACGATTGCCATAAAGACATCATAGTCCTCATTCTCAATAGGTACAAGCATCTCAGCATCAGTCTTCTTTTGCAGGAAGAGGAGCGAAGCCTGTACACCTACCTGTGGCAAGAATGTTTCTACAGGCAAATCCACACTTGCCAAAAGTTTGAAATGCTGAAGAATCCACAAACGTACACTTTCAGTATTTGGATTGCCCAAAATGCCATCAGGCAACACGATTGCCATTTTACCACCAGGCTTCAAGAAATTGTAGCATGCCTCTATGAAAAGCACCTCAGGAGCCTTACTATTCAGTTCATACCGTTCTGCAATCTCCTGATCAACTTCAACTTTCGTTCCAAACGGAGGGTTTGTAAACACCATATCAAACTTACCCTGAGCATTGTTTTCCGCAGTCTCAAAATGGAAATCATGGTCAGCACTATGTTTGATACTTTCATTTACAGCCTCAGCAATATGAGAAACATCCGGTTTGCTGCCATAAGGATAATCCAGAGAATTGATGTTGTAGATATTTGAGTGTCCATCACCAGCCATCACCATATTCATACGGGCCGCTTTTTTCAAGTCAGGATCGAAGTCAAAACCAAAAATCATCTTCTCTGCATACTCACGCACAGCATCCTCAACCTCGGCAGAATTCAGTTTAGCTTCAAGATGGAGTTCATCAAGTTCTGGATAAAAAATACGAACAATCTTATGACGCACATGATCAAGTACCATCACGAGAAAACCACCCGAACCACAAGCAGGGTCTAGCACACGACAATTTTGGTCGGGATCGAGCATCTCAACCATACATTTGATAATATTACGAGGTGTAAAGAACTGACCAGCCTCCTGCTTCAACGTGTTGCTCACGATAGTCTCATAAGCCGTACCCTTCACATCAACCGTAGCATCTAGGAAAGAATACTTCGCCAATTCACCTGCCACGAAAGCAAGACCACGGTCGGAGAGTGTAATCTGCTCATTACCTTCGAAAACATCCTTGAAGATATGGCTTTCTTTCAAATCCTCAAAGATACCCTTAATGCGTTCCGCAACAGCATGTTGACCCTCTGGAGTGTTCTGCTCTTTCACACCCACCCAAAAACGACGACGATAGCTGATGCCCTCTCTTGCATCTGTAAAACGGCGCTTCTCATCATAAAGCTTGCAAAATATCAGATTGAGAAGCTCCCAAAAGGCAGTTTTCTTCATACCCTCGTTACCATAGATATAATCATGACAACGCTTAAAGGTCTTGACAAGCGACTCGTTGGCTGGCTTGCGTGGCACAGCTCTTTCACCTTGCGCTTCAAGATCTTCAAGCGTCTGTCCCTCGGCAGGAAAATCAGAAATTGCCTCACAGGTTACCTGTCCAAAATCATCTTCAAAGGCATGCACATATTGCAAGTCTTCGCCGTTTGTCCAACAAGCAAACTCGCAGTCTGTAGTGCTCAGAATGTTTTCTGTTGTAGCCTCTACTCCAGCCTTTTTATCATTCGGCTTTACTTTGGCATCCTTTGCTACAATGATAAAGCGGATAAGCTCATCAACATCATGGGCATGGCCAACATTAAAGATAGCCAAATCTACTTTTTGAGTCTTAGTTTTACCTGTATCAATATCCTCATACTTCACCTTATAGTCACGCTCCATATCCTCAGAAGCGAAACCATACTCTTCCGTCATCATTGCAATCATCGACTGCAAAGTCATTTCCTTATCAGTTGCTTTCACCACTCGATTAGTGAGTGAGCATACCATTTCATTTTCGCCAAGAACAATCTCATTCTGGGCGCCTATATTGTTTTCCGAATTTGCCATAATGCAAAAGTAATCATTTTTATCCATATAGCCACATCCATGTTAGTCCATCTACACTTTCACCTTGAACAGGTAAGAGATTATGGACTAACTTTAAAAAATGGCGCTTGGAAAGTTAGTTATTACATAATTAATCCTCCTTATTTGACACAAGCAAAGCTTTCACATCAACATCAAGACATGAAGCTATCTGGTACAAAGTCTCCAATCCCGGCTGCGCCCTATTGGTACACCACTTAGACACTGTAGCAGGATCTTTATCCAATTTATCTGCGAGCCATTTGTTTGTCCGTTGCCTTTCAGCCAACACAACTTTCAAACGATTCAACTTTTTCGTCTTCTCCATAACTTTCTATTTCTTAAATATGCCACAAAGATAAGAAAAAATCATCAATAATTGTACTATTATACACTTTTTTATGTTTAAAAAATCGTTTTTATTGTGTTTTATGCAAATATATAGATTAAAAATAGTATATTTGCACAGAAAACAATAGAAATTATGAATAAAGCAAAATTTAATAAGCATAATTATAAAATATGAGAACATTTAGTGATTTTGAAAAGGATATTTTAAAGTTCATGGTATATCACCCTGAACCGCAAGACATGTGTGCAATTGCATTATTTGAAAAATTTTGCAATTGTTACCTTATAAAATGGACTGAAGATTTCTCAAAATTGATTCTCGTATATGACAAAGGTGAGAATTTTGCTGATATTCGACGAAAAGTATTTGATATCATTGTATTGCTTAACTATTTAGAAGAGAATTATTATATCGGAATATTTCCTTTAAATCTACTTAAAAGCAACCAAATATTCAATAACAAAAGATTTGAACTTGATGGTGAAGACGAACACAATATCAAAATTTGGGAAATAGACGAATGTACTATACAAAGCAATCATCCCATATTAAAAGATTTTGGAGCATGCGATAGGAAGATACTTCTTGCTACAGAAACTCTGATCGAAAACACGACTATAGGAATACAAATCCAACAATATGCAAATGCAACCTATCATGTTACACAAACATTAAAGGATTTCGTTGACAATAATTTCAGAACAGCAGATGATATAAAATATCAAAAAACATATCATCAAGCTTGGGCTGGCATCATTATTGCAAGTATCTTAGCGGTTATAAGTATTTTTCTTACAATATTCTTTGAATATAAAAAATAAACAATATGAATACAGAACAACAAAAGATAGAATACAAGAGTCTGCAAAAGATTCGTACAGGAGAGAAAGGCTTCAAAGAACTCTCTACTACTTGTGTGGCTTTAGCCAACGCACAAGGAGGACAAATTATGATTGGCGTGGAAGACAAGACAAAGAAGCCTGCTCCCAATCAGGTAATTCCACAAGAAGAGGCAAATAGTGCCGTTACAAGATTGCGTGGACTTTGCTTCAACGTTGGTCTTGCAGTGGGCGATGTATGCGCAGATGAAACTGGTAGCCAGTACTTTGCTATCACTGTTTTCCCTTCACTTCATTCCTACGCAACCACTTCTGATGGCAAGATGTATATCCGTGTCGCAGACAAATGCGAGCCTGTACGTAGTGAAGACATCCAGCGTGTAGGAGAAGAAAAGGGTGCTTTCCAATGGGAACTTGTGCCTACACAGTTTGAGTTGGAAGATGAGAATAAGGCAGACCTCTCTAAATTTGCCAACGACATTCGACAATCTGACAGAGTGAAGCAACATATCAAACAACTCGATGATATGGAAATTGGAGAGCAGTACCATCTCCTTGATGGCAATAGGATGACAAATCTTGGTGTACTTTGGATAGGTACCGCCAAGCAGCGTAGTCGCATCTGCTATCCAATCACTGTTCAGTATATCGTATATGATGAATTGGAGAACAAAACCAACAAATTGGAATGGCGCGACAATACACTTAATCCTAAGGAGCTTTTGGAAGACATTATGGACAAGGCTGTAGAATTGACCTATAGCTATGAAATGCCTAATGGACTCTTCCGTAAGACTGTGCGCTATTATAACGAGAACTTAATCAGAGAGTTGCTTGTTAATAGTTTGGCTCATAGCTCAAGAACCATCTCTAACGACATCACCATCAAGGTATATCCAGGTTATATCAGCATCTCCAATCCTGGTGGTCTTCCTTTAGGTGTAACCAAAGACAACATCCTTCATACTAAGCATAGACGTAACCCTAACATGATTGAGATACTGACTGCACTTGGGCTGATGGAAGGCGAGGGCTCTGGCTATGATTTAATTTATGAGTTGGATGCTGTTGAAGCGAAGAAGCAACCAGAGATAGAATCGACTTTCAATACTGTCACGGTATATCAAAGTGCAGAAATTACCGACAAGGAAGTTGTCAGACTGATGGATTATGTTGATCATAATTATGAGCTCTCCCAAAAGAACAAGATTGCTTTCGGTATCATAGCAAGGGAGAAACGCATAGCTGCAACCGACTTATCTAAAATTCTCCAGTTATCTGCAGAAGAACGATTGAGAAGCTATATCGACAACTTAGACAAAAATCATCTGATAACGAAAGGCGGTGTTAAGAAAGGCTCATATTTTCAAATCAATGCAACTTTGCTGAAAAATGCAAAATCTAACATTGTCACTAGTTTGAAGACCATAGAACCACATGTGCTTAAAGCACTAATTATGGAAGATCTCCGTGTTCATCCTCTAAGCAAAATATCTGATATTGCAGAGCGCATTCCAGACATTGACATGAAAGAGATTCGAAAGATGCTTTATTCTATGGTTGGAAAGGATATTGAGAAAGAAGGCACAAGATTTGATAGTAAATATTACATAAAATAATGGCATAAAAAAAAAGGTTCGAAAAAGAAAAATATGTTAAAATTATCGTATCTCATTAATAATCAACTATTTTCTTTTTTAGTATTCTTTTTTCTGCTCTTATATTTCATAAAAGGAATTTGTAATTTAATTGCAATTGTTTTGTCATAAATATGAGCATACTCAATCGTTTTAAGCACCTGTGGATTTTCGTTTTCCACAGGTGCTATATGTTTATTATATCCATCCCTTACGATGTAAATACCAAGTCAAAGCAAGAGCAAAGGCTTCTGCACCAAGACCGATGCCAAGAACAACCCATAATTTTCCAGAATGAATATACATGATGTTGGTAACGATAATGACCAACAACAGCATGATGGAAAATGCCATCATTATCATAAATATAATGGCAAAGTTTACTGGCACCGATATACGGTTGCTTTCATTCTTCACTTCCCCCAACACCTTATGAATCTTTGCATTTGCAACTGATGCTACCAACTCACCCATATTGAGAGCGGTTGTCTCCAAACTTTGTTTTGTTGCCTCATCCATGTGGATAGTAGCTGCAACTTGCAAAGAAGGAATCAACTTTTCTATCTTAACCGCTGCACTTTTCACCTGGTCGGTCATTTGTATGAGTCTCAGCATATTATTGTCAATGGAACGGTCTAAGATACTTAGCTTTTCTAACCCACATTGCAGCTATACATCATGTAACTCCTTGATTTCCAACATCTGTAT
>ERZ808252.883-NODE-883-length-25432-cov-6.296844_pt1 | contig 25432 bp, 19 predicted proteins | sample MGYA00521242_ERZ808252 | MGnify/ENA primary metagenome ERZ808252 (study PRJEB31516, sample SAMN03275581) | gut metagenome | biome: mammalia-associated habitat; material: feces | host: Papio cynocephalus | place: Kenya | collected 2012-08-07 ...
CTGTTGGCTAATGCGGTCAGCAATATGGTAGACTACATTTCGACCGCTTCCCTGCTGCTTACCCAAGCAAGGAACAGACGGAATCCGTTAACGCTTACCTACATTCGGTATTTGCAGACGGTGATGGAACCATGTCGGAAAGAAACTGTGAGCATCGAAGAATAGCATCACAGAAAATGACTACATATGCTATACAAGCGCTTGACAGTCCCAAACTAGACCGACTGCAACGTGTGCTTGACCATATCGCATACGACAAGAAGTATTATATGCCGGAGAGAGGTTTCGGCATGAGGCGATAGTTTCTATTTTCACGGCAGAGATTTTCCGCTTTGTGTTTTGTTAACTATTATTCGGTGCAGTCTTTTTCCGTATTGCATTATCTTAATGTAAAAAGCGTATATTCATTTTCCCTAACCATGGATATAGAAGAACTGATAGAACGAATAAAAGAAGGAGACAATGCCGCTCTGAGGACATTATATGAAACATATTCTCCTATGATGAGAAATGTATGTGTCAATATAACCAATGAGGACGAGGACATGGTAAATGACCTCGTCCAAGTGGCGTTTATTCGTGCTTACAATTCTCTCTCCCAACTCCGAGCCCCTTCAAAGTTTGGAGAATGGGTGGCTGCAATTACAAGGAATGTTGCCTTGAAACATTTGGCACAGAAACAAAAGATACCGTTTGTTCCTTTTTCAAATACGACGGAAGAAGAATTGGAGAATGGGAATGCCTTATCCTCCGATACTCTATTAGCGGAAAAGGAAATACATGACTTGATAGAACAATTGCCTAAAGGGTATGGGCAAGTTTTTAGAATGTCTGTTATAGAGGGCTATTCACATCAAGAAATAGCCGAAAAATTGGGCATTGAACCACATAGTTCTTCTTCTCAATTGTCACGGGCAAAGGCCATGTTGCGCAAGATTATCAATAGAAGGGGGATAGGGCTTGTCATATTGGTGTTAATATGCACTCCTCTTGGCATATATTTGCTCAAAAACAAAGGTAAGGAGGATATACAAAAAATCAACATCGCAAGTGAAAAGAAGAATCCAATCAGACCATTTGAAAAGAAAGAACCACATAATGTTGCGAATATGGCTCCTACAAATCCTGTAGCAGAAATACGTAGTAGCCAATACGGTGCATCGTCTATTGTTTCTGGTGAAATTTTGTCTGATGATAGTACATATATACCAATGGATTCGGTATCACATAAGTTGGTGACTGTGGAAAATAATGATAGCATTCTGCCAGATACATTCAAACTGCCACGAATAGAGACAGAGCAATACTTTACGGATAACGAGCAAAAGGGCAAGAAGCATCAATGGCAGTTGCTTGCATCGGGTTCTTTGGGCTCAGCTTTAGCTCAGAATGCTTATAAGATGTTTGTGGGCAATACGGGCGGAGAGCCTGATGGCCCTCAGCCTTCTGGTCCTGAAACTTTCTCCACTTGGGAGGATTATTATCAATACCTGTTACAGAATGCGCATGATAATATGTCGGAGGAGGAAAAGGCTCTCATGGATGTTGCTCAAAATAACAAGGGAAGAATTGAGGAACATGAGCACCACAACAAGCCAATCACCTTGGGGCTTTCTGTAACAAAATCATTGGGGGATAATTGGAGTTTGGAAACAGGCTTGCGGTATTCTCTATTAAAGTCTGACTTCACGTTAGGCGAAGGTGCATATTACATCAATCGAAACCAAAAGGTGCATTACTTGGGAATACCTTTGCAAGTGTCGTACAAATGGCTTGATGCCAAGAACTGGTCTGTTTATTCTTCTCTGGGTGGAGCTCTGCATATACCTATATATGGTAAAACCAGCGAAAGGTATGTTGTGGGAAAAACCACACCATATATGAACTATTGGCATTTCAAGCCTTCGCTGCAATGGAGCGTTGGCACAAGTATTGGGGTGCAATACAAATTCGCTCCCAAGTGGGGCGTCTATCTGGAACCGTCGCTCCGTTGGTATGTACCAAACGGCAGTTCTATCCATACCGTTTGGACTGAACATCCATTCACGTTCACCATACCATTAGGCGTTAGGTTTACATGGTGATGCTCTTGCCGTGCAGTCTTTTGAGCTATTGTTGCCTCTTATTGATAGAAGCACAAAAGTTTTTAAAGACAATGTATAAGATTACAGATTACCTGCGCAATGGGATGCTATATCTCAACAATATTCTTCGTCCACAGCATAAGAAACTGAGTACGTTGATGATTTATTCCACGACGAAATGCCAATCGCGCTGCAAACATTGCTCCATATGGCAAAAGCCAGAGGAGCATTTGTCTTTACACGATATTCAAAAGATTATGGCAAGTCTCTGTATCACCAAGACTACTGTTGTGGGATTGGAAGGAGGGGAGTTTATACTTCATCCAGAAGCCACTGCCATCATGGAGTGGTTCATGCACAACCACCCCAACTACACACTGTTGTCTAATTGCCTCAATCCGAAGAAGGTTATTGACGCTGTGCGTAGTTACCGTCCTCGGCATCTGTATGTGTCGTTGGATGGTGACAAAGACACATACAAGGCAATGAGAGGATGCAATGGTCATGACAAGGTGATAGAAGTGGTTGAGACCTTGAGAGATGAGGTTCCCATTTCGTTGATGTTCTGCCTCTCTCCATGGAACACCTTCAAGGACATGGACTATGTGATTGGTGTGGCAAGGAAATATAAGGTGGATGTCCGCATCGGCATTTACGGGACGGTGGATTTCTTCGATACTACAGCCGATTTGCTCCGTGCAGATATGACAAACTTCATACAGAGCATCCCAGGCAATATTCATGATACGGAAGAGAATTTTGATTTCGTCGCACTGTATGAAGAGTGGAGAAATGGTCATCTGAAACTGCGATGCCAGAGTATATTCAGCGAACTGGTCATTCATTCCAATGGTAATGTGCCGTTGTGCCAGAACTTGGGCGTAAAACTCGGCAATATATACGAGCATTCTTTGGATGACATATTCAATTCTCGCAAGACAGCCCATGTGCAATGCCAGTATTCCAAGAACTGCAATGCCTGTTGGATTAACTTCCATCGCAAGTATGACATCATCCTGCTGCGCAATTTCGAGAAAGCCATCCCCAAGCGGGTGATAGAATGGTTCTACGGCAAATACCAATGGACAAGCAATCAGAGTGACACCTACAAACAATACATGAAACGGATTATCAGATGATGAGATACACAAAGCAACTAATTGACTGCTACAAGCATTTCCGAAGCACAAGTCTTTTAAGGCACGGCAATCTCGGAAAGTATGCGTTTGTCGGGATCGGCAATCATAGCATGAACAATCTTTATCCAGTGCTTGCCCTCCTGCATGTGCCCTTGAAGTATATTTGCTGCAAGTCTGCTGACAAATTGCCTTTAATTGAACGGACTTATCCTGATGTGCATGCCACAACTTCCTTGCAGGAAATACTGGCAGACGAAGAAGTGAAAGGTGTTTTTGTATCAACGACCCCACAGGCACATTTTGCCATAGCCATAGAAGTGCTGAAGAGTGGCAAGGCTCTATTCATCGAAAAGCCCCCTTGTCAAAATTTGGACGAGTTGGCTCAACTGATGGATTTGCAGAAAGAGCATGGCGCTATAATGGAGGTTGGACTACAGAAGCGGAACTCGCCAATCATACGCATTCTGAAAAAGGAGTTGAAAAAGTGCAAAGGCTCTGTTTGCTATAACCTTAAATATCTTACAGGTGCCTACCCGGAAGGAGATGCATTGCTCGACCTCTTTATCCACCCATTAGATTGCATGGCATATTTGTTTGGCGATGCCAAAGTGAAATATGTGGAAAGCGTCGGGAATCACACATTGATGCTTATTCTTGAACACCATTGTGCCACAGGCATGCTTGAACTTTCAACGGGCTATTCTTGGAATGATACAAAAGAGCAATGGAGCATCAACACAGACAGTGGTGTTTATGAGATGAATCAATTAGACAGTTTGACTTTTCGTCACAAGCCCCCAATTATGATGGGTATCCCGATGGAAAAGGTGTTTCCGTACAGAAAGACCACCGCCAGTCTGTTTGAACGAAACAACTTTATCCCCTTGCAAGAGAATAACCAAATTGTATCCCAAGGCTATTATGATACGATAAAGGTTTTTGTGGATGCCGTGGAAGGTAAGAGTAGATGTGCGTTGTCTTCATTGGAGCACCTGACTCACACTTATTCTTTGATAGAGAACATACGAGAATTAGTAAAATAATGGAAGAACTATGAGAACAACATTATTGGGATGTGTCTTGTCGGCACTAACGTTGGCCTCTTGCTCGTCTGAGCAAAGCGTGACAGAGCCTGTGAGACTAAGCGACATCGTTAACACAGGATGTACAAGGTCTTTCTCCGCGAGAGAGAGCCGACCAGAGTATTACAAAAGAGAAAAGGAAAAAAGTCCCCAAGTATCTATCACCATTGACCAAAGTGAGACGGCAACCTTCAAGTTCGCAGACCTTGAAGCAAATTGCATTGTGAGTGAATTCCGTCCGTCTGTGGAAATCAATGACAGAGAGATCATTGTGGTGTTGACACCATATTCTAAAGCCCCGACAATGGAAGCCGACTGTTATTGCAGATACGATGTAAGTTTCAAACTCAGCAATGTGGCATCAAGCAAATACTATATGAAAATTTATGAGTCGGATTATGATGGCAAATACGACACTGCGCATCCTGTTTATGAGGGCTTGTTGTCATTTGCGTCAAATAAGACTATTGAGTTTGAACTTTAACGATTAAAGCCCCGTCCGCATATATACTATATGTTGATGGGGCTTGTCGTTTCTATGCTTATTGTTGCTGAGTTTTATATAGTCTTTCACAGATACGACATAAGCAACTACAGTATCTGATAGAGCATGACGCAACGTTTATTAATAAAGAAAAAAGCCTTATTCCTCCTCCAATGACGTTATTATGCGTATTTTTGTGTTGATATCTTTTTCCTGCTAAAAATCAACTCTGTATAAATGAAATATCGCCATATCATATTTGACATTGACGGGACGTTGCTTGACACCGAATATGCCGTGTTACATAGTTTGCAAGATACGGTAATGCTGTATCTGAACAGACATATCCCCACCGAAGAATTGGCCTTCGCCTTAGGTATACCGGGAAAGGTTACACTTGCCGGTTTAGGCATAGCAGATGTGAACGGAGCAAACAAATGTTGGAATGACAAGATGGCGCAGTATCAGCAACACATCTGCCTATTCGATGGAATATACTGTATGTTGGAGCAGTTGCGTGATAAAGGGTGCAGGCTGGGCATTATTACCTCGAAAACCAGAAATGAGTACAAGACCGATTTTGAGCCTCACCGCATAAGTCATTATTTCGAGACTGTGATTTGTGTTGAAGACTCGTCTGAACCCAAACCAAATCCTGCCCCCTTATTGACATATTTGAAAAGGAATAGGATATCTGCGAATGATGCGATATATATTGGTGACACCGAGTATGACAGCAGGTGCGCTCACGCGGCAGGAGTAGATTTCGGACTTGCTTTATGGGGATGCCGCAATGCCAATAAGATTGAGTGTGAATATAAATTTGAGACACCTGACAAAGTAGCGATGGGATATGAAAACAATATCGTCACGTACTGGGTGTGAACTGCATTGATGGTCGCACCACTTTATAAGTATTTTAATCAGAAACAAAATAACTCATAGCAAATAGTTGGAATGAAAACCGAACTTCAAAAATGCCTTGACGGGGAAATCTTTAGAGGAGAAGACAAGGAATTGGCGGAAATGACAATCAGAGCCAAAAGACTTCTTAAAGAATTAAATGACGTTGATTATGCAGACACAATATTTAAACACGCGATACATAAACAGCTCTTTGGAAGCATTGGAAACGATGTGTATATAGATATTGATTTTCATTGTGAATACGGAAAACACATACATATTGGGAACAAGGTTATCATCAACATGAACTGTACATTTGTTGATAACAATATTATCGAAATTGGCGACAATGTACTAATAGCTTCAAATGTGCAGATTTATACGGCGACTCATTCCACTAAAGCATCCGAAAGAGTCAATCTTAATAGCCAACTTGGTGAAGGCTTCTGTCGTACATACGCACTGCCGGTCAAGATTGAAGACCATGTTTGGATAGGTGGTGGAGCTATCATCCTTCCTGGTGTAACAATAGGCAAAGGAAGTGTCATTGGAGCTGGAAGTGTTGTGACGCGTTCTATTCCGGCAAATTGTGTGGCAGTAGGGAATCCGTGCAGAGTAATCAAGCATATTGAAAACAATGATATTTAGTCACGCCCTAAAAATCCGATTCAACTACCGGCATTAACAAATCCGTGTTATAATGACAACCCACCCATCGGCGTTGTTTTAGGAGCGAGAAAAGACGAGCTGCTGATGGGATATGCTTTGGAGGGCATCACAAACCGGTTGTTTGTGGCCCGTTACCAACTATATCTTCCAAAGCGCTAAGAACTGCAAGCACAGCTTGACAAGTTGCTGGACGAAACTGAGCAGCAATAATGATTTATCAAAGAAATTATCGCACTTGATTTTCGCGAAAATGCGGTTGGGCAATCAAAGAAAAGTCCGCCGTTGTCCGGGTAGGCTTCTCTTTGATTCTTTTCCGGGCTTGTTTTGTCAGGGTCGGTTGTGGGTGGCCAATTGTGCGGCAACGGCTTCCGCGCAACGTTCACCGTCGATTGCTGCCGAAACGATACCGCCGGCATATCCTGCTCCTTCTCCGCACGGATATAGTCCGTCGGCGGCTATGTGTTGTAAGGTATCTTTATCGCGTACGATGCGTACGGGTGAGGAGGTACGTGTTTCAACGGCAATCATGGTGGCTTCGCGTGTCAGAAAGCCGTGATACCTGCGTCCGAAAGCCATAAAACCTTCTTTTAGGCGTGAGGAGATGAAATCAGGCATCCAGAAATGTAGTGGTGAGGCGGTCAGCCCCGGAGTGTAGGAACTTTCTGGCAGGTTGTCGCTGAGCCGTCGGTTTACAAAGTCTGTCATTCTTTGTGCCGGTGCGGTCTGCTTTCGGTTGCCTTGCAGCCAGCACAGGCGTTCGAGGGCTTCTTGCAGATACATCATGCCGAGGGGATGTTCTTTCCGTATGCTTCCTCCGCGGCTTTCTGCAAAAGCTTCGTCGGCGTAGGCCTGTTGCATGATTTCTTCCAGCGATTTGTCGGCAAGGTCTTCGGGGCGTATTTCTACGACCATGCCCGAGTTGCTCCAGCGCGAATTGCGCCCGGAGGGGCTCATGCCGTTTACCACGATTTGTTCGGCTCCTGAGGCTGCCGGTATCACGAACCCGCCCGGGCACATGCAGAAGCTGTAGACTCCGCGGCCTTGCGATTGGGCTGTCATGCGGTATTCGGCGGCAGGCAGGTAGCGTCCGCGTCCGTTCCGGTTGTGATACATGATTTGGTCGATGAGCATCGATGGATGCTCCAGACGTACGCCCATGGCCAAACCTTTTGCTTCGAGCCGGTAGCCTGAGTTGTAGAGCATGCTGTAGATGTCGCGTGCCGAATGTCCTGTGGCTAAGATGACCGGGCCTTGAAATGTCCGGTTACCGGCTGTAACACCGCAGACTTCATTCCGGCTGTTGGTCAGCAGACCGTCTGCCCGGGTTTCGAAGTGTACTTCGCCACCGTGGCTGATGATGGTGTTTCTGATGTTTTCGATGATGGAGGGCAGGCGGTCGGTCCCTATATGCGGATGGGCATCCGTCAGGATATCGGTGCTCGCGCCATGTTGGCAGAAAACATTCAGGATTTTGTCCACGTTGCCCCTTTTTGTGCTGCGTGTGTAGAGCTTGCCGTCCGAGTAGGCTCCGGCTCCGCCTTCACCGAAGGCATAGTTGCTTTCGCTGTCTACCCGATGTTCCTTGGATATAAGGGCTATGTCTTTGCGGCGTTTGTGAACATCTTTTCCGCGCTCCAGTACAATGGGGCGCAGCCGGTTTTCTATGAGACGCAGGGCGGCAAACAGGCCGCCGGGGCCGGCACCGACAACGATGACAGTCGGTCGTCCTGAAACATCGGGGTATTCTGTCTTCTGAAACTCTGTGGCCGGAGGTTCCTCGCCGATATATGCATCGATGGTCAGGTTGATTTTGATGTCGCGTTGCCGTGCATCAATGCTGCGATGTACAATGCGTAGGGCTTGCAATTGCGAGGGGGAGATTCCCAATTCGTTTGCGGTACGGGCTTTCAGTTGGACGCTGTCGGCCGCGGTTGATGGAGAAACCGTGAAGGATATTTTTTTGATCATAGTTTTTTTGTAGACCGTTTTATTTGAACAAGTGCCTAAGAGCATCTTCGACTTTGCGTACCGGCACGACTTCGATGTGCTTTTGTCCCGGTGGCAGGTTCTTGATGCCGGCTTCCGGAACGAGTATCTGTCGGAAGCCTATTCTTTCGGCCTCGCTAACCCGTTGTGCTATGCGGCTGACGGCTCGTATTTCGCCGCTGAGCCCCACTTCGCCGGCCATGCATGTAGATGCCGGGACTGCAGTGTCGAAGTTGCTTGACAGTATGGCCACTATGACCGAAAGGTCTATTGCCGGATCGGTAACACGCAAGCCTCCGGCAATATTCAGGAAAATGTCTTTTTGTGCCAGTTTGAAACCTACGCGTTTTTCCAGCACTGCCAGCAGCATGTTGAGACGTCGTGTATCGAATCCCGTGGCCGACCGTTGCGGTGTGCCATAGGCCGCCGAACTTACAAGAGCCTGCGTTTCTATGAGAAACGGCCGCACGCCTTCGATGGCCGCTGCAACGGCTATCCCGCTCAGTCCTTCGTTGTCTTTTGAAAGGAGCATTTCCGATGGGTTGCTCACCGGTCGCAACCCGTTGCCCTGCATTTCGTAGATACCTATTTCCGATGTGTTGCCAAAACGGTTTTTCAGCGATCGCAATATGCGGTAAAGGTTCTGCCTGTCGCCTTCGAATTGCAGCACAGTGTCGACAATGTGTTCAAGCACTTTCGGACCGGCCAGTGTACCGTCTTTGGTGATGTGTCCTATCAGAACGACGGGAATGCCTGAATCTTTGGAAAAGCGCAGCAGTGATACAGCGCAGGCTCTTATTTGTGCCACGCTTCCCGGGAGCGATTCCGCTTCGGCTGTTCCGATGGTCTGGATAGAGTCAATTACAACGAGGTCGGGAGCAGCGCATTTTGTTTGTTCATAAATTTTTTCCAGTGATGTTTCGCACAATACCAGCATCTGTCCATGCGGTTCCTGCCTCATGCCTTCTGCCAGTCTGTCTGCCCGTAGTTTCAGCTGGTGTTCACTTTCTTCACCGCTTACGTAAAGTACGCGCTTCCCCAATTGCATGGCTGTTTGCAGGACGAGCGTTGATTTTCCGATGCCGGGTTCTCCTCCCAGCAGAATCAGACTACCCGGAACAATGCCGCCTCCCAGGACTCTGTCCAGTTCGTTGTCGCCTGTATTGATACGTGGAGCCTCTGTGGCCTGAATATCACGGAGCAATTTGTAGCCGTTGGGCTGTTGAGAGAAAGGCGTGGCTTTTCCGGTGCTACTTCCGGCTGCGATGTGCAACTGCTTGAAACTGTTCCATGCGCCGCACGATGGACATTTCCCTATCCATTTCGGTGATTCCTGTCCGCATTCGTCGCAGACATATACGGTTTTATCCTTGGCCATAGATGAGCTTGTGGGTGGCTTACCGGACAATCTTATCTTCCAACGGCCACCCCATGATTTGCGAGATGCGCGGAATCAGCGTCATGGCTATCTTGCGTTGTCCCTGGTAGTTGGGGTGCCAATTGGCCCCCATGTCATGGTCATAGTCTACAATGTCGGGCATGGCCGAAGCCATATAGACCTTGTCCATGTCCTTGATGCGTGTCCGTACTTCTTCCAATGATTTCAGCAAAGGGGCTTGTGCCGAGTGTGGCGTGATGCACAGAATGGGAACATCACCGTAATGTTCTCTTATCTGTCCGATCATTTTCAAATAGTTGTCGGCGTATGTAGAGGGAGACGGTCCTTTTCCTGTTGAATAGTCGTTGGTACCAAGATTGATGGTGACAAGGTCGGGGTGATAAGCCTTGAAGTCATAAGCAGGAGCGGAACTTTCGTCGAATACGCGCAGATAGCGTTCCACCATGTTGTTTTTTGATACCATTTCCTTGTCCCCGTAGTTGCGCGACATGCCCATGCCCGAATGAGCCACCAACACGTAGTCGGCGTTGAAATATCGTGCGATGATGCATCCGTAGGCTTGGTCGCAGTTTTCTGTTTCGACCTTGAAATTTTCTTCCTTGCCGGCTTCCGTGCCGTAGCCGCAGGTATAGGAATCTCCAATCACTTCGATGAGGCGCTGTTTGTGTTTTACAGGAGCCGTCTTTCCCTGGTCTGCGATGTAGAAACCGTGGATGGTGGTGCGTCCCTGATTGCCTTCCGTGCATTTTTGCAGGCGCAGACGGTGAAAGCCTTTGCTGAGCTTCTCTGCCAATACGATGCGGATAGGCTTTTGAGAGTTGACTTGTATCTTTTTTGTAAACTTGTCATCGATGAAGACATTGAAATAGTCGTTTTGCGTGTCCGAGATTTCCACGGCTATACCGCCTCCCGTAAAGTCTGTTTGCAGGTAGGTGCCGCTCCAGTCAAAGGCTATGCTCCCGTCGTTGCCGGCGCATACACGTCCTGTATAGGATATGCCTGAATCCGTAGCTGCAATTTTTTTTGTGTAGCTGCGTTCAGCTTGTGTCTGCAGCGCAAAAGTCAGCAGACAGATTATAAGAAAAATCTTTTGTCTCATGTATTTGTCATTTTGAACTGCAATATTACAATAAAAATCATTTTGGGGCGAACGTCACGCCTTGTTTTTGCATTTTACGACAGCTTTGTTATGGATAAATTGTAATTTTGCATCTATCCAACTACTATAGCAAATAAAAATGAAGATACGATTTGCACAAAATAAAGACATGCCCCGTATCAATGAATTGCTGATGCAGGTCGAGGCGGTCCATCATGTCGGTCGTCCCGATTTGTTCAAGGCCGGAGGGAAGAAATATACCGACGCGCAACTGTCGTCCATCATTGCCGATCCGCAGACTCCGGTGCTGGTGGCTGTAGATGAATGCGATACGCTGCAAGGCTATGCTTTCTGTGTTTTCCGGCAATATGAGAATGACAATATTCTGACAGACATCAAGACGCTTTATGTGGACGACCTTTGTATCGATGAAAGAATGCGTGGCCGCCATATAGGCAGAACTCTCTATGAAGGTGTGCTGGCCTTGGCTCGCCGTAGTGGCTGCTACAATGTTACTCTCAACGTGTGGTGCTGTAATGAGGCTGCCATGAAGTTTTATGAAAAATGTGGCTTGCGTCCTCAGAAAATTGGAATGGAAAAGATATTGTGAAAGGATGTTGCCACCTGTAGAATTGTTGAAGTCGTTGATAGCCATTCCTTCGCACAGCCGCGAAGAAAAACAGGCTGCCGATTTTCTGGAAAATGTGATGCTTTCGGCCGGCTTGTCGCCTTATCGTTCAGGTAACAATGTCTGGGCTGTTGCACCGGGTTATGATGAACATCGTCCCACCTTGCTACTGAACGCCCATATAGATACGGTACGTCCGGCCGATGGATGGACACGCGATCCTTATGTGCCGGTTGTTGAGGGAAACCGGCTTTACGGCCTCGGCTCGAACGATTGCGGGGGCGGTCTGGTGAGCTTGCTGCATGCATTCTGTCGCTTGCGTGAAAAGCCGCAACCATACAATCTCATCTTTTTGGCCTCAGCCGAGGAAGAGGTGTCGGGGAGCAACGGCATAGCTTCTGTGTTGCCGTTGCTGCCGAAAATCGATGTGGCTGTAGTGGGCGAGCCCACTTCGTTGCAACCGGCCACCAGCGAACGCGGTTTGATGGTGCTTGATTGTACGGCTCACGGAAAAGCCGGACATGCGGCGCGCAATGAGGGCGAAAATGCACTCTATAAGGCCATGGATGATATCGGATGGATTCGTTCTTATTGTTTTGAGAAGGTTTCCCCTCAGTTGGGCTCGGTCAAAATGACTGCCACCATTATCCAGGCCGGCACCTTGCACAACTGCATACCTGATGTCTGTACCTTTACAGTGGATGTACGCATCAACGATTGTTATACCAATGCCGAGATTCTTTCAATCATAAAAGCGCATTTGCAGTCTGATGTGAAAGCCCGTTCCACTCGCTTGAGCTCTTCCCACATCTCATTGCTTCATCCGTTGGTGAGAGCCGCAGAGGAAATGGGGCTGATACCTTTCGGTTCGCCTACTCTGAGCGACCAGGCATTGATGCCGTTCCCTTCTTTCAAGTTGGGACCCGGCGATTCGGCACGTTCGCATACGGCCGATGAATACATCGAACCGGACAGCATAGAAAAGGCGGTGGATTTATATTTGAAATTGTTGGACGGACGCAACATTGTCTTTTGATGCTCGGAGACGTTTTTCTGTCTTGCTGCTGTCCAATCCGGCTCCTATATATAATGTACGCGCGTGCGCGATGCAGAATTTTCAGCCTTGATTATAGGCAATTGCATGCCTTGAAGTGCATGGCTGGAAAAATGCTCTTGATTTTTGCAGGGTTGCAGTTGTTTCGTAACAGAATCAAGGCGGATTTTGTACGAATCAACAAGGAAATCAACTGAATTAAGAATGTTTTTTTTGAGCTCAATTTTGTGGATGAAGGCATAAAAGCACTAAATTTGCAATCTCTGACAGGTGAAGCAGAATATGACGAAAGCAAAACCGATAAAATGTGTTACAGCATTATTGTTTTTCTTCTTCCTCGCTTGCGGTGAGGAGCGGAAAATCGACAGATTGTTCGACCGTGCCGAAGCATTAATGTACACCTGTCCTGATTCAGCTTATAGTCTGTTGGATTCTGTAAGAGGAAAGGAATTCGCATCGGATGCAGATCGTGCAAGATTCAGCTTGCTTTATACACAGGCACAGACAAAGGTGCATGACGGCAACAAAAGCGAGGAACGTATCCGTTTTGCTTCGGATTATTATGACAGGTACGGTACAGTTAGGGAAAAATGTCTTTCCAGTTTTTATTTGGGCTTCGTGCAGGCTGACAAGCATCGTTACAAACAAGCCATGTACTCGTATATGAAGGCCGAGAGTTATCTGCCCGAATTAGATGACGACTATTTGAAAGGTTTGCTGTATGGGCGTATGGGAGAGCTTTACCGCAGTTATTATGATGCCCATAAAGCATTGGAGGAATATACGAAAAGCCTCATGTTTTTTAAGAAGGCAAACAGGCATGCAAATGTAAATTTTGTGATGAGTGATATTGCAGAATTGTATAGTTATCTGCAGGATTATCCGAAGAGTATTGATTATTATGAGCAGGCTATCAGGTTGGCTCGTAAACTGAAAGACACTGTTTTTGTCCAGGATTGTCTGACAGGTCTGTTTATTGCTTGTGAAAACGGAGGACTTTATGGCAGGGCGGATTCGGCATATGAAAGAATGTCTCCATCGTATAAATATCTGAATCTGCCGGATTATCAAAGCTCTGTTTCTGTTGCCCACATGTATGCTCGTAAGAACCAAGCGGACAGTGTGCATGCTTACTTGAAACAGGCATGGCATTTGGCAGAGGATAAAACGGATTCAGCTGTAATCTATTTTCGTGAGTATTTGATATATGAAATGACGGGAGATATTTCGAAAGCATATAAGGCATTAGTGAACTATGGCTTCAAGGAGAGGCCTTTGATCCGTCAAAGGCTGTCACAGCCTATTCTGACTTATCAAAAGGAATACTTCCGATCGCAAGCGGAATTGTCCAACTTGCAGTCACGATATGAGAGAGAAAAGAGCAACAGAAAAGTTTTCGTTGCATTCCTAATAGTGTTTGCTGCTGCTTATTGGACTTTTAGACTGCACATGAAAAAGAAACGGGAAATAGCTTCCTATCTGTGTCGTTTGGAAAATCTTGTGTGTGTACTCAATGAAAAAGAAATCGAGTTGGGCGAGTCAAAAAAGCGAATCAATGAGATCTCTTATATTCAGTCTGATATGCAAGATCGCCTCAATAATAAAGATGCTGAACTTACGGATATGAAGCGACATTTGCAGGATATAGAAAACTGCCAGTGGCAGTTGCAGCAGAAAGTATACGAAGTATTCAGAAGAAACAGTAGCCGTATCAATGAACTTTATTCAGCTTATATAACCGATGAAAGTTCAGGACAATGCGGCAATTCGGCCTCCTATCGTGCTTTGAAAAGCCTTATGAACAAATTGAGCGATAATAAGGACGTATTCCGATTGCTGGAAGCAGAAATCAATGAGTGTTTTGGCGGAATAATGAAAAAAGTCCGCCAGGGTTTTCCAAAGTTTAAGGAAGAGGATTTTATATTACTGTGTTACTGCCTGGCAGGTTTTTCACGGCAATCCATAGGGGCATTTATGGGAAAGGACACGGACTATGTTTCCATGCGTAAATCCAGGCTGAAGAATCGTATCAGGAATTCAAATTTTTCCGATAAGGACATATTGATTGAATATCTTTAGAAATTCGGTTATCACATGGTTGTTTGTTCGCTTTGCAACATATTGAGAAACAGAATGTTGTAAAAGTGATAATTTTTAAAGTTATCAGTAGTTGCAATTGCTTGCAAATGAATTGTTTGCAAAATGAAGTGATAACTTTTTCTGTCTCTAAAATTTTGTAACGCGTAAAATTATTCCGATTTTTGTAGCCAAAAAAGAACCATAATGAAGCGTACAATTTTCATGCTGATGACATTAGTGATAGGTGTCATTCATCCAAGTGCAAATGCCTCATCGTTGTTGTCATGCAACGATGATAAACGTGAAATACCGATAGATGTCCCTAAGAAGAAGGAAAATCCTTATAGCGTGATTCCCCTGGCTTGTTATTATAGCGCATCTCTGTTGAAAGTGGGCATTCGTTTTAAAAGAGACATCGGCAGGGTGGCTTTGCTTGTCACGAACGAGACGACCGGTGAAAGCTGGAGTGGATTGTTGGATTCATCTATGGGAGAAGGAAGCCTCTGCATTTCCGGAACACCAGGCACTTATACGGTCAGTATCATGCTGACTGACGGTTGTGAATATGAAGGGACATTCATACTGTAGCTCATGAGCAAGGAAGTCCTGCATTCGTCCGCGATAGATACGGCATTGCCGCATCCCTTTCTATACGGTAGACTTTGGGTGACGGACGTTTGCAGGCTTCCTTCTTTCGCGTATTAAATGGTATTCGAGACTGCAAAATAAATGTAAATTGTTTTTTGGAGTTGTTTTATGAATTATTGTATTTATATTTGCGGAAAAATAATAGGAAATGAAAACGAGGCTTGAAATACAGAGCACGGAACTTCCGACAGTAGAGAAAAAGCTGTCTGTTCTTATTCCCTTTCTCAATGAAGGCGAAGAGGTAGTGACAACCGTCAAGGAGGTCAGGCGAACTGTGGGTGAAAAGGTGAATATCATTGTGGTGAACGACCATTCAACGGATGGTTTCGACTATTCCGCGCAGTTACGGCCTTACTGGGTCACGTATATATTAAATGAGGAAAATCTGGGAAGTGCTCCATCGCGCGATATTTGTGTGGGGCATTGCGAAACTCCATATTTTCTGTTTCTTGATGCCCACATGCGTTTCTATAGCAATGATTGGGTTGAAAAAATTGTTGCTCTGTTGGAGGAAGATGATAGGCGGATCTTTTGTACGCAGACAAAGGCATTGAAAAAGAATGATGATGGTTCCCTGAAAGAGATCGAAAATCAAATTCCAGCATTTGGTGCATATATGCCTTTGTTTAAAGGGGCTTTCTTTCCAGATATACAATGGCGAACAGTTGAAATGCATCCGAATCGTAAGATTGAAGATGTCGCATTTGTGTTAGGAGCCAGTTATGCAGGTAGTGTACGATATTGGAAGTATTTGCATGGCATGAAAGGCTTGATGAAATATGGCTGTGAAGAGCAGTATATCAGTATAAAAGTCTGGTTGGAAGGTGGGCGTGTCCAAGTAGTGAAGGATATAATAGTAGGTCATATCTATCGCGAAGCTTCACCGTATGTGCATCGTCCTGCAACATTTGTTTTTAATCATTTGTGGATATCCGAAATGTTCTTTTCTCAGTCGTTACGCTGTAAGTGTATTGCTGCAGCGTTGTCGAGAGATAAAAAAGCTTGTGATGAGGCTTTTGAATTCTTGCGTGCGAAAAAATATGAATTAGAAAAAGAACGTAAGTATTACACGAGGATTTTTACAAACGATATATCAAATGTCATCAAACAGCAGAAGGATGTGCATAGAATCATGGTCAGAGCAGAGAATGATTATTCGCGTTTGCAACCATCTGTTAGAAAAGTAGCAGATTATCTTGCAACACATATTGCAGACACTTGTGGAATTTTTGAAGGAAAGATGGGGCAGATAATATGGTTTGAACATTATTATAGGTATTCAGGTGAATCGAAATGGGATGATTTGGCCTCAAGGCTTTGGGTGGATGTGGAAGCAAATGTGGAATGCGGTTTAATGCCCTTGGGATTCTCTAAAGGTTTATTGGGCATAGGGTGGAGTATATTCTATTTGTTTGCTAACGGTTTCTTAGAGGAGATACCTTACAAAGTGCTGAAAGTGGTAAATGAAGAATTGGTTCACTTGAATTTGGATAGTATAGAAAGTAGTGATTATGCTTCTTATGGAGGTTTGTTTGCCTATTGTGCTGCAAGCTTACAATTTGCCATGATAAAAAAACGTCCTTTACCTTGGAATGAAGATTTTAGAGATAATCTTGCAAGGAGTGCACAAAAGGTTTTGACAGTCTCAACGGATTACCGTATTATTTATGATGCTCTTCTTTGCAAAGAATTACTTGCAAGTGGAATGAAAGAAAATGCGCTGTCTTTGTCAATGTCGGATTGTATGGATTTTTCAGTCGCTTTTTCGGAAAAAGAAACTACATGGAACAATAAGTTGACCAGCCCGATTGTTTCCATGTCTTTAATGCTAATGATTTCACAAGAATGCTATGTACAGAATAAGTAAATATTGTCATTTGATTGATAACGGGAATAGTTATTTTTTGTATAACATATCCAATGAGAATATTATGGCTATTCAACCGGAATTGGCAAATTTGTTGGTTTCGCACAAAAATGATGTAGATGTAATCAAGGAAATTCATCCGACCTTTTTTGAGGAACTTCTACGCAGAGATTCTATTGTGCTGTCGGATATCAATGAAAGCCAAATGCTTATTGATAAATGGAAGGAGGCTGATACAAATCCGAAAATATTCTCATTAATAGTGCTACCTACGTTGGATTGTAATTTTACGATGCTGGTATTGTTACGAAAAACATAACGCCGGGTCGGTAATGAAAGTTGATATTCTGGATAGAATAAAAAGGCTGGTAGAAAAAAGAGTCGCTTCAAATGAGTTGGAGAATCTAAGTATCTCATTTTTTGGCGGTGAACCATTAATGGGCTATTCTAAAATTGTTTGGCCTCTTTTGGCGCATGCAAAAGAAAAATGTGATCAATATGGCAAGAAATTGCGGATAGGTTTTACTACAAATGGGACTTTAATTACAAAGAAAGTAATAGAGGATTTAGGAAGTTTGGATTGTCCCATTAATTTTCAAATAACGTTAGATGGAGATAAAATAAGGCATGATGCGGTTCGCCATATGCGTAATGGGAAATCCACTTATGATTTAATTGTTGGAAACATTAAACAATTGGTGCGTGCCGCGTTTATAGTATCGTGCAGAATAAATTATACCCACGATAATATGGGGTACTTAAATGATATAGCACCATCTTTTGGTGATTTGTCCAAGGAAGAAGGAGAGCATTTGCAATTTTATTTGCAGCAAGTGTGGCAGGAGCAGGCGGAATATAATATGGAGAAAGAGGAAGAGGCTGTCATTGAACATTTCAGGAAGTGTGGTCTTATGACTTCAGTTCCATCTAAGCATATGAAGCAAAGATGCTATGCCGAATCGGAAAATTGTTTTGTCGTAAGTTATAATGGCGATATATATAAGTGCACAGCATGGGACTTTACTCCAGAGCGGAAAGAGGGTGTTTTGCAAGAAGATGGAACCATCAAGTACAATCAAGTTTATAAACAACGTATGGAGGTGAAATTTGGAACAGAATTTTGTCAAGCATGTTCGATTTATCCGATTTGCCATGGTGCCGGATGTTCACAGAATAAGTTGGAAAGAACAAAGTTTGATATGAAGGAGGGATGCCTTTTTAATTATTCCGAATCTGATAAACATGATTTAATACAAGAGCGCTTAAAGGCAGCAATAGAATTGTCGATTCACAGTAAAAGTTGTATATCGTAATGTTTGTTATTCGTGGTTACACGTTTGCAGCAAGAGAATAATTGTTAATTCAATAAAGTAAAGATGAAAGTAAAATCAGATTTGCTGGTGTCTTTAAAAGCAGAGATACCAGTAGTGGAAGCCTCCAAAGAGGGGCTGTTGTCTGGAGGTTTTATCTCCATAGAGAATGGGATGGTGGATTTGTTGGCCAATACCGACTGTAATAATGGCTGCAATTCGGGTTGCAATGACGGTTGTAACAGTAGTTGCAATACCAAATGCAATACTAAATGCAATACCAAATGTAATACGCAATGCAATACAAGTTGCAATTCGTCATGTAGTAAAGGTGTTTCCAGTCCTTTTGGTGGAATGTCAATGCTGTTTTAGTATTTGATAAGTTGTAAGGGAACTTCAGAAGGAATAAAGGCCAAATTAGGTATCAATAAATCTAAGGTGATGACCATGTTGCCTATATTTCTCTTCTGAAGTTCTTTGTTAGTAGAATAGATTTGCATATTATAGTTATGAAAAAGACTCTATTATTCTGTTTCGCACTATTGGCGATGTTGCTTCCTGCGTCAGCGGAGAATACAGGTTTGATTTATGGTTTTATCAAAAACAATATGACAAAGGAAACCTTGATGGGTGTCAAGGTGACGGCTTATACCGGCACAACGAAGTATCAAGAGTATATTACGCGAAAAGAACATACCTTTAATTATATTCCCGGCCCCTGGAAATTTAATGTGCCTAAAACCGGAGGTAAATACAGATTGGTTATTGAGAAGGAAGGCTATGAGACGGTGGAGGCTGAAATAGAGGTGAAGCCTTTTAAGAAATCGGAGATGTACAGATATGTGCAGGACTTTTACCTGAAGCGCAAACCCAAAGAACATAAGATTGGCGAAGCAGTCGTGAGGGCAACCCGTGTGAAAATTTATCACAAGGGAGATACTGTGATGTATGATGCCGATGCTTTCAATTTGGCCGATGGCAGCATGCTTGACGGCTTGATCAAGTCATTGCCGGGTGCCGTATTAAAAGATGACGGCGAGATTTTTGTCAATGGCAAGAAAGTGGATGCCTTGCTATTGAACGGCGAATATTTCTTTAAGCGTAACAACAAGGTGATGTTGGAAAATCTTCCGGCTTATATGGTCAAGACGGTAAAGGTGTATGATAAGAAAAGCATCATGTCGGAAGCTACGGGCGTGAATATGGACGATGGCGAATATGTGATGGATGTCAATCTGAAAAAACAATATTCAATCGGTTGGATCGGTAATATGGAAGCCGGTATCGGAACTTCCGACCGTTATCTGGCGAGGCTGTTTGCCTTGCGTTTTACGGATGCTTCGCGCGTGGGCGGATATGTGAACCTGAATAATCTGAATGATAACCGCAAACCAGGCGAAGACTCGGAATGGACTCCGGCGAAAATGCCGCGCGGCTTGATAAGTCGTAAGGTGGGAGGCATCGATTATCTGCTGAAGCCGAAGAATACAACGCACAGGTTCCAGGGTAATGTGGATGTTTCGTATACGGATGCCGACAATTACGGTGAGATCAGTACGGAAAATTATCTGCCTTCAGGAAATACATTCGGAAAGAGCATGTCACATTCCAAGGCAAGTTCGTTTAATATATCCTCGGATCACAGCCTGATGATACGCGACAGGAAAGGCCAGAACAATATTTATCTGGACCCTTATTTCAATTACCGGAAATATGACAACCGTAGTAATTCACTGTCTGCCATGTTTAATCGGAATCCGACCTTGACAATTCCCGGAAATGGACTGTTAGACAGTCTGAAGACTATGCACAGCCCCGAGCTGATGGCTATGACCTTGAATCGTCTTTTGTCATCGGCTAAGTCGGACGGTCATAAACTGAGCATGGGCACAGGACTGAATTGTTTCGGTACGCTTTATGCCAACAGTCTGCGTTTAGGCGGACGTATTTCATATGAAAGCCAGAAAGACAATCTGTTTGACAGACGAACGATATATTATCCTAATCAGCCGGGTATGGTAACGGATTTCCGCAACCGCTATATTCATGACAGTCCTAACAGGAACTTGAATTACAATACCGATGTGGCTTATTTCAGAAGGTTCGATTCGGGAACACAGGCCTATCTGAGCTATGATTTCGGACAGAGAATCAAACGGCGCAATTATGAATTGAACCGCCTCGATGCCTTGTCAGACTGGGCAGAGAATACCAAGCACGAATTGGGTGAACTGCCTTCGGAACGCGATTTCCGTTTGCGCACACTGGATGCACAGAACAGTTACAACCAGCATGAAATCAATACTTATAATGACATTCAAGCTCATTTTTCAACTAATTATTGGCCAAGAAACGAAAACAGCAAGCGAAGATGGTATGAATTGACGATAGCATTGCCCATAAGCATCAATCATTACCGCCTGAACTACAGCCGTGCAAATTATAGTGGAGTGACACGCCGGGATGCCGTGTTTTTCAATCCTTCGATAAGCGGCTATTATTCATGGAAGGAACAGTCGCGAGCCATAGACTATCGTTATGAACTGTCGCACGGAATACCCCAGATGACCAATTTGATAGAGATTGAAAACAATGCCGATCCGCTGAATATATATTTGGGGAACAGCCAACTGAAAAATTACTCACGCCATGAGGCGGAAATTACTTACCGTACAAGTAATGACGAGAAAGAAATATCGTTCAGTGTAACACCGAGGTATATCATCTATACGAACTCGATAGCTTATGGCTATGTCATGGATAAGACTACCGGTGTCCGCCGCTATTCGCCGGATAATGTGAATGGCAGCTATTTGTTATCGATGAATGTGAGTTATGCCCGCCCATTGGACAAGAAAAAACTTTTGACTATGAGGACGAATACTTACGGTCATATAGATCATGGAGTCGATTTGATAGGCTTAGATGATGGTTCTGCACCGGTGCGAAGCAGTGTTTGTACGTATTGGGGAACTGAGCGTATCAATCTGGATTATAAGCTGGGCAAGCATTCGATAGGAGCAAAAGGTTATCTCGGGGTCGGCCATACGGCATCTGGTAGGAAGGACTTTGACAATCTGACCTTGTATGATTTCAATTACGGGTTGACAGCCTTGTTGCAATTTCCTCTGGATATCCAATTGAGTACAGACCTAACCATGTATAGTCGTCGGGGATATGCCAACCGAAGTGCCAATACGAATGACCTTGTTTGGAATGCCCGTTTGAGCAAGCGTTTTGCAAAACAAAGGCTGACAGTTACTGTTGATGGCTTTGATTTGCTGGGTAAGTTGTCGAATATTTCTCAACTGTTGAATTCTCAAGGACGTACGGAGAGCTATTACAATGCCTTGCCAAGGTATGTGATGTTTCATGTGATTTACAGATTTGCCAAGCAGCCTAAAAAGAAATGATAATTGAGTGTCATAGTAAGCAATATTTTTTGCCAATGAACAAGGAAGCCCTGCATTCGTATTTACGGAATTTGTGCAATTGTCAAATCAGAGAAAAGTAATTATCAAATAGATTAAAAATGAAGGCGGTTTATTCTTTAATGTCTCTAAAAAAGGAGATTCCTGTTGTAGGAATAACGAAAGAGGGCCTGTCGGCCGGTGGGGTTATGTCTGTCTCGTTGATGGCAGATAATGGTAAACCAAATATGAACAGTCCGATATCGGGTGGTACATGTTCTGCAAGTACCCCCCCTATTGGAAAAAGTTAATTGCATAGAAGAAGACATAAGCTGCTCGAGTGGAGTTATCGTTCCATCATCATCTTTTGGAAACATCCTTATGAAGCTACGTGTGTTAATTTTTATATATACCATGTCTTTTTCATGTGCCCAAGCACGCGAAACGATGATTCTTGGCCAAATTCGGGACAAATTGTCGGGTACATTTGTTTCGATGTGGGGACTTGCCGGATTGGCTGGAACAAAGGATACAATCACATGTCGTGCACTTGGGAGCAATGAAGAGAAATTGGGATTTGCCCAGTCCATTGATCCTCCGATGTTTGGTGTTAGTGTGACAAAGCCGGGGAAATATGTGATTTGCTTTAAATTCAAAGGGTATGAATTCTGTTATGATACCGTGACTGTAGGGAAAAGCTATAAGGCGAAAATAGAAATACCTGATGTGATGCTGGTACACAAGCAGCGTGTACGCACATTGGCAGAGGTCAAGGTTCGTGCTTCGCATATCAAGTTCTATCATAAGGGTGACACGTTGGTTTATAATGCAGACGCTTTCAATGTGGCAGACGGCAGTATGCTTGATGCACTGATCAAACAGTTGCCGGGTGTAGAGCTGAAACAGGACGGACAGATATTCGTGAACGGCAAACGTGTAGAGAGCCTGTTGATGAATGGGGAATACTTCTTTCGTGGCAAGAACCAGCTGATGTTGGAGAATCTTCCGGCCTATACGGTAAAGGATGTCAAGGTGTATGAGCGGGCCGGCGAGCTGACGCGGATGTCGGGCCGGGAACATGGTGATTTGGAGTATGTGATGGACGTGAGGTTGAAAAAGGAGTATGCAGTTGGATGGATTGCCAATGCCGAAGCAGGCAGCGGGACGAAAGACCGCTATCTTGCCAGCATATTCGCCCTGCGCTTCTCGAACCATTCGCGTCTTGCACTGTTTGGCAACATGAACAATCTGAATGACAACCGCAAACCGGGCGAGCAAGACTATTGGACTCCGACTGCGATGCCAACAGGCTTCCTTGCCACGAAGCGCGGAGGAGCCGACTATCTGGTGAAGCAACGCTATGAAGACTATCGGCTGGAGGGTTCGGTGGACGTTATTCATACGGATGCGGACAACTATTCGCACTCGTCATCGGAGACCTATCTGCCTACGGACAATTGGTACGGGCGTTCGGTGGCACGGTCGAGAACGCGCAATTTCAACGTGAACAGCAATAACCGATGGCGGTATGAAGTGAAGGAGGGCAAGTTGCGGAAACTGGTACTGTATGCTACGCCGAGCATGACGTACAACAAGTTTGACCGCTCATCGACGAATGCCTTTGCCACTTTCGACAAGAACCTGAACAGTCTGTATGGCACGGATATCCTTGATACCATCATGAAACGTGACGACAGGAGCGACCTGCTGCGCAAATGGGCCATCAACCGAAGCATAGACAGGCAGAAAGCCGACGGACAGAGCTGGGATGTAAGTCTTCCTGTCAATGTGTGGAACATTCCGCTGGCCGGCGAGACGTTCAGCCTGTACCCTACGTTCAGTATCCGTTCAAACAGAAGCAACACGTTTGCCGAAACATTGATAGACCATCCTAACCGTCCTGAAATGGCGGCGGACTATCGCAACAAGTATCTTCGCAACCGTCCCGACCGTACCGTGGAATATGGCATCGGAGTCGGCTATAACCGGGATTTCTCTCCGGGAGCAAGCGGTGGCCTGGACTACCGTTATGCACAGAAATTTGTGAGACACGACTATGAATATAACCTGCTGTCGCGTCTGGAGGGTTGGAACAACAGCGAAGACCGTCCGCCGTTGGGCGAACTGCCTTCGGAAACGGATTTCCGCCTGAAGACGCTGGACGGCCAGAATTCGTACAATCAGCGTGAAACGGTGACCGACCATGTGATTACGGCATCCTTTTATAATATGGGTAGTAAAAAGTCTCCCTATATGAGGATTTCCCTGCCTGTGACTTTCCGCCACCGCCGGCTGAACTATTACCGGGGCAACCACAACGATGTGACTGTTTATGACGGCGTGACAAGAAAGGATTTTGTGCTGTTCAGCCCGAACATTCATATTCACAAGAATCTCGGAAAGAAGTATATGTTTTATCCCGAATTGGACTATTCGGTGACTCCCTATACGCCCGATATGACTTCATTCCTACCCATTGAGAACAACGGCGACCCCTTGAATATATACACGGGAAACCCGAATCTGAAAATGTCGGCTACTCACAATGTCAGTATGAAAATAGCTTTCAGCAAGCGTAAGTCGAACTGGATGCTGAATCTCAATCCAAGTTATCAGATAGAGCAGAATGCCATGGCTTATGGCTACTCGTACAACCCGGAAACGGGCGTGCGCCGCTACAAGCCGGAAAACGTGAACGGAAACTATCGGTTAGGGTTGGCTGCGAATTTTACCAAGCCACTTGACAAGAAGCAGAACCTGACTTTGACGAGTTCGGCTTCCGGCACATTCCGCCACGGTGTGGACTTGATAGGGATCGGCGAGAGCACAGAGGCGACGCGGAGCAGTGTAGGCACGTGGAACGGCTACGGCAGCCTGCGGCTGAACTATAAGATGGGCAAACATACTTTCGGGGCGAAAGGCAATATGAGTGTGAACAGAAGCGATTCGGAACGCGAGGGCTTCGTGGCTTCCACGCTTTGGGACTACAATTACGGCGTGACGGCACTCATACAGCTGCCGCTGAAATTGCAGCTTTCGTCCGACTTGACCATTTACAGCCGTCGCGGCTATGGTGATTACGGTTTGAACACGAATGACCTTGTGTGGAACGCCCGTTTGAGCTACAAGCTCTTGAAACCGAACCTTACGTTTGCCGTGGACGGTTTCGACCTGTTGGGCAATCTCCACAATACGGCTTTGACGATGAACTCACAAGGCAAAATAGAAACCTATCGCAACGCCTTGCCAAGATACGTGATGTTTCATGTAATCTGTCGTTTTGCCAAACAACCTAAAAAGAAATAATAATTGAGTGCCATAGTAAGCAATGTCCTTTGCCAATGAACAAGGAAGTCCTGCATTCGTCCGCGATAGATGCGGCAGTGCCGCATCCCTTTTTATACGGTAAAACTTTGGGTGGCGGACGTTTGCAGGCTTCTTTCTTTCTGCTGATTTAGAAAAAGCAAATATGCAGAAAATCGTTGTAGAATTTTGCTATTTGATAAAAAAATACTATGTTTGCAATGTAAAAAATAAAAATAGTATGACAGGAACAGCACAAATTTCCGTGATACTTCCCTTTTGCAA
>ERZ808252.885-NODE-885-length-25385-cov-3.321161_pt1 | contig 25385 bp, 14 predicted proteins | sample MGYA00521242_ERZ808252 | MGnify/ENA primary metagenome ERZ808252 (study PRJEB31516, sample SAMN03275581) | gut metagenome | biome: mammalia-associated habitat; material: feces | host: Papio cynocephalus | place: Kenya | collected 2012-08-07 ...
TGGACTTGGTGACAGTGCATGCGAAGAAGATTGAGAACGTTAAGGGCTCCGTGATGGTCGTAGAACGGTTTCATAGTGAAATCGAATCTGCCGTCCTGCGAGACGAAATGCCAGTCGTTTGAGAATTTGTCGGGTTTGGGGAAAACTTCGACGTCGACGGGCCCGAACTTGTGCGCTTTGCCGTCCCAGAAAATCGCGGTTTCGGTTGCGTGTGATTCATCACCGATTCCCCACGTGATTTCAAAGCCGAAGATATGGTCTTTTCCGTCTGCGCCTTTTACGACTTTTGAGCCGTTGCCCCAGTACCAAACCATTTTGTAGGGGGTGTTGACTCTGCCCCAGTCGAGAAAAGCGAACGTGTCTTTTTTGTCAAAAGTCCAAACTTTGTCGCCCCAGCGGAAAGTGCCTTCGCATGGCATGCTGTTTTGTTTCGTGGTCATAAAATATCTCGTCGGCATGCCTGCAAACGGCAAAACGGTTGTGATATTTTCAAGGCCGTCCATTATGTCCATCGAGAAATTGCACTCGACTTCTTTGCCCTTGAATTTGCCTTTGAAATACAACGTGCGAGAATTCGTTTTGGTGTCAAACTTGACGTACGTGTTGCCGACGGTGTGTTCGAGAACGTTCGGCTCGTCGCCCTTTGGCGGAAGCATATACTTTTTGCCGCCGAGAAACAGCCCAGTACATTCGAGTATCGTTCCCGTATGCAATTTTGAATTGTTCTGTCTGTGTTTAAGGTCGGTTATGGACGCTTGAGCATATCCGCCTATCGAAATGTTGGCAAAACTGATTTGCACCATCATTTCGCCGTTTGAAATCTGATAAAAATCCCATTCTTTTTTGCGGTTTGCGGGTCTTGCGTTTTCGCGTTCGTACTCGAACACGTTGTGTCTCGCCCAACCCGGCGCAAGCAAAGTGCCGTCTTTTGCCAACAACTTGGTCGGCTCGGTATACTCCGTTTGTTTGCTGTTGACTTCACCGTCAATCCAACTCGGATAAGTTCTCTTCATTTTCCCACTCCTTATAACTTTGCGTTTACGTTTATCGTTACACAAACGATTATACGTTTATTATACAATATAAATGCGTGCGTTTCAATAGCGATTTTCATACAAACGTATGCGAACATATCTCATAAACTCACAAGCAAAAACGGCAAGAAAGAGTTTGGCATTATCAAAACGGTTTGCTATAATAAAAAATATGGAAGAATTTACGATAAAACCGATAGCGCATATCTCGACGCCGTTCAAAGAAAAATTCGGCATACCGCGTCAAAGCGGAAAAGTGAACGCGGTCGGGAGAATAGTTTTCACTCCCGAGTTCCGCAATCCTGACGCGATACGCGGAATAGACGGCTTTTCTCATTTATGGCTGATTTTCGATTTTTCGAAAGCGCATCGCGACGAATGGAGCGCAACCGTACGTCCGCCCCGTCTCGGCGGCAACGTGAAAATGGGCGTTTTTGCAACGCGCTCGCCGTTTCGCCCCAACTCGCTCGGTCTGAGTCTTGTCAGACTCGTGTCCGTCGAACATACTCAAAGCGACGGAGACGTGCTCGTCGTCGAAGGCGTCGATCTTCTTGACGGAACGCCGATTTACGATATAAAACCATATCTTGCAACCGACGTAAAAGCCGACGCAACGTTTGGATTTTCGGCTGATTGCGACTCTCACCGCCTTGCAGTAAACGACGAAAAACTAACCGTCTCAGACGAAAGCGTACGCGAAAAAATCAAAGAGTGCATAGCGCAAGACCCGCGCCCCGCATATCAGGAAGACGGCAGAATATACGGAATGAGATACGACGACTACGACGTAAAATTTACGGTTGACGGCAACGTTGCAACAGTAGTTTCGGTTGAAATCAAGAGATAAAAAGCAATAAACGTGACGTTTAGTTAACAAACAATTTTTTCATTAACCATTATTTTATATACAGAAAACGCACTTATAAAGTGCGTTTTCTGCATTTATAATATGTATTCGTTTATAAATCGGCAACTTAAAAGTTTTCTTTTCAAAAGCGACGAAGAGACTTCGTGTTATCTCCTAATTGCGTCTAATCTATGAAGAACTTGCTGTCGTTGACTTTGAGCATAACTTGCGGGACGTGTTGCTGGGCAAGGTACACCGCAAACAGCACTAGCAGGCAGCCAACGAATTCCTTTGCCGTGTACGTTTCACCGAGAATGGCGACTCCCGACACGAGCGCGATTACGGATTCGAGCGACATTATGAGCGTGCAAAGTTCGGGCGGCGCGTATTTCTGACCGACCGTCTGCAACGTGAACCCTATGCCTGCCGAGAATATGCCGACGTAAAGTATAGACAATATATTGTCGCTTATCGCGCTTGTCGGCGGAAAACCTTGCACCGCCATTGCAGGAAGGCTTAAAAGTGCCGCTACGACAAATTGCACGAACGTAAGTTTGAACGGGTCCGTTTCGTCGACGTACCGGTCAATGAACATGATTTGAAGTGAGAACATCACCGCACAAAGGAGAAGCACTCCGTCAGCTTCCGTGAAGGAAACGTCTGCGCCCGTCATACACATAAGATAAAATCCGAGAACGCCGACGACTATCGCAAATCTGCAAAACGGAGAAACTCTGTGGCGCACGAGAATTCCGAGCATAGGCACGATGACGATATAAAGCGCCGTGATGAAGCCGGTCTTGCCCACCGACGTATGTTCGATGCCGTATTGTTGAAGATTGTTTGCCAAAAACAAGCAAATTCCGCAAAGCGCACCGCCTATAAGCGTTGCTTTGTTGAACGGTTTCGACTTTTTACCGCGCTTTTTGTCCACGAAAAAGTTGACGACTATCATCACCCCTATCACCGCGACGGCAAGAGAAAAACGAAGTCCGTTAAAAGTAAAAAACGGCACGGAAGAAGACGCTTGTTGTTGGAATACGAATGCGAATCCCCAGACAAGCGCGCACAAAGATACGAAAAACGTTCCCAGCAAATTGTGCGATTTTCTTTCCATAAGCCGTCTTATATTTTATGATTTCTTTTTATATTGCGTTCAAAAACAAGTCACGCCGTTTCGCTTTGAGCCTTTTCCAGCGCGCGATTGAGAACGATATAATCGTTTAGCGAAAGTGCTTCGCCCCTGACGAGCGGATTGAATCCGCAGGACGTAATAAGGTCGGTTGCGTCTTGTTTGCTCATCTTGAAAGCAACCGACAAGTTGTTTGCAAGCGTTTTTCTGCGCATTGCAAACGAGCCGCGTATAAGTTTGTGAAGAAGCGCGGCGTTTTCTCCGTCGAGTTTGTGGCGGTCAATATCGATACGCACCACCGCACTGTCCACGTTAGGCGCAGGATAGAACATATTGCGGTTGACGTTTCTAGTGACTTTCGCGTTTCCTGCCGATTCTATTGCAAGCGTGATTGCGGAATAATCTGCCGTGTTTGCCTTTGCAACGAATCTGTCCGCGACTTCTTTTTGCACCATAATCGTGAGACTTTCGACGTCGAGCGTGCTTTCGATAAATCTCATTGCAAGCGGCGTCGTGATGTAATACGGAAGATTTGCAACAACTTTGAATCTGTCACCGACGATTGACTTCAACTCGTCGTCCTTCATTTTTAGCACGTCGCGGAATACGACTTCCACGTTGTCAACTCCTTGAAGCGAAAGTTCGAGAACGGGTTTGAGATTGCCGTCCACTTCAAACGAATAGACTTTCTTTGCGACCTTTGCAAGCGCGCGCGTGAGCGTGCCTGCCCCCGTACCTATTTCGACGACGATATCGTCCGACGTCACTCCGCTGTCCTGAACGATTGCGTCAAGAAGATTGCCGTCGGTGATGAAGTTTTGCCCGAGAGCCTTGTTGAAGCGGAAATTCGTGCCGCGGATGATGTCTTTTACGCTGTTGTTTTCCATATTTTTCCTTACGCAATACCGAATAATTCAAATCGGCTTGCACATTCTAACTACACACGACAACTTCGTGCCATACCAAAGACGAAAAGTCTGAAGTACAAAAGATAAAAACGGAAGATTCCCCCTTTCGTTTTTATTTTTTTAATACTCCGTATCTTCTCTTATCGTTTCTCTGACCTTGTAGTGAGCACCCGCTTGCTTTGCGAGTTCTCCGCACGCCTTGATTTCGTCTTCCCCTATGAAATCGACAACCGACATAGTCGTGTCTATACCTGCGTCGACGCAATCTTTCGTGAATTTGAGCATTGCGTCGAAAGCCGCTTCGCCGTACTTGCTGCGGCATATCTCCTGATACGTCTCCTTGTTCGACGCATTGAGCGAAATGGACACGCTGTCAACGTACGGCGCAATGAGTTTTGCAACGTCGTCGCGATTGTTTATGAGATTGCCCAGTCCGTTGGTGTTGATACGCACGTGACACCCTTTGCTTTTGAGATAAGGTCCGATTTGCGAAATCATGGAAAGGTTGCAAAGCGGCTCTCCGAAACCGCAAAAAACCACTTCCTTGTATTTCTTCAAGTCGTACATAGAAAGGTCGTCCACAAGTTCCTGATAAGTGGGTTCTTTAAGAAGCCACAACTCGCTTCCGCTCACGCCGTCCTTGATGTTGCGGATACAAAATTCGCAATTGTTTGGACAACGATTTGTGATGTTGAGATAAAGGCTGTCGCCGAATTCATACACGTAATTGTTGGTCATTTTTTCTTTTCCCGAGTGTCACATATATCTCGCCTGCCAGCGAATTGCGACACGTTTTATACGCTTGTTTATATTTAAAATTTATTTGCCCGTTTGCTTGTTATACCGCAAACGGCAGTTTATATTGCTTATTTTATACGATAAAACAATCTTTTTGCGTTTTTCGTGGTTATATCGTCAATTTCTTCGCGACTTATTCCACGCACTTCGCTTGCCTTGTCCGCAACGAGATTTACGTATTTTGGCTCGTTGACTTGTCCCCTGAACGGTACGGGCGTCATATACGGACAATCCGTTTCGAGCACCAGTCTTTCAAGCGGAACGGCAGACAGCGATTCTATATTGTGCTTTGCGTTTTTGAAAGTTATCGCGCCGCCGAAAGAGTAATACGCGTCGAGTTTGTCAAAGATTTTGACGTATTCGGCAGAGCCCGAGTAGCAATGCAGAAGCAGTCCGCAATTTATATACGATTTCATATCGAAAAGTATTTTTCTTGCGTCTTCGTAAGCGTCCCTTACGTGCAAAACAATGGGAAGTTCGACTTCGTTTGCAAGTTCGATTTGCTCGCAAAACGCTTTCTTTTGCAACTCTCGAATGCTGTTGTCGTAATAATAGTCAAGCCCGATTTCGCCTATCGCAACCGCCTTTTTATCGCTTGCGAGTTCTCTTATAACGGCGTATTTTTCGTCGTCCGCCGTATCGGAATCGTGCGGATGTATTCCCGGTGCAAAATACACGCTGTCGTGTCTTGACGCGATGTCTCTTGCAAGCACGCTTGACGGCAAATCGTAGCCGACGCACACCGCGCACTCTATGCCGTCCGTGCCGAAAGATCCGACGATTGCGTCTTCTCTTTCTATAAGTTTTTCATCGTTCAGATGGCAGTGAGTGTCAATGAGCATATCTTATACCTTTCGTTTGTTTCTATCGTAGGCAAATCGTATTTTTAGACTTTTTGCTTTATTATAAGCAAAGCCGCCTTTTGGGCTTCTTGCTTAATTATAAGCAAAGCCGCCTTTTGGGTTTTTTTGCTTAATTATAAGCAAAGCCGCCTTTTTCAAGACGGCTTTTGCTGATTATCTGACCGTCGAACCGCTCTTCACGGGTTTTTCGGGAGTTACGAGCACCACGCGCTCTTCTCCGTTTTCGTCTTTCTCGCAAGCGCAGAGCAACATACCCTGACTTTCGATGCCGCGAAGTTTTGCAGGTTTGAGATTGTACACCACGACAACGTTCTTGCCCACCATTTCTTCGGGTGTGTAAAATTTTGCGATACCGCTGACGATAGTGCGCGTTTCTTCGCCGATTTGAACGGAGAATTTGAGAAGTTTGTCTGCTTTCTCGACTTTCTCTGCCGTCACGATTTTTCCGACGCGAAGTGCGATTTTTGCAAAATCGTCTATGGTGATTTCGTTTATATCAACGACGTTTTCCACTTTCTTTGCTTCCTTTTTCTCTTGTGCTTTTTTCTCTTGCTTCGGTTCGGGCTGTTGCTCGATTTCTTCCTTGATAAGTCCTTTTGCCAAGAGTTCTTTCTTCACTTTGTCGGCGTCTATACGTGCAAACAGATGTTGCGGATTTTCCGCCACTTTCGTTCCGTTTGCAAGCAATCCGAATTTGTCAAGGTCGTTGAAATCGCGAAGCGTCGTTCCGCATTGCTCCGCAACTTTTTGGGACGTTGACGGCATAAACGGATAAAGCATACTTGCGCAAATCACGATAGTTTCCGTGAGATTGTAAAGCACCGTTGCAAGGCGATCTTGTTTCGTCTCGTCTTTTGCAAGCACCCAAGGCATCGTTTCGTCGATGTACTTGTTTGCTCTTCTGAGCACAGTGAATATCTCACCGAGTGCGTCTGCGGTGCGGTATGCGTCTATGTCTTTAAACACCTTGTCGCGAGCGGCAGTCACAATCGCTTTCAAATCGTCGTCGACCGCTTCTTTCGCACCTTTGTCGCAAACGACTCCGCCGAAATATTTGTTGGTCATAGCGACGGTGCGTTGCACGAGATTGCCGTATACGTTGACAAGTTCCGAATTGATGACGTCAATCACCATATCCCAACCGATAAGTCCGTCGTTGTCGAACGGCATTTGCGAGAGAAGATAATATCTCACCGCGTCCACGCCGAAGAAATCGACGAGATCGTCCGCATAGATGACGTTGCCCTTCGATTTTGACATCTTTCCGCCGTTTTGCAAAAGCCACGGATGTCCGTAAATCTGTTTCGGGAGCGGCTCGCCCATCGCCATAAGGAAGATAGGCCAGTAAATCGAGTGGAAACGCACGATGTCTTTTCCGATGATATGAACGTCGGCAGGCCACTCTTTCTTGTACAAATCGCTACTGTTGCCGTCCGCATCGTAACCGATGCCCGTGATATAGTTGGTGAGTGCGTCAAGCCACACGTACACGACGTGACGATTGTCGAAACTTACGGGAATGCCCCACGTAAACGACGTTCTCGACACGCAAAGGTCTTGAAGCCCGGGTTTTAAGAAGTTGTTGACCATCTCGTTTTTGCGCGATTGCGGAATGATGAAATCGGGATGTTCGTCAAAATATTTCATCAGACGGTCGGCGTATTTCTGCATATTGAAGAAATAGGCTTCTTCTTCTGCCATTTTCACTTCTCTGCCGCAGTCGGGGCATTTGCCGTCAATGAGTTGGCTCTCCGTCCAGAAAGACTCGCAGGGAGTGCAATACCAGCCCTTGTACGAGCCTTTGTATATGTCGCCCTGTTCGTAGAATTTCTTGAAAATTTTCTGCACTTGCTCTTCGTGCTCTTTGTCGGTGGTGCGGATAAACTTGTCGTACGTGGTGTCCATAAGGTCCCAAATACGTTTGATTTCCACCGCTTTTTCGTCGACGAATTGCTTGGGAGTCACTCCCGCCGCTTGTGCTTTGAGTTCTATTTTTTCACCGTGCTCGTCAGTGCCGGTCTGGAAGAAAACGTCGTATCCTTCCATGCGTTTCGCTCTTGCGATAAGGTCGGAAAGCACGATTTCGTACGTGTTGCCGATGTGCGGTTTGCCCGACGCGTATGCGATTGCGGTCGTCATATAGAATTTCTTTTTGTCTTGCATGTGATTCACCTTCAAATCGGGGCTAATGGTGCCCTTCTTTTATAACTTTATACATTATACATCTTTTATGAATAAAAGTAAACGATTAGTCGCATATCTTTGAACGCTTAAAAATACAATTTCATTATGAACGCCGCGTTTTTGATTATCAGCGTAATAAGTCTCGTGATGATGACGATTCACTCGCCCGAATCGGCGTTTTCTTCCATGATAAACGGAGTGAGCGGCGCAATATCTCTTTCAATCAAACTCGTCGCCATTTACGCGGTATGGCTGTCCGTTCTCGAAATGATGAACAGAACGGGCATTGACAAGAAACTATCGAAAATTCTGAAACCGCTGATAAAAAAGATATTCAAAAAAGAAAGCGAAGAAGCGTACGGCTGGATTTGCATCAACGTGTCGGCAAACATGCTCGGCATGGGCGGAGTCGCAACGCCTGCCGGAATCAAGGCAATGGAAAGAATGCAGGACGGCAGCGAAAAAGCAACTCACAATATGGTTATGCTGTTTGTGATAAACGCAACGAGCATACAACTCATTCCTGCAACCGTGATTGCAATGCGTGCTTCGGCAAACTCACAAAACGCGGCAGACATAATTCTCCCGACGCTTATATCGAGTGGCATCGCAACGCTTCTGGGAATGATTATATGCAAGGTTATGTCGCTCAAAAAAGACGACGACACGGTTTTGTCGTACAGTGCCGTCAACAGCACAACAAACAACAAAACAGGCGTTTTATCAACATATATTGACAACATAAAATCCGTATTATGCAAATTAAAGCAAAAACGAAACGTGTCGAAATCGAAAATAAATAGCATTGCTAAAAGCAATAAAAGCAGGCAAAAATGCAACAAATAAGCGTCTACGTTTTACCCGTCCTTGTGATAATTCTGCTTGTCGTGTGCATCGTGAAAAAGGTACGCGCCTACGACTGTTTTCTCGTCGGTGCAAAGGAATCCCTTTCGCTCGTCAAAAGCATTTTCCCTTATATCGCGTCAATTTTCGTCTGCATCGAACTTTTCAAAGCGAGCGGTTTGTCTCATACGGTTTCGTCGTTTCTTGCAAAACCGCTTGGATACATAGGCGTGCCTAGCGAGATTGCGGAACTCATATTGCTCGTCCCCCTGTCGGGAAACGGAACTACCGCTCTTCTTGAAAAAACAATAGCGGAGTACGGCGCGGATTCGTATATCACGAGATGCGCAAGCGTCATAGCAGGCGGAAGCGAAACGGTGTTCTACATATCTGCCGTGTATTTTGCAAGCACCAAAGTCAAGAAACTGCGCTATGCAATCCCCGTGTCGCTTTTCTGCACGTTCATAGGTGCGCTTCTTGCGTGCGCCTTGTGCAGATTTATGTAAAGTGCTTTTGCAAAAGAAAAAGGCTTGCACAATGCGAGCCTTTTTCTTTTGATAAAATTTACTTCTCTTCTAAAACTACGCTGATTTTTACAATCGTATAGTCATAAATCAATTAAAACAGTTGTCCTGGAAGCGCAAGTTTCTCTTTCTTCGGGAACGTTGAGTCGAATTCTTCAAACTCGTCCGCGTTTGTTTCCGCAACGAAATAACCTTCGGGATCCGAATACGTGCCGCTTACACCGTCAAGAAATCCGTCTTGCAATTCTTTTATCAAAAAATAATCGGCGTCGGGGTCATCGGCATAGCGTACTCCTTTCGATTTGGCAGGAACAAAGCCCGATTTGCCGTAGAAATCTATATTTCCCGTGATTGCAAGCGCACCTGCGCCGAGTTCTTTTGCCTTTTGCATCGAATAGTCGAGAAGACGTTTTCCAAAGCCTTTGCACTTAAACTCGGGCAAAATGCTTATCGGTCCAAACGTCATTATCGGCAAAACTTTGCCGTCGTCACACGATATTTGCGAGCGCACGTATATCACCTGCCCTATAAGTTTGCCGTCAACTTCCATCACAAAATCCAGTTCTTTTACAAACGACGGATTGCTGCGGAAACAATGCAGAACGTAATGTTCGGTGCAACCGGGACGATACACGTTCCAGAACGCTTCCCTTGTCAAATTTTCCACCGCACGATAGTCCTTTTCTTCTTCGCGGCGAATTGTAATATCATTTTCTTCATATATCATTTTATACACTCCTTAAAAGACGATTTGAAAAATCGTCAAAAAATTATCGTCCGTCTTGCGATGACGTCGTTTTCACGACCCTTTCGTATCGACACTCATCGGTCTTTGAAAAGTTCTCGCAAAACAGATGTATTCCCAGTGCCGCATTAAATCCCGTTGCCGCGAACACGCTGAAACGTTCAACGACACCGAAATATGCGGCAGGAACGGCTTTCATACCTATCGCACCGACAAGCATCATGCAAAGCGCAATCGCCGCGCAAATGCAGTATGAAAGGCAACTCTTATCCTTTGCTCCCGCAACGATGATTATCACAAGAGATACGATTGAAAGCAACACTACAAGCCATGTGACGACCATGTGCATCACATCCTGAAACGCACCTGCATATCCGCTGTCGCTGAGCGGAAACATTCGATACCCAACCGCCGATATCCACTCCATGACCGCAAACGTATATATGCCCACTCTCAAAAGTTTCGTTTTTCTGCCGCGAATTCCAACGCAAACGATAGTCGCGCAAAGCACTTCGCACACGTTGTAGAGTGCGCTCAACTGATTCCACAAAGCAAGAGACGGTGCGTTTGCCGCGCTCAAATCACTCACTGCCTGCGCTTTCCAGTCGTACCCCGGATACGCCATGGGCGCAAATATCACTGCCGCCGCATACGACAGAAAACTCACTATACCCGTCAATCCGAGCACCTGCACAAAAGATTTTTTCATTTTTTCGCCCCTGCCGCTATATTGTACGTGCGGAAAAAGAGTGCGACGTGTCTGTCGAGTTTGTCAAGACATTCTTTCTCTTTTTCGGGTTGACGGTCGCACACTCCGAGCAATACAATCACAGGCGATACGTAGATTGTGGCAAGCGTTTCGGGGTCTTCGTCTCTCAATTCGCCCGAAGCAATCAATTTGCGGAAAATCTCCGCGTGATAAGTGATTATTCTGTCGATATAGCGTCTCGTATACAACTCGGCAAGTTCGGGTGAGCGGAATTGCTCTATCGTCATCATTTTGCGAAAACGCGCTATCGTCTCGTCGTGCAAAGAATAAAGGAAGATATCGTGTACTTTCTTAGTCAAATTTTCAAGCGAAACGTGTTCGAGCGAATGAACGTCTCTGTCCGCATTCTCGACGTGAATATCTATTTTGTCGGTGTCTCTTTCGTATTGCGAAGCGGTTGCTTCGACGATTGCGTCGAAAATCGCTTGTTTGCTTGCATAGTGATTGTAAAGCGACGGTGCTTTTATTCCGACTGCTTTTGCGATTTCGCCGACGCTCACCGCATCGTATCCGCGGCTCGCAAACAATTCGAGTGCTTTGTTCAGTATAAGATTTTTCGTGTCGTCTTGTTTCATAATTTAGCCTAACTAACATTCGTTAGTATAGTTATAACAGCTTGTTTTCAATATGTCAATCGATTTTGACAACATAGAATAAAAAATGCAATGATTCAGGCAGACAGGAAAGGTAAGGCGTAAGAAATGCAATATGCCAAAGAAAATGTTAACGGACAAAATAAAATATCAAGTCTCAAAAGAAAAGGCTCGCACAAGGCGAGTCTTTTTCTTTTGATAAAATTTACTTCTCTTCGCAGACTGCGTTGAGTTTTTCGATGAGTTGGTCTACGTCGATGCCGTGCACGCCTGCCGCTTCTTCAAGCGTTTCGCCGTGTGCGAGCATGCAGTGCAAGCAATGCATTCCGCTCTCTTGCAATATGTTTGCAAGTTTGTCGGGATCGCCTTGTGCCAATACGTCGATGATGAGCATATCTTTCGTGATCATTGTGTTACCTCCGATATAAGATTGTATAAAAATTGTTATTTTTATTCTGTGAAAAATCCGCTGAGATAGAGCCACGCCACCAGTGCTACGATGCCGAGCGCAATAAGGATGACGAAAGCGACTCTCCACGGAGACACCGGTGATTTGCCGGTGGATTTGCCCGTTCTTCCGTTGATGATAAATCCGTAAAGTTTCTTGCGATACTTATACGAGCACACCCAAAGCGGAAGAAGCATATAGTGAAACTTGTTGTTGCAGAAATTCGTATGCACGTTGAGATAATCCACGACGTCGGCGTTGTATTCGCGCTTGATGCTGTCTTTTATCTCGTCGTTCATCTGTCCCTGCGCAATCGAGAAGCCGTCTTCGAGCGAAGTGTCGTATCTTTCCGCGGCAAAGCCAGCGATATAATCTCTGTTGTACGCTTCGAGATTCTGCGTGTCGAACGGAAGAATTTTGTTGAGTTCTTTTTGCTCTATCTGCGTGCTTGCTTCAACGGGCATATCTTCAAAAGACATATCCTTGTTGCCGCTGACGCTGTACCAGTGTATGTACGTCTCGGTGTGGCGATTTTTGCCCGAACCTACCGTGCGAGTGCGTCTTTCGCCCAGTCTTCCTTCATACGACGAATGAGTGTCCGACGTAAACGCATAGGACGGGATGTATATGCCTTTGAATTTGTCAACGGCAAAGTTCTTTTTTAGCCCGAACGGCGCAAAGATTTTCTTCTTTATCCACTTTTTGCCGGCTTTTGACGCGTCTTCCTGGGAGAGCGCAAACGGGAGAATACCGTCAGGCTTCAAGCCTTTCATGTCTTCGACTTTCACGACGTTGGTAGCGCCGCAATACGGACAGTTGACCGCCGTGTCGAAAGACGTGAGCACGATATCTCCGCCGCAATTAGGGCACTTGTAAACGTCGTTGTCGGCTTTCACTTCACCGTCACGGCGTTCCTTGTCGAAATCGCGCTTGAAACACACTCTTTTCTCAATAGGACGAGTTGCGTTGCAATAACCGCAACGCAACGCGCCGACCGACGGGTCGAAAATCATATCCGCGCCGCAATTGGGGCACTTGGATACGCCTGTGTTTTTATAATCGAAAACGTCTGCCATAAATCAGCGATTATTCAATCTTCGCTCCGCATTCGGGGCAGAACTTCATGCCCGCTTTCACGCTTGCTTTGCACTTGGGACAAGTTGCGTTTTGCGGTGCTCCGCATTCGGGACAGAACTTCGAGCCGGCGGGAACGTCCGCTCCGCATTTGCCGCATTTTGCGGTTTCCGCAGCACCGACTTTTGCTCCGCATTCAGGGCAGAATTTCGCACCTGCTTTCACGCTTGCGCCGCATTTTGCGCATTTGACTTTCTGAACCTGCGTTTCGTCAAGGCTTTGAGCAAATTGATTGCCCACTCTTGCGCCCATTCCGAGACCTATGCCTGCCGCGCCGAACATGCCGCCCATACCGGGATTCTTTGCTGCGTCGCGCATTGCCTGCACGGATTCGTATTGTGCATAATCGCCCATTTTGCCGTCGAAAACGCCGAGCGTGGTGCGTTTGTCCATCGCTTGTTCGACCGCTTCGGGAAGTTTGAAGTTGCGGATGATGACGGAATCGATATCAAGACCGAGTTCGTTGAATCTCGGTTTTGCGTGTTGGCAAGCGGTTTCACCGAGTTCGAGATAATTCGCCGCAAGTTCGAGCGCGGGGATTTCACATTCGCCTAGCATATCCGTGAGTTCGGAAAGAACGATGGATTTAAGGTGTTCCTGAATGTCTTCCGTCTTGTAGGAATGAATCGTGCCGAAAATTTCTTTCATGAACTTCTCGGGGTTGGAAACGTGGAAGGAGTATTCGCCGTGACCCGCGATGCGAATCATACCGAAGTCCTTATCGCGCATCATAACGGGATTCGGAGTGCCCCACTTCATTTGCGTGAATCTGCGCAAATTGACGAAGTACACGTCGATTTGTTTGGGGTTTTCAAACGCATATTTCCAGTTTGCAATCGCCGTGAGAACGGGGGTCGAACCTTCGTCGAGTTTCCAGTTGCCTTCCGTGAAAACGTCGCAAACAGTGCCGCGATAAACGAATATAGCCGCCTGAGAAGGTCTGACGATAAGTTCAGAACCCTTCATTATCGCATATCTGTCGTCGTATTCGAATTTTTGAACTATTGTATTTTGAGTGCTGTCTTCCCATTGTATAACTTTGAGAAGTTGTCTTTTAATCAAGCCCATAGCAGTCTCCTTGTTTGTTTTATTGAACACATTATAGCATATATATGCGCAATTTCAATAAAAATTTTAATTCTGCACCGAAAATCCCGTCTATTCAGCGTAATTTTTGCGCAAATATGACGAAACTCGCGCAAAACGCGCGAGTTTCGCATTACGGCGTACGCCGCTTGGTTTAACCGTTGATCGTGATCGTCTTGATTTCGGATTTTGCCTGATACTCGGGGATGGTTTGTCCCAAGGACACGACCGCCGTGCCGATGGTCGTCACGTCTTGTTGCGTTGCCGTGCGAGTGGTGACAACAGTTCCGTTTGCGTCAACGACCGTGCCAACTGCCGCAACGAGTTTGTAAATCACCTTGCGTCCCGCAAACGTGGGAAGCGCAAACGTTGCGTCCGTCGAAGAGAACGTGACCGCATAAGTTGCGACCTTGTTGCCCTTGATGTCGTACACTTCCGCTTTGCCGAACCATGCAACGCGCATAGTCACTCCACCCGTCGTGTAAGTCATCTGAAGCGAATTGCCGCTGTTGGTGATGTTCACGGATGAAACCGCCACGTTCTTGTTTGCTTGCGTGATTCCGACCGTGATACGTTCTTGCGCGCCGAGTTGAAGCGTTGCGCTCTGTCCGTCCGCCGACGTCGAGATGCCGCTCGAAGAGACCGTGTAGGTGGTGTTTGCAGGCATCGAAACGATGACGTAGTTGAAGTTGATCGTGCTTGTCGTTGCAGTGGTTGCAAACGTTGCCGTTCCCGTTGCCGCGTCGTAAGTCGGAGCATACACGTTGAACGTTACGCTGTACTCAAACGGCATCGTCTGGCTCGAAGTGCTGTACGGATTGAGCGAGAAGTCGCTTGCCGCAATACCGTTTGCCACGTCGCTGGTGTAAGAACCGTCGGTTGCGACTATCTTGCTTGCCATCATTCTCTTGACAAGGAAAGGTACTCTGAATTCTTGCACGTTGCCGTCTTTGTCGATGAGTTTTGCGATCACGTTGATGACGCCGCCCATATAATCGGGTCTGAATTCGTCATAACTCCACACGAGAGTGCCGTCCGCAGTGCCTTCGATTGTGCTGTACGTGCGAGTTTCGGTTGCATCCGTCTGCACGCCGCTTGCGTCAACATCCGATTTACGAACGTTGAGCGTAATCGTTGTCGGCATGGTCGGTTTCTGATAATCGTACGGATTGACGTATTTGCTTTCGCCCGTCTTTGCCGTATTCACGTAACCGACGAGTTGTCTGAACGCCGTTTCCGTTGCGGTTGCCGCGGATTGCGCGCTTCTGTCAAGCACCTTGACGGTGACTTTTATCTTCTGCACGCCGACGCTGTTGACATTGTCGTCGCTTGCGTTCTTCTTGCCATAGTCGTACTCGCCTTCGTAGTTGACGATTGCCTGAGCCGTGAATTCACCGCCTGCGTACGTCACGTTGACGCCGCTGAAGTCCCACGTAATCGGCAATGACTTGATCTCGCCGTTTGCAAACGTGAGTGTGATTGTGGACGGGAAGTTGACGTATTTTCTGTCAAGTTCTTCGCCCTTCAACTCGACGTATTCGCCGTTGACGAGTTTGTAAGTTCCGTCAAGATTGTTTCTGACGTAGCCCGACGTTGCGGTTGCGGATTTCTCGTAGCGATTTCCGTCATAGCCCGTGACTCTGTCGAAGATTTGTTCGCTCGTGTACGGGTCGATGATAAACGTTTCGGTGTTCGCGTCGTAGAACTTACCTGTCGTTGCGTTAAGGTCGTTTTCGGTGAACTTCGCGCTCGTGCTTCTCATGTTGTCGATGTGAACGACGACGTTGACGTTTGCGTTTGCGCTGTTGCCTGCGACCTTGCTTGCGACGTTTGCCTTGACGGTGACGTTGCCGCCCTTATATCCGTAAGACACGCCGGTTGCGTCCCACGTTGCGCCGAGCGTTTGCGTGGTGACGTACACGAAGATGTACAAATCGTTGCCGTCCGCGTCCTTGTAAGACGTCGTACTTGCGTCGTAGTTCACCGCTCCGACGTACTTGGTGTAAGTCTTCGCGCTCTTGTTGTAGGCGTAGAACGTCACTCCGTCGTACTGGCTTTCGCTTGCAAACTCTTTGCCGTAAACGACGTAGTTTGCATGGCGTTTGTCATAAGTTGCGTTGGTGACGATGTTGCCGCCGTCGTTGGATCTGCCGTCAGTCCACCATGTTTGCGCAAGCATGAATTGTCCGTCTACGTAGTAGGTGATTTCGTTTGCGTAATTTGCGGTGTTGAAGACCGACGAATTCCAGTCATCGGCGTATGCGTCGAATTCATAGCGATAATCGCCTGCGGACATATCCGTGTATGCGACGTCGCTGTTCGCGCTCGTGACCTTTGCAACGCGGAGTTTTATCTTCATTTCAAACGCCGGCATAACTTCAAACGCGCCTTCCGTCGATGCGTCGGTGTTCCAGACGTGAACGGTCATCGTTCTGTCGAGCGTGGAAGAGAGATTCTTCATATCGCCCGCATCGGGTGCGTTGTCGTAAGTGAGTCGATACGTTCCGACGTCGCCGTTTGCAAACGTGAGTTTCATAGAACTCGGAAGCGCATTTGCGCCGATATACGCCATGTGGTTGTAATAGACGTATTCCTTGGGCATGCCGCTCGTTCTGTCGTAAACGATATCGATATATCTGCCGTCGTTTCTGTCTTTTCCGACGAGCGTATCCGTGATTGTGGAATACTTGCTATCGTCGGAATAGACGTTTTGAAGCGTGGTTTCGCCGAGCAGGAGTTCCGCGTCGACGATGGTGCGGTCAAGCACCGTGACAGGCACGTTGACCGCTTGTCTTGCGAGCATATAAGTCGTTTCGTCGGTGAGCGCGAAGTCTGCGTTGCCCGTCTTTGCAATCATATACTCGATATACTTGTCGATTGTCACGTATTCTTTCTTGCCGTCTGCGTTGACGTCCTGATATACGTAACCGCCGAATGCGTTTTCAACGCCGACTATCGTGTTGACGACAAACGCGGAGTCGCTCTTGCCGCTCTTGATGAGTGCGTCGATTCCCGACCAGTCGAAGTACGCCTTGAACACGTGTTCGTTCATTCCGCCGAGCACCGTCGTGACGTTGAGTTCGGTGGGCAGATAACTCGAATCGGTGTTAAGGAACGTATCCACGATGATTGAGCGATACTCGTAGTCGGAGACGAACATAATCGTTCTGTCTGCGACGTACACTTCGATTTCGCTCGTTTCGGTCATCACGTTCGCACCGCCGAAGTAGGTGTACGTAACGGTGAGTCTTATCTTCTTACCGAAGAACTTCGTGACGTTGTCGTAGAAGTCTTGCTCGCTCTTGAGCGTTGCGTCTGCGTCTTTGAGCGCATAAGTCGCAAGAACTTTCTGCGTGGATTCGCTGCCGTTGACGAGAACGTCCTGCATCGTGCCCGACGTGAAGAGCGTGCTTTCAAGCGCGTACGGGTCGAGAACGAATTGCGTTCCGCTTGCCAGCGAGACGATGCCCGCCGCAGAAACGTTGACGTTGACGTTGAATGCGCAGGAGAGATTGCCGTTGCTTGCCGTGAGAGTCATATCTCCGACGTAACCGTCGACGGTGTACGTCTTGTTCCATGCAAGGTTGACCGCGATGCTCTTGTCTGCGACCTTGACGTTTGCCGTGCGCGGCAAGCCGCCGTAGAACTTATCCGTCGTGAGCGTGTATCCGAATCCGCTTGCGAAGTCGCCCGTGAATCCTTCTGCCGCGTCAACGAACGTGAAGTCGTTGTTGATTGTGAACGAGAACTCTTGTGCCCAGCCGCCGTTTTCAACGCCGAAGTCAGTGCCGAGAGTCATGATATACGCCTTTCTCGTGAACGTGCCTTGCTTGATTTCTTCAGCAGTCGGCATTGCGGTGCTTTCCCATTGTACCGGCACGCTGTCGTAGGTCACGCCGTTTGCTTCAACCGTTGCGGTTGTTGCAAACGAGAATGAGTCGAACACGTCGTAGGTCATTGCCTGATTGTTGAGCGTCACGTTGACATTGTCAAGGAAGCCTTCGAGATAAATCTTCGCGACGTAGTCTTCCGTCTGGATGCTCAATCCGTCGTAGAAACGATACTTGCGCGTCACGTACTTGCCGTTGTCGTCGCTTGCGATTTCGTTTTTGTTTGGCGCGGAGTAATCCAGCCACGTCACGTCGGTGTCAAACGCATTTGCGCCTTCAACCGTAGTAACCGTTGCGCTGCTCGGAAGCGTCCATCCGTTCTTGACGTCGTAGACGAGAGAAAGTTCGTTGCCGTCCTTGCCGCCGACGATGCCTATCGGGTTGCCGTCTGCGTCGTTCTTGACCGAGAGCGTCGTATTCTTGAACGTTGCGCTCGTCACGTTGTAGTTCGGGATATTGACGTTGACTCTGACGTTGTTGCCGCCGATATTTGCCCAAACGGTCTGCATATCGATGCCGCTGACGTCTGCGCTCGTTATCTTCGTCGTCCAGCCCTGTACGTACGCGATGTACGAAGTGCCGAGTTCGCCGTCCGTGAGTTTCACGAATCCGCCCGAAGAAACGTCTTTCTTGTACAAGCCTTGCGGATTTTCGGTGCCGTTTGCATCGTAGCGTTTGCCGCTGTACGTGCCCTTGGTCAGGTTGACGAGCACTGCCGTGCCGTTGACCGCATCGCCCCAGTCGCCTACCGTGAAGTAATCGTCGCGGTTTTGTGCGAACGAAACGGGATTGACGCCGTATGCCATGCCGTTTGCGTCAACGTGGGATTGTGCGTACACGCTGCCGGTGTAATAATCCTTGTTTGCAAGTTTGTCTGCGATTGCAAGGCGATCTTCTCTGCTCATTGCGTATATGTCGCCGACGCTTTCGTCATAGAAGAAGTTGACGGACGCGATGCTCTGTTGTTCGACGTTGAGACGGAGCGTAATGGTTTGCATCGTGTAAACCGCGTTGCCCTTGTCGTCGTATCCGTTGAACACGAGACCGAGTTTGTCACCGTTGTCGTCAAGCACGTATGCGCTGACCTGTGCGTAAATCGTGCCGCCTTCATAGACGTTTTGTTCCGCTTTAAGTCTCGTGCACGCCGCGTTGGTGTAATACTTGACGCTTGACCAGTCGGGGTACATGACGTGTGTCGTGCTGCCACCGAACGTCACTTCGTAACTCTTGTGCTCTTCACTCTTGAACCAGTTCGGATTGAACGTGTCTTCGTGCGCTACGTCTACGGAGAGCGTGGACGGAGTCATTGCGGAAACCGTAATCGGGACGTAAACTTCCTGCATACCGCTGAATTCCGTGCCGATGTTGAGTTTTGCGTAAAGCGGATAATCGTTGTCGTGTTTGTATCCTTCAAACGTAATGTCGTTTTCGCCTATCGTGTAGATGCCGTTGTTGTAGGCGTCGAGATATGCGTTGCCGACTTTGATGAACGGTGCTTCGATCTTAAGGTTGCTGCCTTCACCCGCGGTGAGAGTCTTTTCGACCTTGTTGCCGGAGTTGTCTTTGACGTTGACCTTAAATCTCGTTCCGAACGAGTCTGCCGTTATCGTCTTTGAAGAATACGGATCGAACGTGAGCGTGTCAACCATGGAGTCGTACACGTAAGAACTTACCACGACTTTGACGTTGACTTCTTGTGCGAGTTTGCCGCTGAACGTCTGATTTTGTCCAACGAATCCGCTCGTGCTGTCGATAAGTCCGTTCTTGGTGACGGTGGTCGAAATTTCGAATCTGTCGCCGCCCACTTTCGCTTTGATTGTTGCTTCAAGACCGTTGTAGTAGTTGACTACGCCGTTCTTGGTGATGTTTTGAATTGCAGTTTCGAGAGCCGAAGTATCCCATTCGACGTCGAAGTTTGTCATCGAACCTTCGGTCGCGAATTTGCCGCTGACTTCGGTGAACTTCTTGATGTAAGCCGCAAGGTCGTGCGTCTGTGCGTCGATGCTCATTGCGTCAATCGTGAGAACGGTGGTGTAAGTGCCGTCGTCCGCACGCTCGCTCTTCAAGGACACGGAGTTGCCGTTTTCGTCGGACATACTCGTAAGTCTCGAAATCTTGTAGTTCTTCGCGGTGAGTTCGATTGACGACTTCACTTCTTTTGCAAGACCCCATTGATAGGTGTAACCGACCTTGATGACGTTGCTTTCGTCGCCGGTGGACCACTTGGTCGAACCTTGCCAATCGTACTTGAAGTCCGCAGTGTCCCAACTGAACGTGCCCGTCGGGAACGCTTTGCCCGTCGGCAAGGACGCGCGGTCAAGCACGTAGTAGGTCTTGTCTCCGACGCTGTACGTCTTGTAAGAACCGTCTGCGTTCTTCACGAGTCCCGCAACGTATGCCGGATAGATGAGATACTTGTTGCCGTCGTCGTTGAGATTTTCGGTTGCGCCGTTGTTGATTTCGTCCTGCGTGGGTTGTGCGAGCAACTGATATCCGTTGGAATCCTTGCTTGCATTCGAGAGCGCGTTGATGACTGCGTACGCCGTGTTACCCGTAGAATCGGTGAGCGTCGTGCCGAACGTGTACGTTCCGCTTGCGAATTGCAGTCTGACGAGATCGGGCAGAGTTGCCATATACTTGCTGCTCGTCTTATCGATGTCGAGCGCGAGTGCTTTTGCAGAATACGTTCCGTCCGCATTTCTGTAATAGCCTTTGAGCGATTGCATCTCGAAATCGTTGGTGACGTAGACGGGGATTGCGTAAAGCACCGTGTTGAGCGCATAGCCGTACACGTAACCTGCAAGACGTCTGCCTTCGCTGTCCGTGCTGGTTGCCGCCGTGAGATCCACGCTTGCCGCATCCCAGACGATTTGCGTACCCGTTGCGTCGTTATACGGGCTTGCCGGATAGTACGACGAGAGCGGCTTGCCCTGTTCGTCGAGAGACGCGAACGTCACCGCCGCTTTTTGCGGGAAGAGCGTCGAATCGAAGAAGTAACTGTCTCTGAGTTGGAAGTCCTTCTTCTGACCGTCTTTGATGACGTAACCCGTTCTCGTTGCGGGGTCTTCGATGACGATTTCGGTCGGAGCGGAACCGCTGATGGATTCTGCGTCGTCGGAGTCGTCGAATTGAACGAGACCCGTCGTGTAAGAAGTTTCAACCGTGCTGTACGGATTTATGCGGAGCATGAAGAAGTCCCATGCTTCGTTCTGGCTCGTCGTCGTTTCGTTGGTCGCGCCGCCGCCGTTCTTCATGTACTTCATAGAGCCGACGCTGGTGGTTTGAGCCTTGTTGTAGAGCATGCTGCTGTCGCCGCCCGCACCGCCGCTTGAAGCAGAAGTGTTCTTTCTGCCGTTGACCATGATTTCGACCGCCTGAATGCCCGGATTCATCGTGTACGCGTCGGTGAGACCGTATTCGGTCGGATTCGGGTCAAGGTCGATGTAGATATTGACGGACGGATCGATGTTTCCGCTTGCGAAAGGCAACGGAAGAATTGCACCGATAAGTCCGGACAAGTTGATGAGCGTATCGCCTGCAAGGCTCGGGAGATTGATGAAGCCGTCCCAGACGTTCATGTTGACCGCACCGTTGACGATGGATCTGACGACCCACTTGACGAGAGACGTCGGCAACGATCTTGCATACGGTTCGACGTAATTGACTTTTTCTTGCGTGCTTGCGCCCGTTTTGACGAGTGCGTCGAGTCCGTTGAAGAAGTTGACGATGATTTCGCTCGTTCCGCCGTATGCGACCTGTTCTATCTTCTTGTTGGTCTGCGAACCGACGGATTCAAGGTCTACGAAATACGCCTGACCGCTGTCGCTGTTGACGTAATCCGCCATCAAGCCCATGAGTATGCAGTTGACCATGATGATAAGTTCGTTGTACGCGTCCTTATCGAGCGTGAGTTTGACGGAAATCTTGCCTGCGCCGTTGGTGACTGCGCCCATACCTTCGAAGTACGGCACGTAACCGTAACTGTTGAACAGGTTAAGGTCGAGTTGTTTCACGAGACCGGAAAGGTTTGGCGAGTAAGAATAAGCCGCCTTGTCTGCAATCTTGGTTGCGTTGCTTGCGTTTGCGTAAGAGCCCCAACCCGAAGTCTTGGAAGCAAGAGCCGTGTCGTTTGCGGTCTTTGCGGTCGGATATTCAAACGTCTTGTCATCGCCGTCTGTACCCTTTGTGAGTTGAAGCGGGAACATATCCGTCATCATCGAACTCAGGTCTACGCAGTTGAGCAAGTTCTTGACCGCGCTGACAATCGAAGCAATGCTGAGCAACGAACCGCCGATTTCGATTTGAGAAATGAACACGTTGTTGCCGCCGACGATTACTTTGAGTCCTGCGCCGTTCTTTTGAATGTCGCTGTCTTCGAAGCGGTCGCGTTTTACGTTAAGGTCGAGAAGAATCTTGTAGCCCTTGTCCGTGTAACCGTTATTGTCGGGGATATTCGTTGCAGTGAACACTTTTTGTCCCGAAAGTTTGACGGTTGAGTATTGATAGAGCGATTCTGCCTTGCCGCCGTGAATGCTTTCCCAAACTTTGTTGTTGATTGTGATGCTGAGACCCGGTTTCACGTTGTCGAGCACGTTTTGAATGAGCGACATGATGCCCGAAGTCTTAGAGAACGTCAAGCCTGCATAACCCGTCTTCACCGTTTCGATGATGTTCTGCGAGTCGATGAAACTCTTGCCCAAGCCGAGTTCTACGTCGCTAATTGCGATGTTCGCACCAGTGCCCACGCTGTCGAGAATTGCGTTGACGTTGATTGAGTCGAGACCCTTGTCCGTAGAATTGATTGCAACTGCGACGGATTGAATGTCGGGCAATTCAAACGGAAGATTGAGTCCGAGCATGCCGAGAAGCGTGCTTATAAACGCGTTGTCGAAGGACACGCCAAGTCTGCCGTTCTCGATGTCGATTTGCATATAGAGTGCGCCGCTTGCCGCCGCGGATGCGTCCGTGGTGGTTTCTGCGTTTTCAAGCGTGAACGCGTCTCTTGATGTCGGTGCGCCGTAACTCGGAGTCGCACCGAGCAATCCCGCAATACCCTGGAACTTGATCTTGCCGAGCCCCAAACCGCTTGCGTCGATGTAGAGCGCGTCGGAATAGATGCTGTTTTCGGTGTAGAACGAGTCGCCGCTCGTTGCGGAAGAGAGAACCCAACCGTCACCCTGCGTCTTCTTCATAAGTCTTGAAGAGCCGAGATAGTACAGGCTGAGAATGGTCTTGTTGATCGGATCGCCCGTCTTGATTTCGATTGCGATGTCGCTGAACAGGATACCGCCGATACCGTATGCGAGAACGGGTGCGAGATTGACGTTTGCGTTGATGTCGATGGTAAGGTTGATAGGCTCGCTTGCCATGGTGATATTGAGATCCGCCATGACGAACTTGTAGTCGCCCATCGTGTCGCCGCTGACCGCTTCGTAGTTTCCGTCGGTCGCATTGTAGACGTAAGTCTTGCCCGTGTAGTAAGACGTGCTGGTCTTGTCTTTTTCTTCCGCCGTGAGTTTAACGAAGTTACCAAGAAGCGCAGTGCCGTCGAGAAGCGTTTGCGCAACGGTCTTCACCCAGCCTGCGAGCGATACGTCGTAACCTTCGTCGCCGGGTTTGAGATTTCTCGACGTCATGGTGAGTTCGACGGAAGCGTGCAAGCCGATTGTCGGAAGCGTGAGCGAGTTGATGTCAATCGTCGCTTCGCCTGCGATGAGTTTTTCAAGGTCGAGTTCGAGAATCTGATTGTAACCCGTAAGTTCTTTGTTTTCGGAATCGGGGTTGTATGCAAGATTGAACTCGCTTCTGATGTCTTTAAGTTCCTTGCTGATGTTTGCAGCCGGGATGTCGAGACACAGGAACAAACCGTCGCTGAGTCTGAGATTGATGCTGAATTCCGTTCTGTTGCCGCTTGACGCGTCCGCTCTGATGAGCAAGTCGCCCAAATCGGGGATAAGGTCTTTTTGTTCGAGACCGCGGATTTGCATTATCTTGCGATAGACCGCATTGACAAGGTCTGCGTTGAGTTGGAGCAACAACTTTTGCGGATTGACGGTGATCATGAAGTATGCATAATCCTTCATGGTTTGTTCAATCGTCTTGATGTCGTCCGCACTTGCCGTACCTGCTTCGCCGTTTTCGGTTTCGTCAACGCCGAGATACTTGCCGAGCAAGTTCTTGAGCATTCCGCTGAGATTGAGATTTGCAACGGAAATCTTCGCGCTGTCGCCGAGTATTCCGAGATCCGCATAGAGCGTGTCGCCGAGAACGTATACGCCAAGGAGCGTCTTCTTGGACGCGATGACGGTGCTGTCGGTGTCGGAAACGATGTTCTTGACAAGGCGCAAGCCGAGTTCGACGTTCCAGTTGGAAAGGTCGATGTTTGCGATAAGGTCAAGCGAGAGATACGCCACGTCCTTGTTGCCGAACTCGTTGACGATGTTGAGTTTGAGCGTAGAGCCGCTTATCGCGCTGTCCGGACTGATAAGACCGAGAATTGCGTCGAGAATGGAAGACAAATCGATGACGTTGCCGGTGTTCGCCTTGTCGCCGCTGCCGTAAAGCGAGATGCCGATGCTCAGTTCGAGACACGCTTTTGCGTCTTGCAACTTGGTATAGTTGTCGTACTTGGCGTTGCCGTCTTCGTCGCGAACGATATTGCCTTGTTCGTCCTTGTCCGCCATCTTCTCGTCTTTATTGACCGAGAAGTCTTTGTTGACTTTTGCGTACAAGCCGCCGAGCGAAATCATGATTGCGAAGTCGCCCTGTTTGAGATATGCGCCGTCCGTTGCTTTGACGAATTCGCCCGTTGCGGAATCGTATGCGTATCTGTCGCCTGCCCATGCGGGATATGCGTAAGAGATAAGCGCGTAGTCGTCCGTGGAAACGAGAACGTAATTGTCGTCGCTGTGTTCGGTTGCGAGCGTGTATTCTTCACCGTTCTTCACGAATTCCGCACCGTTCCAGTCGGAAGTCTTTGCGTATTCGCCGTTTGCGCCGTACTTGGAGTTGTAATCCGCAACCGTAATATAGAACGTCGTGCCGACCTTGAAGCCGAGATTGATGTCGATGCTCGGTTCATAGCCGAAGAAGTTGATTGTGATACCGCTCGTATCTTTGGTGTTGGTCGTATAGAGTTTCGGCAAGAATTCGCCGATGCCTTGCAAAATCTCGCTGTCGCTGTCTGCGAGCATGCCGAGAAGGTCTGCAAGAAGAGTTTCGTTGAGTCCGACCGTGATGAAGTCGTTTGCAACGAGCAATCTGCCGAGAACGACGTTGACGACGCTCCAGATATTTGCCGGGATAATGCCGGTGTTGACGTCTTCTTCGTCGTCTGCCGCAACGCCTGCCTGTGCTGTGCTTGCGTCAGAGCCGAAGATGCTCGACAAATCGAGACCGTCGATTATGCCGTAGGAGAAGAAGTCGCCCCAACCTACGATTTCACCGATTTCGTGTACGTCGATGTTGAGATAGAGTTTTCCGTCTTTCACTTCAACCCACAAGTACGCTTTCGGTGCTTTGTCGCCGTGGAAGTTGGTGTTGTAGGTGAGTTCGAGATAGAACTTCGCGCCTTCGAGCACTTGGAGC
>ERZ808252.887-NODE-887-length-25367-cov-5.899731_pt1 | contig 25367 bp, 24 predicted proteins | sample MGYA00521242_ERZ808252 | MGnify/ENA primary metagenome ERZ808252 (study PRJEB31516, sample SAMN03275581) | gut metagenome | biome: mammalia-associated habitat; material: feces | host: Papio cynocephalus | place: Kenya | collected 2012-08-07 ...
CTCGAACCCACGACATTCAGAACCACAATCTGACGCTCTAACCAACTGAACTACAGCCACCGTGTCTTAAAAACGGTGCAAAAGTACGACATTTTGCCGGTTCTTCCAAGCTTTTTGCCAAATATTTTTCGAGAAAGATTGCAATTCTTGTTCCTCCATTTTTCTTTTGGCGTTGTTTCCTGCCGATATTCAAAGTTTTATGTGAAAGTGCCGGTTTGATATTTTTTTGGCAGTCCTTGTTCGATGATGCTGCGTGATTTTTCCATCAGCTCTTGAATGTCCGTGCGTCCTATTCCGTGAGGCTGTATGGGGGCATGTATTTTCATCAGCATAGTATGCCGTTTTACAAAATTGAGACCTTTTGTGCGGGGCAGCACTTCAAAAGGGCCGATGATGGTTATCGGAACGATTGGCAGCTGAAGTTCGTCGGCCAGCAGGTAAGCACCTTTTTTAAAACGCCCCAAACGTCCTGTATAGGTGCGCGAACCTTCCGGAAACACAACAAGCGATGTTCCATGCTGCAGAGTGGTGCGTGCTTCATCGATTGTTTCTTTGATTTTGCTCGGTGTAGAGCGATCCACAAATATGTGATGTGCTTTTTCGCAGGCTATGCCGATGAAGGGGGTCTTACGCAATTGTTTTTTCATCATCCACTTGAAGTTTCGGCAAAGATAGCCATAGATTAGAAAAATATCCATGGCGCTTTGGTGGTTGGCAACGAATATATAAGAGGTATGTTTGTCGAGAAGTTCGCGACCTTCCACTCTTACGGGCAGCAGTAAGATGCGACACACGAAGATGCTCCAGTATTTGCCCGGATAGTAGCCCCATGTGTGGGCATTTCCTATCAGGCATCCGATACAGGTGACAACAGATGTGGCTATAGTGGCGATTATGATAAGCGGCGCTGCGATGCAAAGCTGGTAGATGCGATAAAGTATTTGTATCATGATGCTCCTTTTTGTAAAGTGATTACGTCTATCTGCGGCCACATGCCATACCGGAACGTAAACAAGGCTTCGCCGAGGCCTGTCGAAACGTACAGTTTGCGTTGTCCTTCACTGTAGAGGCCTCCCCATTCGCTTGTGATGAGTGCGATTGGTGTGATAAAGCCAAACAGTTTGAGCTGTCCTCCATGTGTGTGTCCCGACAGGGTCAGCTGTATATTTGTTTCAGGCAGCACGTTGCGTCGCCAGTGGCTCGGATCGTGTGTGAGCAGTATTTTAAAGAAGGGCTTCCCATTAGTGCCAACCGGTATGCCTTTTTGTGCTTTTTTGAGGTCTGCGCGTTGCGGAAACGGGGGATTTCCGTCGTTCTCGACGCCTATGACCGCTATGCTGTCGTTGGCACGTTTCAAGAAGACATGTTCGTTTAGCAACAGGTTCCATCCCATGTTGCGTTCGTTTCGTTGCAGCTTGCGGATGTTGTCCCACTGTTCTTTTTTTGTAGCCCACTTGATGTATGGCATATAGTCGTGATTGCCCATGATACTGATAACTCCATCGGGGGCTTCCAGCTGTTTCAGTTCCGTAAGCAGAGGATCAAGTTCATCGGCGTTATAGTTGACAAGGTCACCGGTAAACACGATAAGGTCGGGCTTCTGTGCTTTCACGAGTTCCACAATATGGCGTATGAATTGCGGATTATCGCGATAGGAGCCTATGTGCAAATCGGCCAACTGCACGATGCGGTAGCCGTCAAAGGCTTGTGGAAGGTCGGGAAAGGTTATGGTCTGTTTTTTTGTTTCAATGTGATATTTTCCGTAGGTGGTGCCTACAATCAAGATGTAGATATTTCCCACGCACGCAATGATGCCCAATGTATACAGCGTCTTTCGCCATGCCGAATGCTGCTTGAACCGGTGTCCTATGGCCAGAAAGACGGTCAGCAGGGCTTCGCTGACAATATAGCCTGTAAACAGAGTGAGAAACAGGTTGGTGGCGTTGGCGTTGTCGGGTGTATATGTCTCAAACAAGGCCAGTATGACGGCGGCCACGAGCATCAGTGCGTTTGGCAGGAATAGGAGCAACCGCAAAAGCCTTCTTTTGCGCCGGCGCATAAAGGTGCGATCCAAATAAATGGGTGGCACAATAATGAGGATGAGCAGCAGTATGAAGATTCTAAGCATCATGTCGTTTACAAATTGGCTGTTAAGAATTTCCGGGCTTTTTCAATGTCAATTCCCCGTCGGCCGGCATAATCTGCCAGTTGTTCGTTGTCTATTTTTCCGATGGAGAAATAAGAGGCTTTGGGGTGAGCCATCATGAGTCCGCTTACGCTGCCGTGGGGCTGCATGGCACCGCTTTCTGTCAGTCTTATGCCGATTTTTTCAAAGCCGGCCAATTGGTCAAGCAGGAAATTGATGCTCTGGTCGGGGAGTGAGGGGTAGCCCACTGCGGGGCGTATGCCGGTGTAGCGGCATTGGAACATTTCCTGCGGTGAGAGGTTTTCATCGGGAGCATATCCCCATATTTTTTTCCTGACATCGGCGTGCAGCTTTTCGGCTGTGGCTTCGGCCAGACGGTCACAAAGCGTTTGTGCCAACATCTTGCGATAAGGGTCTTCGGTACAAGGATTTTCCATTTCCCGTTCTACGGTGGTGGCAAAGATTCCTATGCGGTCTTTTCTGCCCAACTGTCGGGGAACGATGAAGTCGGCCAGTGAAAGGTTGGGCTTTCCTTGAGCTGTTTCGTGCTGTTGGCGCAACATGGGCAGGCGTACGCTTTCACCTGAATCCTTATATACGATGATGTCATCGTTGTCGCTTTGCGCTTCAAGCAGGGCTATGCGTGCCCATGTGCTGTGGCTTTTATCGAAATCCTGCAATTGCAGGCAGGCATCGTCATAGAGCTTTTGTGCTTCGAGTGCCCGTGGTTTTTCTTCGTCATCAAACTGTCCGAGCCATTGTGCTTTGCAACTGCTACAGTTGTGAACATAAGCCAGTGAGCCGTATTTTGTAGGCAGTTGCCATGCATGGAAGAAGTAAAGCCAGTTGATAAACGGCTTTACCTCTTCTATACTGTATCTGACGGTTTCAACCATGGTGTGAAAAGGTTACGGCTTCACCGCGTGTGTCGGTGAATACCTTGTCATGGCTATAAGCGGTTTTTCCGTTGCACAGGGTGGTTTCCACAGCCCATCCGAGCGCAAAGCCTTCCAACGGTGTCCATTTGCATTTGCTCACCACATCGTTGTCGGTCACTATGTGCCGTTTTCGTCGGAGCAATACAAGGTCGGCCTTGTAGCCCGTGCGAATGAACCCTCTTCCGATCAGTCCGAAAAGCCTGGCCGGTGCATGACACATCAGTTCCACTACGCGTTCTATGGGCAATATGCCCTCGTCGCTCAGCGTGAGCATGGCCGGCAACGAGAATTGTATCATCGGCATGCCCGAGGCGGCCATAAGGCATCCGCCTTGTTTTTCACGTAGCAGATGAGGTGCGTGATCGGTTGCCACCGTCAGGATGCTTCCATCGGTCAGCGCGCGGCGCAGAGCATCGCGATCCCGACGTGTCTTGACTGCCGGATTGCATTTGATGCGCGCGCCCAAACGTTGGTAGTCGCTGTCGCAAAACAGCAGGTGGCTCAGGCAGGCTTCGCCCGTTATGCGTGTGCCGGCATGGGCTATGAGTTCGAGTTCGGCGGCTGTCGATACATGGGCAATGTGCAGCCGTGCACCTGTCTCGGTTGCCAGCCGGATGGCCTTGCGGGTCGATTCCACGCAACAGGCTTCCGAACGCACTTTCGGGTGCAGTTCTATGGGTGCGTCCTTGCCCCATTCGGCTTGTATCCTTGCAGTGTTAGCGCGGATGATACCCGTGTCCTCGCAGTGCGTCATGATGGGCAGGGGCGATTTTCTGAATATATCTTTAAGAGCTTCTTCGTTGTCGACGAGCATGCCCCCCGTCGATGCCCCCATGAAGAGTTTGATGCCCGGCGTGTGGCTCATGTCGAGGTCGGCAAAAGTGTCGGCATTCGTGTTGTCGGCTCCATAAAAAAACGCATAGTTGACGATGCTCTTTGCATGTGCCGTTTCCATCTTGGTTTCCCATGCTTCCGGCGTTGTTGTGGGCGGCAAGGTGTTGGGCATGTCAAAGTAGGTGGTTACTCCGCCGGCTGCCGCTGCAGCACTTTCGGTCGATATGTCGGCCTTGTTGGTTAGTCCCGGTTCGCGGAAGTGCACATGTTCGTCGATTACGCCCGGCATCAGATAGCGGCCGGTGGCATCGGTCTCCTTGTCGGCTTTTCCGGCAAGGCTTCCTGCCGGTCCGATGGCAGCTATTCTGTCGCCGTCAATCAGGACATCGCCTTTTTCTGTCTGTCCTTCATTGACTATAAATGCGTTGATAAAGGAGGTTGTCATACCTGCCTTGCTTTTATCTTCCCTGTGATGGCATCCCACTTCAGACGGATGACTCCCCACATGGCTTCGCTAAAAATGCTGCCGCTCATCTTGCTCGTGCCGTACTTGCGGTTGACGAAAATGACAGGCACTTCTTCTATTTTGAATCCCAGCAGATAGGTCGTAAACTTCATTTCAATTTGAAAAGCATACCCTTTGAAGCGGATTTCGTTCAGCGGAATAGCCTGAAGCACACGTCTGCGATAGCATTTGAAGCCGGCTGTTGTGTCGTGTACGGGTATTCCCGTCACAAACTTCACGTATTTTGAGGCGAAGTAGCTCATCAGGACGCGGCTCATGGGCCAGTTGACCACATTGACTCCGCTGATATAGCGCGAACCGATGGCCAGGTCGGCTCCGTGCTCCTTGCAGGCCGCGAGCAGCCGCGGAACGTCCTTGGGGTCGTGGCTGAAATCGGCATCCATCTCGAAGATATATTCATATTGCGGCCTTGCAAGTGCCCATTTGAAGCCTTCGATATAGGCGGTTCCGAGACCCAGCTTGCCGCTACGCTCCATGATGAACAAATGTCCTTTGTAGGGCTCTTGCTCCATCAGTCCTTTCACGATTGCCGCCGTTCCGTCCGGGCTTCCGTCATCAATAACCAGAATGTCGAACCGGCCATGCAGATCGAAGATGGCACGGATAATCTGTGCGATGTTTTCCTTTTCGTTGTAAGTGGGAATGATGATGATACTTTCAGCTTCAGTCATGGCTTAAAATGTTTATGTGGTAACACTCTTTGCAAAGGTAGCGAATATTGCGAATATTCGTATCATTTGAACGTACTCTTTTTGTTTTTCCGTTTACGGCACATCGGCAGTTTCGCTTTGCCGTTTCGATTTTCAGCCTTCCCGTCCGAAAAGACTGCGTTGCCTTTTGGATTGTCAGCCCACGTCTTTGCCGAATGTCGGTGAAAAATTTGCCCGTTACGGGCGGATTGCCTACTTTTGCCTGCTGAAAAAGATAAAGGCTCATATGAAAATCATGACGAAAAACAATTGGTGCACATTCCTGCTGTTGTCCGTACTCCTGATGACGGAAAGTGTTGCTGCGATGGGGCAGAATGTCAAAGGCCGTATCGTGTGCAACGGAAAAGGGGTGGCTCATGTTGCCGTGAGTGACGGTGATTCTACAGTCCTGACCGATCGGAATGGCTATTATTCCCTACAGTCGGACAAACGCAACGGATACGTTTTCTATACATTGCCGCGGGGCTATGAACCCGAAGTGGCCGATGGCTTCCGTCCGCGTTTTTGGGCAGCGCTCGGAAGTTCCGACAAGTCGGTGACAGAGATCCGCGATTTCAGGCTGGTGCGTCGCAAGGGGAGCGACAACTATGTGATGATTATCGGTGCCGACACGCATCTGGCCGACAGGGCGCGTGATGTGGAACAGTTCCGCGGTTTCACGTCGGCTCTTGACCGTGAGCGTGAGAATGCCGGCAAAAGTATGATCCATTCCCTGTTGTTGGGAGACCTGTCGTGGGACAATTATTGGTTTGCCAACCGATATGCACTTCCAGACTTTCTGAATACTTGCCGCGAGCAGCGTTACAGCATGACCATGTGGCCCGTCATGGGCAATCACGACAACGACCCTTCTGTGTCGGACGGTGAGGCCACGGATTTCCTGTGTTCCGCTCCTTGGAGACGCCTGATGGCTCCCAATTACTATTCGTTCAACCTCGGCAAAGTGCATTATGTGGTTCTCGATGACATCTATTATAAGAATGAGCGTGAAGAAGGCGCGAAATACAAGACAGGTGTTGCCGGCAGCCGCAACTACGACGGTCTTGTCACAGACGAGCAATTGCGCTGGCTTGAAAAGGACTTGTCGCTGGTTGCCGACAAGAGTTGCCCGCTTGTCATTGCACTGCATATCCCTGTATGGAAACTAGATCTCCGGACCTATGCTGCCAAGGCCAATCTGAAAAACGGCACGTCGGAACGCCTGTGTGCCATGTTCAAGGATTTTAAAGAAGTTCACATAGTGAGCGGGCACACTCACATTAACTATACGGCACATCCCGAGGCTTTTCCCAACGTGACTGAGCACAATATAGCCGCTGTATGTGCAACGTGGTGGAATACGGGTTTTCTGACCGGAAAGCACATCTGCAAGGACGGTGCGCCGGGCGGCTATTCGGTGTGGCAGGTAAAGGGAAAGAAACTCAAATGGACCTACCGCGCCATGACGGGCAGCAATGTGGACCGGCAGATGCGTATATACGACATGAATACCGTGAAACGCCGTTACGAAACGGATGCATCGTTGCGCCGGATGTTGCAGCGTTATACCAAGCGCACGGATTATGCCACATACGACGACAATGTGGTGCTGGTCAATGTGTATTCGTATGACACTGACTGGAAAATACAAATCACCGAAGGGGGCAAGCCTCTTGAAGCGGAGCGTGTGACGGGCGAAGACCCTTATCATACGCTGGCCTACGACTATGCCCAGTTTACAGCCAAGGGAAAATATGGCGAAGGAAGTGCTACGGGGCGCACCGGGCATCTTTTCCGTGCCAAAACCCGGACGGCTATACTTCCTGTTACGGTGAAAGTGACAGATGGCTTCGGACGCACATATGTGGGCAGCATCAGTCGTCCGCATCCCTATGATCTCGACATGGAAGGCCGGCAGCGCGATGGCGTGTTGAACTAAAAAACGACAGGCAGCATGCAACTTGAAAAACTTGTAGAAGCATATTCCAGACATCCGCGTTGCAGGGCTTTGGCGAAACAGCTTGACGAAGCGAATTGCAAGACCATCTATGCCGAAGGCCTGCAAGGTTCGGCAGCTTCGCTCGTTGTGGCATCGTTGTCGCATGGAAGCGAAAAGGAACGTAGACGTCCCATGCTTGTCATCATGAACGATGAAGAGGAGGCCGGCTATTTTTATCACGATCTTGTACAGATTGGCGGTGATGCCGATGTATTGTTTTTTCCTTCGCCTTATCGCAGAGCCGTTAAGTATGCCCAGCGCGATGCAGGCAATGAAATATTGCGCACGGAAGCCATGAGCCGGCTGGCGTCAAAGGCAAGTGCACCGATAGTGGTGACCTATCCCGATGCCTTGGCGGTGAAAGTGGCGACAGAGGCTCACCTGACCTCGCAAACAGTCGATGTGAAGTGTGGCGACTCTATAAATGTCTCAGAACTCGGACGCAGATTGGCCGAGCTGGGATTCCGCAGGGTAGACTACGTTTACGAACCCGGCGACTTCGCACTTCGCGGAAGTATTGTAGATGTCTTTTCGTATGCTTGCGAGCTGCCTTACCGCATCGACTTTTTCGGTGACGAGGTTGACAGCATACGGACTTTCAACATCGAGACCCAGTTGTCGGACGAAAAGAAAGAAAGCGTCAGCATAGTGCCTCAGATGGAAGAAGAAGCCGGACGGCGCGTATCCTTTACGCGCTTTATGCCCGATGATACGCTGGTTATCGCGAAAAGTCTGGTTTATGTGAGTGAAAGCATAGGCCGTATTTATGAACAGGGCTATTCGGAACAGGCACGCATTGAGCATGAGGAAACGCTTGACGATGACAACGGGCGCATGGAAAATGATATTCTGGATAAGGAGCAGATGTTGCAAGACGGTGCGGCTTTTATGAAAGAAATATCGCGTTTCAGTCAAGTGCTGCTGGCACATCGTCCCGACAAAGCGAAAGAACCGTCGGTCGTTTTCCATACCAAAGCGCAGCCATTGTTTCATAAAAACTTTGAATTGCTGGCCGAATCGTTTGCCGAAAATATCCGGTCGGGATATAAAGTGTATATCCTGGCCGACAGCATGAAGCAGAACGAACGGCTCAAGGACATATTTAAAGAACTCAACCCTGCAATTGGCTTTACTGCCGTTGAGCGCACGTTGCATGGCGGATTCTGCGACGACGATTTGAAAGCCTGTATCTATACCGACCATCAGATTTTCGACCGTTTTCATAAATATTCGCTCAAAAGCGATAAGGCGCGCAACGGGAAAGTGGCGCTTTCACTGAAAGAGCTGAATCAGTTTGAACCCGGCGACTATGTTGTTCACGTCGATCACGGGATAGGACGTTTTGCCGGGCTTGTCAGGGTGACGCAGGGCGCGACCGAGCAGGAAATGATGAAGCTCGTCTATCAGAACAACGACATAGTTTACGTTCCGATACATGCTCTTAATAAGGTAAGCAAATACAAAGGAAAAGACGGACTGCCCCCTAAGTTGAGCAAGCTGGGGACAGGAGCCTGGGAAAAGCTCAAGGACCGAACAAAGAAGCATATTAAAGATATCGCCCGCGACCTGATACGCCTGTATAGCGAGCGTCAGCACGAAAAAGGTTTTGCTTTCAGTGCAGACGGCTATATGCAGCATGAGCTGGAGGCCGGCTTTGCCTACGAAGATACGCCCGATCAGCTGCGTGTCACACAAGAGGTGAAGAAAGACATGGAAAGTGTGCGCCCGATGGATCGCCTTGTGTGTGGCGATGTGGGCTTTGGTAAAACGGAAATAGCCGTGCGTGCCGCTTTCAAGGCTGCCACTGACGGCAAACAGGTGGCTGTGCTCGTACCGACAACCGTTTTGGCCTATCAGCACTATAGGACTTTCAGCGAACGTTTGAAAAACTTTCCCGTAACCGTCGACTACCTCACGCGGGCGCGTTCGGCCGAGAAGGTGCGGGCGGTCAAGGAAGGGCTTGCAACGGGAAAAACCGAGATTGTCATCGGAACTCACAAGCTTTTGGGCAAAACCATCCGCTTTAAGGATCTCGGTCTTTTGATAGTGGACGAAGAACAGAAGTTCGGCGTGGCCACAAAAGAACGCTTGCGGCAACTCAGGGTGAATGTGGATACGCTTACGCTCACGGCAACGCCCATTCCGCGCACATTGCAGTTCTCCCTGATGGGTGCGCGCGACCTTTCGGTGTTGCAGACTCCTCCTCCCAACCGTTACCCGATAAGAACGGAAATACACCGCTTCGGTCATGAAGTGATAGCCGATGCCATCAATTTCGAAATGAGCCGCAACGGACAGGTGTTCATAGTGTGCAACCGCATAGCGAAGCTTCCCGAATTGGAAAACCTGATTCATAAACATGTCCCTGACGCGAGGGTGGCCATAGGGCACGGACAGATGCCGCCTGAGAAGCTCGAAAAAGTCATTATGGATTTTGTCAATTATGATTACGATGTACTTCTATCGACAACGATTGTCGAGAATGGCATTGACATACCCAATGCCAACACTATCATTGTAGACAATGCACAGAACTTTGGCTTGAGTGACTTGCACCAGATGCGTGGCAGGGTGGGGCGCGGAAACCGCAAGGCGTTTTGTTATTTGCTGGCTCCTCCGCTTTCGTCGCTTACTGCCGACGGACGGCGGCGACTGGAAGCCATTGAGAATTTCAGCGAACTTGGGAGCGGCATTCAGATTGCCATGCAGGATCTGGATATCCGAGGTGCCGGCAATCTGCTCGGAGCCGAGCAAAGCGGTTTCATAGCCGATTTGGGTTACGAGACTTACCAGAAAATCCTGTCGGAAGCTGTTACGGAGTTGAAAAATGACGAGTTTTCCGATTTGTATGCATCTGAAATGAAAGGAAATACCGAATTGAAAGGAGAACTGTTTGTGGAGGATTGCGCTCTTGACAGCGATTTGCCTTTGTTCCTGCCCGAGGAATACATTCCGGGCAGCAGCGAACGCATGGCATGCTACCGTGAATTGGACGGCTTGAAGTCGGACGATGAGATTGAAGCGTTTCGTCGTAAAATGGAAGACCGTTTCGGACCGTTGCCCAAGGAGAGTGTCGACTTGTTGTACGTAGTGCGACTGCGGCGCATAGGGCGCAGCCTGGGTATGGAGCGCATATTGCTTAAAAACGGAAGCATGACACTATATTTTGTATCCAATCTTGAAAGTGCCTACTACAGGAGTTCTACTTTCGGGCGTGTTCTTGGCTATGTGAAGCACAACTTCCGCCGTTGCAGTCTGTCGGAAACCAACGGCAAGCGCCGTGTCACGGTCAAGGGTGTGCCATCGGTTGCCGAGGCAATGGACGTATTGCAAAAGATGGCAGCAGAGGAAGCCGATACGTAGTGCGGAGATTTTGAGGCGTCAGTCGGCACTGGCCTCGTCATCGGCAAACGATGCAGACGAAGAGGTTTGATGACTTACAATAAAAGTCCTTGTTTCCGTGTTTCCCCAATGTGGTATATCGCGCGGAGTCTTGTGACAGATTTCTGCGGCTATGCATCGGTCGAAGTAGCCGTGACCTACGGCAAGTACCGTTTTGCCGTCGAAGTGGTCAAGCAGGAATTTCAAGAAGTTTCGGGCACGGAGTTGCAGGCTTGACGGACTTTCAACATCAGGAGGAAAGTTGTCGGGGCTTGTGCGGATGTCGGCAACTTTCATGCCGGTAAACGAGCCCCAGTCGCGTTCGCTGAGCAATGGGGTTGTGACAATATCCAATCCGTGGGGCTCGTTGAGAATACGTGCTGTGTCGAGAGCCCGTTGCAAAGGGCTGGAAATGACGGCATCAAAGTGTGTGTCGGCCAGTTGGGCGCTCAAGGCATTCGCCTGTTCGATTCCTTTCGGACTGAGGTGGCCCGGCAGATGTCCCTGAAGGGTTCCGGACGCGTTTTCGAGGGTCTCGCCATGGCGTGTAAGATATAGACGTATCATGTTAAGAGGATTTACAGCCTGCAAAGTTACGACAAAATGAATGCTGACAGGGGCGAAATGTTTGGTTATGTGGAAAATTAAGTGTAATTTCGTCATCGAATTAATTCGGAAAACAGAGAGTTGTTATGAAATATGTACGTTCGCTTACATTCAGGGCTTTGTGTGCAATGGGAGTAGGAGCCTTGCTGGTGGCATTTCCCGACAAGACGACATCGTGGCTCGTTGCCATTGTCGGAGTGCTGTTCCTGATACCCGGGCTGGTGTCGGTTATTGCATACTTCAAGATGCGTATGACCGATACTGCCATGCGTCCGTTTTTCCCGATAGTTGGAACGGGCAGTTTCATGTTTGGACTGCTGCTCGTGGCCTTTTCTGACCGGTTGGTCGAATACATGCTTTACGTGCTGGCCGTGTTTCTTGTGCTGGCCGGAGTCTCACAGATAGTGAATATGCTGAAAATAAGGCACCATGTGCATGTAGGGGTGTTTTTCTACATTGCGCCGCTGCTGATAACATTATCGGGCATTTTTGTAATTGTATATCCCAAAGAGGTGCTGGCCGTGTTTTATACCATAGTAGGCGTGACGAGTATTATATATGGTATAGAAGAAATGCTGTCGGCCATACATTTTCGCAAAGTGCGCCGGTTGATGGCCATGGAAGTGAAAAAAGAAGAAACGACAGACGAGGCTGCTGCCGAAGACACGATACGTTCGGGCGACATCATTGATTTCAGTGAAACAGATGACAGCCAAAGGTGAAAAGACCTTGTCGAAGCTATTGCGCGTTAATCATAAAAATGTTATCTTTGCACTCGGATTTTGTTTTAAACCAATGAAAGTGACAAAACAACTACTGCTGTGCGCAATGGCGGCCATGATGTTTGCATCATGTGCCAACATTAACAAAGTGATGAAAAGCAGTGATGCCGACTATAAGTACGAAGTGGCGAAGCAGTATTTTATGAGAGGCAAATATGAGAATGCCTCTTTGTTGCTGAACGATGTGCTTGCCTCAATGAAAGGAACCGATAAAAGTGACGAATCGCTCTTTTTATTGGGAATGTGCAAGTATAACAGTGGCGATATGGTAGCTGCCAACGATTATTTCAGTAAGTATTATACGACATATACGAGCGGCATTCATGTAGAAGAGGCCTATTTTTACAGCGGAATGTCTTTGTTTCTCAGCACTGTTGAGCCGAGTCTCGATCAGACTGCAACTTATAATGCCGTCACCGAATTTCAAAACTTCATAGAAGCTTACCCTCAATCCAAATTTGCTGCCGAGGCACGCAAGCTGATATTCGATTTGCAGGACAAATTGGTGGAGAAAGAATATCTGTCGGCACAGTTGTATTACAACTTGGGCGATTATTTTGGTAACTGCACCATGGGAGGCAGTAATTATGAGGCAGCGATTATCACCGCGCAGAATGCCATACGCGACTACCCGTATACGCGTCGCAAAGAGGACTTCTCGATATTGATACTTCGCGCTAAATATGATTTGGCCGTGCGCAGTATAGAATCGAAGATGAAGGATCGTTACAACGATGCCATAGACGAATACTATGGCTTTGTCAACGAATATCCTAAGTCGAAGTATATGGACGAAGCAAAAAAAATCTATGAGAAAGCCCAAAAGGCTATCAAATAAGAACCATATCATATTGACATAAACGATGAATTACAAAAAAATCAATGCGCCTACAACTACAGTGACGCACAATCTGATGGATTTCAGCGAGCCTACAGGCAATATTTATGAAAGTGTTGTCATAATGAGCAAGCGTGCCAATCAGATAACCAGTGAAATCAAAAACGACTTAGCCAACAAACTCCGCGAGTTTGGAACGAAGAACGATTCACTGGATGAAGAATTTGAAAATCGTGAACAGATAGAGATCAGCCGCTATTACGAACGTATGCCAAAGCCGACCTTGATTGCCGAACAGGAATTTCTCGATGGGAAAATCTATTTCCGCAATCCGGCAGAGGAACGAGATCGCTTCGACAAGTAACCGACGCATGATTCAGAGAATCCAAACCGTATACCTGTTGCTGGCAACGGTATTGCTGACAATAAGTGCTGTATATGGCCTGTCCTGTGTCATCGGCAGCAAGGAAGGTGTGTGCGGAGGTTGGGAGGCACTGGCTTTCAGTGTGCTGACATTCTTGTCGGCCATTGTGTCGGCAATCTGTATATTCCAGTTCAAGAACCGCTTGCGTCAGGCTAAGCTGGCACGATGCTCTTCTTTGCTCATTTTGTTGGCATACTTGATTGTCGGCATCATTTCATATATGGCGTCATCGAGTTTCTGGGCAGGAAACATCATGGTGTTTCTTCCTTTTGTCGCTGCCTTTTTCAATATAATGGCGCGCAGAGCTATCCTGAAAGACGAGAAAATGGTGCGCGCCGCCGATAGAATCAGATAGATGGCCATTACACTGAACAAAGTCATATTGCTGGGCAATGTCGGCAAGGATCCAGAAGTGAGGTATTTGGATGCAAATATGGTTGTAGCCACATTTCCTCTTGCCACAACGGATCGTGGCTATACACTTCAGAACGGAACGCAGGTGCCTGACCATACCGAGTGGCACAATGTGATGGCATGGAACAACCTTGCAAGACGCATTGAGCAGTATGTGCGCAAGGGGTGTAAGGTTTATGTCGAAGGTAAAATCCGCACCCGTTCTTATGATGACAAGAAAGGTATAACCCGTTATATTACTGAAATCTATGCTGATAAGATGGAAATATTTTCATTTCCAAATGACGGCAAGCGCAATGGTGAGCCTACCAATGACGGCTTTCAACAGAAACTTTAAGTAATGTTTCCGATATATTTGTCTTTCTGTGTGCTGCTTTTACTGACGGCAGATTATTTATTTTGCCGTGCCTATATGTTCGGGTCGGATACACAGGAGCAGTTGGACAGTATTTTTGATCCTGTCATGAAGGCAGGCAATAATGACGAACCAAGGAATGTGTTTTTTCTGACCAATGATGTTCCGGTTCTTTTGGGGCGTATTTTCGTGGCGTTGGCATGGATAATAGCCGTGTCTTTGTGCCTGCCGGCAGCAGACTTGTCGGGTGTTGGGCTGTTATTGGTGCTTCTTTCCTTATATATTGTTGTCTGTGTGGTGGCCGCCGTAAACGTATATTGTGTGCATTTGCACAAGAACAGCCATACAAGGAGCTGTGCTCCGCTCTTTGTCAACAGGCTTTTTTGCTGTTTCTATGTGTTTTTGCGTAAGTTCATTGCCCGTAATATGGCATCGTTCCGTATCGAAGGCAATAAGTTGGGCCTGGATAATAAGAAACCCAAGTATAAGAAAGAAAACCTTCTCAAGGGAATACTTCAGTTCAGGAATGAAACGGTAAAGGATATCATGACAAGCCGGCTTGATATTGTGGACATTGATATCAGGACATCGTTTCAGGAGGTTCTGCGCTTGGTTTCAGAAGACAGCTATTCGCGTGTACCGGTCTATTCGGGTACGAAAGACAATATAGTGGGTGTATTGTACATAAAAGACCTGTTGCCATATCTGGGAAAGTCTGACAAATTCAGGTGGTCCTTTCTGATTCGTCCGCAGTTGTCAGTTCCCGAGACAAAGAAGATAGACAATTTGCTTCGCGAATTTCAAAGCAAAAAGGTGCATATTGCAGTTGTCATCGATGAGTATGGCGGTGTTTCGGGCATTGTGACCCTGGAAGACATTATCGAAGAAATAGTCGGTGAAATCAATGACGAGTATGATGATGACCGCCGGCCTTATGTGGCTTTGAGCGACAATACGTTTGTCTTTGATGCCAAAACATCATTGCAGGATTTCTGCAAGCTGTTTGACATTGACAGTACTTTTTTTGATGATGCAGAAGGCGATGCGGATACCATAGCCGGATTGCTGCTTGACCTTTTCGGCGATTTTCCGAACAAGCACCAGACCATTCGTTTCAAGCAGTTTGAGTTTGAGGTGTTGGAAGTCGATGAGCGTCACATATCCAAAGTGAAAGTAACGGTCGAAGACACTAAACCGCTTGCTGACGACGAAGCCGGCAGCGAATAATTCCTTGTTGTTCAGTTGTCATGTAGCATGTATATATATAATGTCTCTGTTTTATAAAGATGTGAATGACGGCATACGTATATACGTATGGAAGCAGGAAGAGACGGCAGATGAGCTGTGCAGATTGGCCGGAGACAGGGGGCTGCGGCTGAAGAAAGAGGCAGAGAAGCGTTTCAAAAGTGAAAAGAGACAGCTTGAGTGGCTTGCCGTGAGAGCCTTGCTACGTGTTGTAGCAGGCAAGGATGCTGCAATTCGTTATCGAATCAATGGAGAACCTTATTTGGAAGGCAGTGATTGCAGGATAAGCATATCCCATACCGACCGTTTTGTGTGCCTGGCCGTTCATCCGTTCAGGCATGTAGGTGTTGACATAGAAGTATTTTCTCATCGTATAGACCGTGTGGTTTCGCATGTTGTCCATCCGTCCGAAGCGTCCTGTGTGCCTCTTTCCGGTGACGATGCCACCCGGTATCCGCTTATAGTCTGGAGCATGAAGGAAAGCGTGTTCAAGTGTCTTGACATGGTTACACTCGACTATATGCACGGCATCCGCATTGCGCCATTCCGTTTGGGGGTGGAAGGCCGTACGCGTGCCGCTTATCTGCATAAGGGATTTTGCTATCCTTTGACGGTTCATTATATAAGCTGTCCCCACTACGTGCTGACTTGGTGCAGGGAGCAGGGCATGACAGAAGTACGCACATCATGAAAAAGTGCTTGCCTTCCCGTCCGTTATAGAAAGATTTTACTAATTTCGCGTCCTGTCGTCCTTGTTGATTGAGCAGGGGATGGCACATGCAGACCTTTTAGACAAGAATTACACAAGATACATAGTTGAATGGGCAATATACCTGATTTGAAAAAACTTGCGTTGCGTGATACGGCCTTTGCCGATTTGATGAACCAGCGCATTTATAATATCCTTATAGTAGCATCGCGCTATGATTCCTTTATACTTGAGGACGACGGCCGTGTCGACGAGCAGATTTTCAACGAATACAATTCGCTCAGCCTCAGTTCGCCGCCGCGTTTCACCCAGGTTTCTACCAAGGAAGAGGCTCTTGAGATGCTCGGTCGCCGCAACTTTGAGCTGATCATCTGCATGCCCAATATGGACCATCGTGACATTTTTGCCGTTGCATCCGATATCAAGTCGGCTTATCCTGCCATACCGATTGTTGTGCTTTCGCCCTTTTCCAAGGAGGTGAGCCGCAGGGTGGCCACGGCCGACATGAGTGCCATAGACTATGTGTTCAGCTGGTTGGGCAATACAGAGTTGCTTCTTGCCATCATAAAACTGCTTGAAGACAAGATGAATGCTCCGGCCGACACCGAAACTGCCGGCGTTCAGATTATACTGCTCGTTGAGGATTCCGTGCGTTTTTATTCTTCAACGCTTACTCATCTCTACAAGTTTGTGCTTGAGCAGAGCCTGGAGTTTTCCAAGGAGGCGCTTAACGAGCATCAGCGTCATTTGCGTATGCGCGGCCGTCCCAAGATACTTCTTGCGCGTAATTATGAAGAAGCCGTGGCGACTTTCGAACGTTACAAGGAGCATATCCTGGGCATTGTGTCGGATATGAGCATAAACAACGGCGGAGAGAAAGACCCCTATGCCGGCTTCAAGTTTGGTCAGTATGTGAGACGCACGGGGATGATAGTGCCGTTCATTCTGGAATCGTCCGACACTACGAATGCCACTTATGCCCAACAGCTCAATGCTGCCTTCATCTGGAAGCAATCCAAGAACTATCCTCAGGAACTTAAGCGTGAAGTAAGCCTGCATTTCGGCTTCGGAGACTTTGTCATCATCAATCCGTTGTCGCGGAAGGAGATTATGCGTATTCGCAACCTTCGGGACTTGCAGCATAAGATAAACGACATTCCCGACGACTCTCTTGTCTACCATCTGTCGCAGAATCACTTTTCGCGTTTCTTTTATTCGCGTGCCATGTTTCCGCCGGCCGAGATATTGCAGAGAATCGATGTGAGTGAATATAAGAATCTTGATGAGGCCCGCCGTCTCATCTTTCATCTGATAGTGCAATACCGCAGGATGAAAAACAGCGGGACGATTGCCATTTACCTTCGCGACCGTTTCGACGAATACAGCAATTTTGCACGCATCGGCAACGGTTCGCTCGGGGGCAAGGGCCGCGGTCTGGCCTTTATGGGAAGCATGATCAAGCGTTATCCTTCGCTTGATACCGACAATCTGAGTGTGAACATTCCCCGCACCGTTGTGATATGTACCGACATCTTCGACCGCTTTATGGAGGCTAACAATCTATATCCCATTGCCCTCCAGGATATAGACGACGAAGAGATACTGCATGCATTCCTAAATGCACGCCTGCCTTCTGAGGTGCGCGGTGACGTGATGGCTTTGATGGAAGTTGTGCAGGGACCCGTTGCAGTGCGTTCTTCCAGCATGCTGGAAGACTCACACTACCAGCCTTTTGCCGGCGTATATTCCACCTATATGGTGCCGAAGACCGACGACCCCCAAAAGCAGTTAGATGCCGTTTGTTCTGCTGTCAAGGCTGTCTATGCCTCTACGTTTTTCCGCCAAAGCAAAACTTACATGCAGGCAACCTCCAATCTGATAGATCAGGAAAAGATGGCCGTAGTCATACAAGAGGCAGTGGGCACGGCTCACAACGGCCGTTTCTATCCCAACATGTCGGGGGTTGCACGTTCGCTCAACTTTTATCCCATCGGTGATGAAAAGGCCGAGGATGGCATTGCTGACATAGCTCTGGGCTTGGGCAAGTACATTGTCGATGGAGGTCGTACACTACATTTCTCTCCACGTCACCCACACAGTGTGTTGCAGATGAGTACTCTCGACCTTGCCTTGCGCGAAACGCAGACCCAGTTCTATGCTCTCGACCTTGCCAGTATGGATAAGGAACTTACGGTGAACGACGGATTCAACCTGCTGAAGCTCAACCTTAAGGATGCCGATGAGGATGGAACGTTGAAGTTTATTTCGTCAACGTTCGACCCCTATGACCAGGTTATTCGCGACGGTTACTATGACGGGGGAAGGAAGATAGTGTCATTTGTCAATGTACTTCAGCACGACGTGTTTCCCGTTGCCTCAACCATCGACCAACTGCTTGCCATAGGGCAGAAAGAGATGGGACGGCCTGTAGAGATAGAGTTTGCCGTGCGTTTCGACAACGACAACCGTCAGGCCACTTTCTACCTGTTGCAGATACGTCCGATAGTCGACAACAAAGAGGTGCTCAACGAAGATCTCACCTTGGTCCCCCGCCAATCCACCATCCTTCAGTCAGACAGCTCGCTCGGACATGGCATAGTTTCAGACATAACAGATGTAGTCTACGTAAAGAGCAATCAGTTCAGCCAGATGAACAATCAACTGATAGCTTACGACATAGAGAAAATCAACCGGCGTTATTGTGACGAAGGCCGCAACTACATACTTGTAGGACCCGGCCGTTGGGGTAGCAGTGATCCCTATCTCGGCATACCCGTCAAGTGGCCTCAGATAAGTCAGGCCGGAGTGATCACCGAGTGTGGTTTCAAGAACTATCGCATAGAGCCGAGCCAGGGAACCCACTTTTTCCAGAACATGACATCTTTCGGTGTAGGCTATTTCACCATCAATCCTTTCAAGGGTGAAGGCTGGTTTGACGAAGCATTCCTCAACGAACAGCCTGCCGTGTGGGAAAGCCAATACCTGCGTGTCGTGCATTTCGATTCGCCTCTCGTAGTCAAGATGGATGGAAGGCGCGGCATTGGAGTGGTGTTCAAACCCGGAATGGATAAGCCTTTGCAAGGAAGTGATTTCTAAGGCTTTGCAGGATGCATCATGCAGTCTGTACATATTGCACCTTGCAGTCTGTACACATCGCACCTTGCAATGCGGCACATCGTAGCCTGCGATCTGTACACATCGCATATTACGATCTGTACACATCGCACCCTGCAATGCGGCACATTGCACCCTGCGATCTGTACACATCGCACGCACAAGCTGTACACATCTTTCATGCAGGGCTGCTGGATATAATAAAAAACCAAGACACAGTCGAAACCATAGTCTTGGACAAAAAAATTTCTAACATGAAATTAGTGGAGCATACAGGACTCGAACCTGCCACCTCTTGACTGCCAGTCAAACGCTCTAGCCAGATGAGCTAATGCCCCATTTGCACGGCAAAGGTAGATGTTTTTTGCCAAATGGCAAACTTTTAATCCCTTTTTTTGAACAAAAAAATCCGTTTTTCTCATTATTGCCTGCCAAAGGGGAAGATTGCTTCATAAAAACAGATAAAAGGCCGGACAAGTCAAATAAAAAAGGTAAGTTTGCAATATATAACTGCATGAATCCTTTACAGTGACATTGCAGGCCATAATATGCAGACAAAAAAGATGAGGATTGTATTGATAGGTGCCGGCAGGTTGGCAGTCAATCTGGGCAGGGCATTGTTGCGCAGCGGACACGAAGTGGTTTATGTGCTGGGTCGTAGCGAGGATACGACATCCGCCTTGGCCGACATGTTGCAATGCCCCTGCTCCACAAACATGGCCGGCATTCCCCTTGATGCCGACATGTATATGGTCTGTGTCAACGATGAGTCGCTTCCCGATGTCGTTGCTTCATTGCCGCCATTGCCGGCATTGGTGGTCCACACAGCCGGTAGCCTGTCGCTGCAGGTGTTTGAAGGAACGTCACTGAGCAGGTATGGCATATTCTATCCCATGCAGACATTTTCGAAAGAAGTGGCAGCCGATTTCTCTGACATACCGTGTTTCATCGAAGCGTCAGACGAATCCGATTTGGACTTGTTGGAAAGCTTCTCGCAGACATTGACACATCGCGTGTTCCGTCTCTCGTCGGAAAAACGCAGACATTTGCACCTTGCAGCGGTCTTTGCCGGCAATTTCAGCAATTATTGCTATGCCGTTGCAGGGCAGCTGCTGGCCGAAAACGGCCTGCCTTTCGACGTGATGCTGCCGCTGATTGACCAGACAGCCCGCAAGGTGCATTCGATGACTCCCGTCGAGGCCCAGACAGGGCCGGCCGCGCGTGGCGACAAGGCAGTGATGGAAGCCCAGGCAGCATTGCTCGCCAATCACCCGGAACTAAAAGAATTATACCTGTTGATGAGCAGTGGCATCCGATGTGCGGTGCAACAGGAAAAAGCAACGAAAAGAATGATGACAGATGATTAATTATGATTTGACACAGATAAAGGCCGTGATGCTCGATGTCGACGGCGTGCTGAGCAAGGAAACCATAGGCATGGATTCGGAAGGAGTGCCGCGCCGCACGGCCAACATCAAGGACGGCTATGCCATTCAGCTGGCAGTGAAGCTCGGCCTCAAGATAGCCATCATCACCGGAGGCAGCTGCGAATCCATACGCAAGCGTTACGGCAGCCTGGGTGTCGACGACATCTTTTTGGGCAGCAGTGTGAAGATAAATGTATACAACCGGCTGCTCGGCAAGTATGGTCTGAAGTCGGATGAAGTAATCTACATGGGCGACGATATACCAGACTTCGAGGTGATGCAAGCCTGCGGATGCCCCTGTTGCCCAAGCGATGCGGCCGATGAAATAAAGGCCGTGTCTCGGTATATATCCTCACGCCAGGGTGGATGTGGATGCGTCCGTGAAGTGATAGAGCAGGTGCTCAAGGCTCGCGGCCTGTGGAAAATGGATAAAGTGGCTTTTGGCTGGTAGAGCGGATGTTGAATGTTAACGCATAAACCCATGCTGGACAATCTGAAGAACTATGATATAGTATTGATGAGTGGTTCGCCTCGCAGGCGCGAACTGCTGGCACGTTTGGGACTGACCTTTACTGTGGGTCGCTCCAACATTGACGAAGTTTGCCCTGAGGGTCTTCAATACAGGGATATACCTATGTACTTGTCGCGCCTTAAAGCCGAACATTGCGAGCCTGCCATGACCGGCAGCAATCTGGTGATAGCCGCCGACACCATAGTATGGTGCAACAATGAAGTGCTGGGCAAACCATCGACCGATGAAGAGGCATGTGCCATGCTGTCAAAGCTTTCAGGCCGGCAGCATTCGGTGGTGACCGGTGTCACACTGCGCACTGCCGCCTGCTTGAGGAGCTTTTATGCCGAAACCATAGTGACTTTTGCCGAGCTCACACCCGATGAAATCAACTACTATGTCGATACATTCCACCCTATCGACAAGGCCGGTGCCTATGGCATTCAGGAATGGATAGGGATGATAGGGGTCAGGGAAATCCGCGGCAGCTACTACAATGTGATGGGGCTGCCCCTGCACCGCTTATACAACGAACTGAAAAACATAGAACCATTATGTTGCTGAAATTCTACGATGATCACAACAGTTACGAAGCCTTGCAAAGCGTAGCCGACTTGTTGAACGACGGAGGCACTTTCATCTTTCCTACCGATGGCCGTTATGCCATAGGTTGCCATGCCTTGAAAACCCATGCAGTCGAGGCCGTCTGCCGTCTGAAAGGCGTGAACCCCATGAAAAACCGACTGTCGATTATCTGCTATGACCTGAGCTCCATCAGTGAATTCACACGTATGGACAACGACATCTTCAAGCTCGTCAAAAAGAATGTTCCCGGCCCTTTCACCTTTATTTTGCCGGGAGCCAACAAGCTACCCAAAATATTCATGGGACGGAAAGAGGTAGGCATTCGCATGCCCAACAACTCCATAATCATGGACATAACGCAGCATCTCGAAGCTCCCGTGCTGACAGCGTCATTGCCCGTACCCGATGATGAGGAAGACGAATACTATACCAACCCCGAACTCATAGACGAAATGTTCGGCAACATGGTAGACCTCGTAATCGATGGCGGCACAGGACGCAACATAGAATCGACCATCGTGGATTGCACCCAAAGGCCGCCCGTGGTGACAAGGCAGGGTGCAGGAATATTGAAATACTAAATGAAACAAGCATATGAAGAAAACCTTTTTAGCATTGATGGCATGCATGGCATGCGTAATGTTTGGCAGCTGCTCGGAAGATAAAGAAGACTACGAATCAAAACTTCCTGTATTTTCCGACATTGTGTTTGACTCTGAAACCATAACTGCCGGTGATTATGTCACAGCCACCGCCGTACAGCATAAGCTGGGCAAGCTGCTCGACAACACTACTTATTATTGGAAGCTTGACGACCCAACGGCCCATTCAACCCTGCAATACAACAACGCAGTGATATATCCGCATAACTCCACCAATCCTTCCTGCAAGTTCCGTGCCCCCGAACTGCCGGGAACATATACGATAACCTTCAGCGGACAGTATTCGGTATCGGGACAGGCAGGCAACAGCTCGTCGATGGCTGAGATAGCAAAAGGAACAGTGAAGTATGAATACACCCCGCTCAAGGCATACGTAACGGTAACAAAGAAATTCAAAGTAGTGAAATCTGCTGGCAATTGAAGACATTCGGCTGAATAAGCGATAAGATGAACAAAGCCTTTACCCTTGTAAAGATAATGTTGCTGTCCGGCATGTTGATTAGGACACCGCACATCGCGGCACAATTCGTCCCCGGCAAATGGGCCATGCCCATGAAGGGCAACAGCTACATTACCCTGCGGAGCGAAGCTGCCGCGCGTCAGGATGCCGGCACACGCAATACGGCACTGGCCGTAGTGGGGCAGGGCGGCCTGATTTTGAAAAACGACACGCAGAGCGTTGCTTCGGCCTTTGTCTATATACCGGTGGCATCCCGGCCTGAACTTGCACTCAATGTCGTAGGCAGTGCATGCATGGAAATAACATGTGAATCAGCTCAATTCGTCGCAGATGTGTCAAACAGGAAGATGGGACTTGTCACACTGGGACATCTCAATGTCAGGCAACCACAGTATGTCCGCATCGATTTCAGAATCAAGGATACCGGCAAACCGTCCTACGTCATCATTCGCGATATCATCTTGTCCGGGATTCCCGTGAAGCCACTCTTTGTCAATCCGAATTTCGACCCTAAATACGGATTGCGCGGTTCCAGTGTAATGCTTAACTATGACACTTCGGACTGTGGCGAAGCTCAATGGGCCTATGTCGAGCTGACCATACCTTCCGAAGGCGACAATCGTGGAGGCAACTATTGTGCGTTAGGCTTTGATGGTGGCATGCTGGGACTTCGCTACAACAAGGACGGCAATAAAGTGGCGGCCTTTTCAGTCTGGAATGCCATGAAAGACGATAGCTTCGGTGACGTGCCTCCTGAATACAGGGCAAAGGTAATTGACAAGAGATCCGGAGTAAAGACCGTCTTTTTCGGTTTTCACAAGGAAGGCAAACGTTGCAGCCTTGAATATCCTTGGAAAAGTAACAGGACATATGCCTTCCTGCTGCATGCAACGAATGATGACAGCATTACAAGTTACACGGCCTATCTTTGCGACAAGTCGGAAGCAAAGTGGATGAAAATAGCCACAATACAGCGGCCTTTTACCGACAATCTGATCACGGGCTTCTGCTCATATCTTGAAAACACCTTGCCGGCGCAAGGATATCTGATGCGCAAATGCCAAGTTGGGAATGTGATGGTGTGCGGACGCGATCGCAAGTGGCACAGAATATCCGGGGCACAGTTCAGCAACGATGATACAGGACGAAGAGGCATCCGCGTCGATTATGGCGGAGGTGTGGAGAAAGGATGCTTTTATTTAAAGACCGGAGGTTACTTCGGTGATGGTGTCAAGTCAAAACGGCAGCTCCAATTGCCCGCCAAGGACATGACGGCAACCATTAGGTGGATTAATGAAGAGATAACAAAACTAAAATAACTAAGAACATGACTTTAATCAAAACAATTTCAGGTTTTCGCGGAACCATAGGTGGAAAAACAGGAGATACACTGAATCCGTTGGATATAGTTAAGTTTGTGAGTGCTTATGCCCTGCAGCGTCGCAAGGCATGTGGAGCCGATGCCAATTTGATTGTTGTAGGGCGCGATGCGCGCATTTCGGGTGATATGGTATCAAAAGTAGTCTGCGGCACCTTGATGGGACTTGGCTACGATGTCCTTGATATCGGACTTGCATCAACCCCTACCACAGAGCTTGCCGTGACCATGGCAAAGGCTTGCGGCGGTCTGATATTGACTGCCAGCCACAACCCGCGTCAGTGGAATGCCTTGAAACTCTTGAACGAGCACGGAGAGTTCCTTAACAAAGACGAAGCCAACGAAGTAATCAGACTGGCAGAAGACGAAGCAAACTTTGAATATGCCGATGTTGACCACATAGGGAAATACACGCAAGACTCAACCTATGACCAAAAGCACATAGATTTGGTAAAGAGCCTGAAGCTTGTTGATGTAGAGGCCATCAGAAAGGCCGGCTTCCGTGTGGCCATTGATACAGTCAATTCGGTCGGCGGCATCATATTACCTAAGTTTCTTGAGCAGATAGGCGTTAAGGATGTGACCGGCCTTTATCTGGAACCTACCGGTGATTTCCAACACAATCCGGAACCGCTGGAGAAAAACCTCGGTGACCTGAAAGCCTTGATGAAGCAGGGCGGTTTCGACATCGGCTTCGTTGTTGACCCCGATGTAGACAGACTGGCCTTGTTTTGCGAAAACGGTGAAATGTATGGTGAGGAATACACTTTGGTGACTGTAGCCGACTATATTCTGCAGCATACCAAGGGAGCCACAGTGTCCAACTTGAGTTCGACACGTGCACTTCGCGATGTGACCGAGAAATACGGATGCAAATACTATCCTGCAGCCGTTGGTGAGGTCAACGTTGTGACAAAGATGAAGGAAGTGGATGCTGTTATCGGCGGTGAAGGCAACGGTGGCGTAATCTATCCCGAAGCTCATTACGGACGCGATGCGCTGGTCGGCATAGCATTGATACTTACTTATCTGGCCAAGAAAGGCTGTACCACAAGCGAATTGCGTCGTTCTTTGCCCGACTATACTATATCCAAAAACCGCATAGACCTGCAGCCCGGAGTCGACGTTGATGCTCTTTTGGAGAAAGTGAAAGCGGCACATAAAGGCGAACAAATCACGGATATCGACGGTGTGAAGATAGATTTTCCCGACAAATGGATACATCTGCGCAAGAGCAACACGGAACCGATTATCAGAATCTATACAGAAGCGGCAACGAAAGCGGAAGCCGATGCCCTGGCACAAGAGATGATCAAGGAGGTGATGTCGTTGCTCTGAGCCGAT
>ERZ808252.888-NODE-888-length-25355-cov-5.522213_pt1 | contig 25355 bp, 17 predicted proteins | sample MGYA00521242_ERZ808252 | MGnify/ENA primary metagenome ERZ808252 (study PRJEB31516, sample SAMN03275581) | gut metagenome | biome: mammalia-associated habitat; material: feces | host: Papio cynocephalus | place: Kenya | collected 2012-08-07 ...
GACCGTGGGCCAGGGTAGACGCAGTAGCAGTCGCCGGCGGCCCACGTGCGGAAGCGCGAGTCGCGCAGCGGGTCGCGAGTCCAACTGTTGTACGACCAGCGCAGGTAGCCGTCGTAGTCGCCCCCTACAGCGTGCAGGGCCATCCACGTGGCTTCGGCTGGAGCTGAGAACGTGAAGGTGTTGGGGAATCCCTCCGTGCAGCAGGTGTAATAGGTGCTTATCTTGCCCTCAGCGCGGCGGCGCGCCAGCACGTCCTTGGGAAACTTGTAGCCGTAGGCGAGACAATAGTAGTAGAGATCACGCTCTATCTCCTCGTGGTAGACTCCGGCAAGCGATATCTTGAACTCAGGGTCGGCATCCTTAATCACCTTTATCGCCGCCCGCATGGCATCCATAGGTCGCTCGTCCATGGCAATGCAAGTCTTGTCGAACCACCCTTTCTGGCGCAGGTGGCGCGAGAAGTCTTTCAGGAAGTTGCCCCAATATTCAGCGTATGCCTCGTCGCCCGGTTTGGCCTTGATAAACTGCACGCGGCTTGTAGCCTCGTCGTAGTAATCGAAACTCAGGTTCCATGGAATCATCGTGTAGCATGATATGAGCCGGTTTATGCCGACATCGTTCATCATGAAGTCCACATACTTGTCGAACACGGCATAGTCGTAGCTCCACGACCCGTCGAGGTGCTTGATGCGTGTCACCATCGAGTCGTAGTGGTCCTCGGTCTGTCCGTTCCAAGGCTTGTACATTATGCTTGTCGTTATGGCATACTGCCCCGCGTCGGCAAGCATCTTCATTATCGGGCGCATAGCGTCGAAGTGTTCCTTGCTCCAGAGTGGCACGTCATAGTAGCGTGCCACGGCATACGGGTTCTGCCACAGGTCGAGGTTCATAGACCATTTCTGCGGTTCTGGCAGAGTGCGGTTGAGCACTTGCAAGCTCACTTGCAGCGTCTGCGCTTTCATGCCCTTGCCCTTTATCGTTATCTGTCCGGTGTAGGTGCCAGGCTTGGCGTCTTGTGGCACCCAGATGCTCATCCATATAGGCTGTGTGGTGTTGCGCGCTATGGGCAACGACTTGTTGATGTCGAGCACGTCGGCTACGACAGACGAGTCGAAGTCGGCAGCGTTGCGATAGCCGCAACCACCACCGTCCTTGTTTAGCTCGTCGGTCATCACGTAGCGCACGAAGTTGGTGCGCACGGCAGAGGCTGGTATCACGTTCTTCCCCGAACGAAGTTCCGTCGCGGTGACCTCAACGTCGGCCAACGCCTTGTTTGTCCACAACAGGGCTTGGCCGTTTATGCGTTCGCCGCGCCATGCTTTTCCGCTCCACACGTCTTGCGCTTTCACCCTTGGTATGTCGTTGCGACGGTAGCGGATGTCTATCGAAGCCCAGCTCGCGTGGGTCGCTGGCCTCAGCTTGGCCCAGGCAGCATCAGTGTCGTGTGGCTTGGAGTCGGTCAGTTCCTTGTATTGTCCCAACGGGTGGGCAACAGGCTTCTCCAAGTCGGTGGACACGTTGTCGGCTAATGCCACATTTGACAATAGCGCGCAAAGGAAACTCAGGGACATTGCCTTAATATGGCTTGAAAAACTCTTTTTCATAATTTTGACGATCTCGTTTTTAGGACGCTTTTATGCGTTACGTCAGTTTGCTTGAACGTTATGCTCAGGTGCAGTTTATCTTAGACAAAGGTACAATAATTAATTGGATTAACGAAAGTCATATATATTTTTTAGATTTTATTTCCAGTTGGATGTTTCCTTTACTTCTCAACCGATGCAAGCTCTTTAAGTGCTATCCACTTTCAAAATGTTAAAATAGAGCTGCAAAATACATTTTAATGCAAATTGTTTCTTATCTATGAAACACAATACCTACCTTTGTAACAAGATGAAAAAGCATGTCACAAGATATCTTCCGCCTTGTCTTGACTGACAAGGCACAGGACTTTATTGAGAGTTTACCTGAAGCGGTATCATACAAAATATACTACAATATCAGGCGTGTTGCAGGTGGAGAACGCAACAAAGAACTTTTCAAGAAGTTGGAAAACTCGGAGATATGGGAGTTTCGTACATTGTACAACAAAACTGCGTATCGCTTGTTTGCTTTCTGGGATAAAGACAAGGACACATTGGTGATTGCCACTCACGGCATCATCAAGAAAACCCAAAAGACACCAAGCAAAGAGATAGCTAAGGCAGAAGCAATAAGAAAAGAGTATTTCAAAAACAAATAAGTATGGCACAGATGCATCTTACCCCATTGGACGATGTGCTTGACAAGCACTTTGGAAAAGTTGGCACCCCGAAACGTGACGCTTTTGAAAATGACGTGGATGAAGCGTTGCATGCTTACCGTTTGGGAGAAGCCATCAAGAAAGCTCGCATAGAGCAGAACTTGACTCAAGAACAACTTGGCGAGCGTATAGGTGTGAAAAGAGCGCAGATTTCCCGATTAGAAAGAGGTTATAGCATAACAATACCTACTATGCGAAGAGTATTCAAAGCTCTTGGTGTGGTAACTGCAACTATTGACTTGGGCGTTGCAGGTAAAGTGGCATTGTGGTAAATACTATAGCTCGTGCTGTTATGACTGCCATTTCCATAATGACAAATAAACAACAAGACAAAAGGGGTAAAACGCAATGCATGCGGCTTTAGAGATGAAAGCTATTTCTAATTAACTTTTTCTCCAAGAGAATACATAAACCATTGGAAAAATCAGGACAAAAGGCATCCTGAGATTCGCTCGTTTGAAAACATATTGCTTGCTGTTCAATTCACGGCCATTCTCGCAATAATACGTAATTTGTTGATTAACTGATATTTACGCAACAGCGCTTTTAAAGACTGCAAAGGCGTGCGGAATTTTCATCGCTTTTACGCTTGAATCGCGTCGCTTCTACGGCGTAATCGCAATGGCGTTTCACTGAAAAGGCAACGGCTTGACGCTTGAATCGACGTGTCTTCAGGGCGCAATCGCATCTGAAAGGTGCTTGTGGAAACGAATAGACACGCCTTCACGTGCTTGCCTTGGCGTTTTCCACCTCCTTTCGACCTCTAAAACAAGCCACACGGAAGTGTTAAATTCCGGAAATAATCATTTACAATTTCATGACTCTATCGGGCTTGGCTTGTCACCCTGCATATTAATTTGCCACTTAGGTGTGATTTTGACACTAAAAAGAGCACTTCCATTAAACTTTTCCATGAAAACCAAGCGTTTTTTGAATAATTGTAGTATTTTTGCAGAAGCGAAATTTGAACAGTTTAATAATATATCTTACTGAATGAAAAAGATTCTCTTGGCGCTATTCGCCCCACTGGCTGCGGTGTCGGCAATGGCGCAAGCCAACCCCTTGTGGATGCGCTTCCCAGCCATTTCGCCCGATGGCAAGACAGTGGCGTTCTCCTACAAGGGCGACATTTGGACGGTGCCCTCCACTGGCGGACAGGCACGACAGATCACCACTAACCCGGCTTATGAAGCCTACCCCGTGTGGAGCCCCGACTCAAGGCAGATAGCCTTCGCGTCAAGTCGTGAGGGCAGCATGGACATCTATGTCGTAGGCAGGGACGGAGGCACGCCACGAAGGGTTACGACCGACAGCGGCGACGAATACCCCATGGCGTGGCGAAACGACAGCACCATCTTGCTGAAAGCATCCATCATGCCCAAGGCCAAGAGCATCATGTTCGCCGACTTCTCGCAAGTCTACGAGGTCAGTTCCAACGGTGGCCGTATGCGCCTCTTCTCCGACATCCCCATGGAAGACATCAGCGTGGGCAACGACGGTGCCATGCTCTACCACGACAACAAAGGCTATGAGGATCCATTCCGCAAGCACCACCAGTCGCCGATATGCCGCGACATATGGCTCTACAAGGGCGGCAACTACACCAAGTTGACCGACTTCGCGGGCGAGGACCGCACGCCCGTGTGGGGCGGAGACGCAAACACATATTATTACCTCAGCGAGGAAGACGGCACTTTCAACGTCTACAAGCGCCGCGTCGGCGAGACCGCCAAGACGCAGCTCACCCACTACAAGGGCAATCCCGTGCGCTACCTCACACGTGCCGCGGACGGCACGCTGTGCTACGCCTACGACGGCGCCATCTACACCCTCAAGGAGGGCTGCGAGCCCGTGAAGCTCAACCTGACGACTGTTGCCGACGACGGCACAGACAAGCTCCAGCGACAGGTGCTGAGAAGCGGTGCCACGGAGTTCACCGTCTCGCCCACGGGCAAGGAGATTGCCTTCGTGGTCCATGGCGACGTCTACGTCACTTCAATCGACTACGCCACGACGAAGCGCGTCACCGACACGCCAGAGCAGGAGCGCAACGTCAGCTTCTCGCCCGACGGCCGCAGCCTCGTCTACGCATCTGAGCGTGGCGGCCTCTGGCAAATCTACCAGACAAGCATCGTAAACAAGAATGAGAAGCAGTTTACCTATGCCACCCAACTCAAGGAGGAGCAACTGGTGAAGTCGTCGCTGGTAGACATGCAGCCGGCTTACAGTCCAGATGGCAAGACCGTGGCATATATCGAAGACCGTGGCGCGCTCAAGGCCGTGGACGTGAAGACGAAGGCCGTGAGACAGCTCATGGACGGCAAGTTCCAATACAGCTACGCCGATGGCGACCTGTGGTTCAAGTGGAGCCCAGACAGCAAGTGGCTGCTCTCCAACTACATAGGCAATGGCGGATGGAACAACAGCGACATAGCCCTCGTGCCTGCCGACGGAAGCCAGAAGATAACCAACCTCACCAACAGTGGATACAACGACAGCAACGGCCAGTGGGTGCTCGGCGGCAAGGCCATGCTCTTCATGAGCGACCGCGCCGGCTATCGCAGCCATGGCAGCTGGGGTGCCGAAGACGATGCCTACATCATGTTCTTCGACCTCGACGCCTACGAGCGCTTCCGCATGGGCAAGGAGGAGCGCGCCCTCTACGACGAGGCACAAAAGAAAGAGAAAGAGGAAAACGCTAAAAAACCTTTGATAAAGTTGCCAAAACTCGGCAAGAAGAAAGACGGCGACAAGAAAAAGAATGATGTGAAACCTCTGAAGTTTGACCTCGCCAATTGCCGCGACCGCGTGGTCCGCCTCACGGTCAACTCTTCTCACATGGCCGACGCCATACTTTCCCCTGGTGGTGACACCCTGTATTACCAAGCGCGTTTCGAGGGTGGCTACGACCTGTGGAAGCACGACTTGGTGGAGAACAAGACCGAGATTGTGATGAAGAGCGTGGGCTATGGGCTTGAGGCCGACAAGGACTTCAAGAACCTCTACGTCTACAACAACGGTATAAAGCAAATAGACCTCGCCAAGAACTCGCAGAAGAGCATCGACTTCGAGGCCAACTTCAACTACCGCCCCTACGAGGAGCGCGCCTACATCTTCAACCACGTGTGGCTACAAGTGAAAGACAAGTTCTACGACCCGAAGCTCCACGGCGTGGACTGGGACGGCTACAAGAAGACATACGCCAAGTTTCTGCCATACATCAACAACAACTACGACTTCCGCGACATGCTCTCCGAGATGCTCGGCGAGCTCAACGGCTCACACACCGGCTCGCGCTATTATCCCGAAGGCGCAACGCTGAAGACAGCGGCCCTCGGCCTCTTCTTCGACAACTCCTATGACGGCGACGGACTGAAAGTGGAGGAAGTAATCAAGCGCGGGCCTTTCGCCGTGCGCAACACGGGCGTGAGGAAAGGCTGCATCATAGAGGCCATTGACGGGCAGAAGATAGTGAAGGATTCCGACTATACCTCTCTACTCGACGGCAAGGCGGGCAAGATGACGCACGTCAGCGTGTTCGACCCCGCGAAGAAGAAGCACTTTGATGTTGTCGTCAGAGCCATAAGCCGCTCAGCGCAGACCGACCTGCTCTACCGTCGCTGGGTGGACCGCAACCGCGAGATGGTGGATTCGCTGTCGCATGGCACCATTGGCTACGTTCACGTCAAGGCGATGGACAGCGAGAGCTTCCGCACGGTGTTCAGCCAACTGCTCTCCGACTCCATGCGCCAGAAGAAAGCCGTAATCGTGGACGAGCGCCATAATGGCGGCGGATGGCTGCACGACGACCTCTGCACCCTACTATCGGGCAAGCAATACGCCAAGTTCATTGCCCATGGCAAATACATCGGCTACGACCCATGGAACAAGTGGGTGAAGCCTTCGTGCGTCATGATTTGCGAGGACGACTACAGCAATGGCCATGGCTTCCCAGCAGTCTACAAGACCTTGGGCATCGGCAAGCTCGTGGGAGCGCCGGTTGCCGGCACCATGACGGCCGTGTGGTGGGAACGCATGATGAACGGCATGATTTTCGGCATTCCGCAGGTGGGCAACCAGGCCATGGACGGCACCTACTTCGAGAACAAGGAACTAAAGCCAGACATCGAGGTCTACAACACGCCTGCCAACTATGAGACAGGAAACGACGAGCAGCTGAAAGCAGCGGTAGAGAGCTTCAAGTAAAACCGCGAGTAATCATTTCTTTATAAAGACGACAATAGAGACAAAAGAGACAATTCTTCCCGCAAAAGCTTTCATAAAGCCAAGGCAAGATATATTGTCTCTATTGTCGTTAAAGAATCAACGACTTTGATTAGTTGCTTATAAAAAACGACTGCTAATCCAATGATTCTTAGAAAGAATTTGTAATTTTGCGCATAAATAACCGCGAGCCACTATTGTTATTCTACAAAAATACTAAAATGATGAAAACAAGATACAACCTGCCTAAATGGTACCTTACGCGGAGCGCCCTCCCCTATTGGTGCGTCCTCATTGCTGACCTGATAATTGGTTATCTCTCCGGCATTCTCGTGTTTTGGTTCTACTACCGTGGAGCCGTGACCTTGGGCAATATCCTGCCTCTGACAAAGACCATTGGCGTTTACCTTATTTTCTTCCTGGTTGGATTTCGCGTCTTCCATACATACAGCGGCATCATACGCTATTCTTCCGTAGACGACCTCCGGCGCATCTGCTACGCGCAGGCGCTCAGCTGCATATTGGGTGAGTTGTTCCACTACGCCGTGTATTATTTCCATCTTCCGTTCGTGCCCCTTGAAGGACGGCAAGTATTCCTGATGTTTCTCATCTCCACGACCCTGATGTGGGGCATGCGTGTCTTGATAAAGGCCCTCTACGAGCAGGCGCTTGGCAAGAACGCCACGCACAACGCGCTGATCTACGGCATCCACTACGGTGCCGTGGCCTTGGCAAGTTCCATACGTGGCAACGTGGGTGGCAAGAAATTCCGGCTGAGGGGCTTTATATCCCCAGACCAGAAGGTGGAGCACAAGATCATCATGGGACAGCGCATTTACCTCAACAACCCAAGCCTCGTGGATGTTATCAAGGAGAAAGACGTCGACTCCGTGCTGGTGTCTCCCGCCGCAATACGGAAATTCCGTGAAGACTCGGCATTGCAGGACATGCTCCTCAGCAACGATGTCAACATCTACGTGATGAGCAACATGGAGAAATGGCACGAGGGCGACAACATCGATTCCAACAAGCTCAGGGAAATTGAGATTTCCGACCTCCTGCCAAGAGACGAGATACAGGTGGACATCGAGGCCATTGGCGCGATGCTGAAAAATCGCACCATACTCATCACCGGCTCGGCAGGAAGCATAGGCTCAGAGATAGTGAACCAAGTGGCGGCTTTCAACCCCGCCCACATGGTGCTCATCGATTCCGCTGAGACCCCACAGCACGACATCAGGCTGATGATGCGCAAGCGGTTTCCCGACATCGACTGCCAAACCATAGTGGCAAGCATCACGCAGAAGAAACTGATGGAAAAGATCTTCGACGCGAACCGCCCCGACTACGTGTTCCACGCCGCGGCCTACAAGCACGTGCCCATGATGGAGGACTCGCCGTCTGAGGCTATCTACAACAACGTGAACGGCACGAAGATCATCGCGGACCTCAGCGTGAAGTACGGGGTCAAGAAGTTCGTGATGATTTCCACCGACAAGGCGGTTAACCCGACCAACGTCATGGGCTGCTCGAAACGCCTGTGCGAGATATACACGCAAAGCCTCAACAGCGCCCAGACGACGACGCAGTTTGTCACCACGCGCTTTGGCAACGTGCTGGGCAGCAACGGCTCTGTCATCCCAATCTTTGAGAAACAAATTCGCAACGGTGGTCCCGTGACAGTGACCGACCCCAACGTGACGCGCTTCTTCATGCTCATTCCCGAAGCGTGCAAGCTCGTATTGGAAGCCGGCACCCATGGACACGGCGGGCAGATCTTCGTGTTCGACATGGGCAAGTCGGTACGCATCGCTGACCTCGCCAAGCGCATGATAAAACTGTCCAACGCCAATGACGTGAAAATAGTGTACACCGGATTGCGACCTGGCGAGAAACTCTACGAGGAGGTGCTTGCCAACGAGGAAAGCACCGAGCCGACATTCAACAAGAGCATCCGAATAGCCAAGGTCAGGGAATATGAATTCGCGCAAGTGTCAAGCGACATCGACAACATCATCGCCACAGCGTCGACATACGACCAAAAGGCCGTTGTCGCGCTCATGAGGCAGCTCGTGCCCGAATACAAGCCGGCAAACAGCCAATGGGGATAAGAAGAGGCCAGGCCATTAAGGGATAAACACCATAAAAACCGACAAGGGGTATAACGCCATCGAGCGTTATACCCCTTGTCGGTCATTGGCGGCATTTATCATGGCCGCCAATGAAAACAAATATGCTTTTCGGGAATCAATCTTGGAAGTAAACGCGCTTCACGCGGTTGCTGATGCCCGTGAGCACCTCATAGGGAATGGTGTCGAGCACGTCGGAGAGAACCGTAACGGGCAGGTCGTCGCCGAATATTTCCACGCTGTCGCCTTCCTTACAGGGTATGCCCGTGACATCTATCATGGCCACGTCCATGCAGATGTTGCCCACATACTCGGCTTTCTTGCCATTGACAAGACAGTAGCAATGGCGGTTGCCAAGATGACGGTTCAAGCCGTCGGCATAACCTATTGGTATGGCGGCTATCACGCTGTCGTGGTCTATCTTTCCCTTGCGGCTATAGCCCACGGTGTCGCCAGCCGGCACGTTGCGCAACTGCAATATCGTGGTCTTCAATGTTGACACATTGTTTATGACTTGGTTGTTGCGGCTGTTGATACCATAGAGGCCAAGCCCCAATCGGCACATGTCGAGTTGACGCTCCGGGAAATGCTCTATGCCAGCCGAGTTGTCGATATGGCGCAGGATCTTATGACTGAACGCCGCCTGCAACTTGCGGCTGCCCTTGTCGAAGAGCTCAAACTGATGGGCAGAGAAAGCGTCGAAGTCGTCGCTGTCGGAACCCACGAAGTGGGAGAATACCGAACGAGGGATGATGGCGTCTTGGTGCTTCAACCTGTCGATGAGCTTGTCCATGTCCTTCTCTGGGTCAAAGCCAAGGCGGTGCATACCCGTGTCGAGCTTGATATGCACAGGCCAACCCGTTATGCCCTCTTTCTCGGCGGCCTTGACAAGGGCATCGAGCAGACGGAAAGAGTAGACCTCCGGCTCAAGGTCATAGTCGAACATGGTCTTGAACGCCGACATCTCTGGGTTCATGATCATGATATTGGATGTGATGCCGTTGCGGCGAAGCGTGGCGCCCTCGTCGGCGACAGCCACCGCGAGATAGTCCACACGGTGGTCTTGCAATGTCTTGGCAATCTCCACGCTGCCCGCTCCGTAGGCGTCGGCCTTGATCATGCACACGAGCTTTGTCTCTGGCTTCATGAACGAGCGATAATAGTTGAGGTTGGCAACCACCGCGTTGAGATTCACCTCAAGCACGGTCTCGTGCACCTTCTCTACCAAGAGGTCGGTGATCTGGTCGAAGCCAAACTGCCGCGCGCCCTTTATGAGTATTACCTCGTCGCGGAGGGTGTGGAACACCGTTGAGTCGAGAAACGAACTGACACTGTTGAAGAAGAACGAGTCATTGATGTCTATCTTGCTGGCATTGTCGGAAACCACAGGGCCTATGCCGATGAACTTTTCCACGCCTCGCTCCTTTGCCAAGCGGCTCACCTCACGATATAGGTCGTCGGGCTTCATTCCGCTCTGCTGTATGTCGCTGAGGATGAGCGTGCGGCGACGCCCCTTGTGGTCTGGGCGACGGTTCATGAAATCGAGGGCTATGTCGAGAGAATTGATGTCGGAGTTGTAGGAGTCGTTGATGAGCGTGCAACCATGCCGTCCCTCCTTCACCTCAAGGCGCATGGCCACGGGCTCAAGCTGGGCCATGCGCGCCTTCAGCTCCTCGAGCTTCACCCCGAGACGCAGGGCGACAATGGCGGTGACGATAGAGTCTTCGATGCCGGCATCGTCGATAAACGGGATGGTATAGCTGCCCTCCACATTATTATATATATAATCGACGGTAGTGGTAGTCTCCGACTTCACTACCTTCTTGACAAACATCTTGGCACCTGCGTCCTTGCGCGACCAGCACAGTTTCTCGCCCTTGTAACCAGACGCGTCCACGAGCCTTGCCACGATAGCGTCGTCGGCATTGTAGACTATGGACCGAGCGTCGTGGAAGAGTATGAGTTTCTCCTTGCACTTTGCCTCCATCGACGGGAAGTTTTCCTGATGGGCCGATCCGAGGTTGGTCAGTACCGCTATGGTGGGCTGGATGATGTCGCGCAAGGCGAGCATCTCGCCTGGCTTGCTGATGCCAGCCTCAAAGATGCCGACCTTGGTGTCGTCGCTCATAAGCCACACCGACAACGGCACGCCAATCTGCGAGTTGTAGGAACGTGGCGAGCGTGTCACGAAGCAGTCGGGCGAGAGCACCTGATAGAGCCACTCCTTTACCACGGTCTTGCCGTTGGACCCCGTGATGCCCACTATTGGTATGTCGAACTCGTCGCGATGGCGCTCCGCGAGACGCTGCAGGGCCTCCAAGGTATTGGTGACTTTAAGGAAGTTGCCCTGCGGGAAGCGAGCCTGATAACTGTCTGGCACGGATGTCACAACAAAGTTGCGGACACCACGAAGATAGAGGCTTGGGATATACTTATGACCGTCGTTGCGTTCCGATTTTATCGCGAAGAACAAGGTCTCTTCTGGGAAACAAAGCGAACGGCTGTCTGTGAGCAAGAATGCGATATTGGCATCTGCCGTCCCATAGCGACGCGCACCGATGAGGGTGGTGATTTTCTCAATGGTATAAGTCATTGGTATTGCTTTTATAAATCTGCTGCAAAGTTAATAAAAAAGTCTGCACGGAGGCAAGCAATTTAGATAAAAGAAACGTGGTTGCCACTAATCTGCCGGCAACAAGTTCATTTGGCACTCCCCACAACGGAAGTCGAGACGGAAGCCACGCCCGTCGCCAAGCCGCAGAGTCAAAGGCTCGCGCCACTCCGGCTTCTTGCCGCCACGGCGCACGCAGAAGCCAAGCTCGTGGCGTATGCAGTAGCGGCACTGCATCACCACGCTGCGCGCGGGATCCGCCGTCTCCAAGGCTGGCTCAAGACCGCTCATGCCATGAGCCTCGTAGAAAGCGCGAGCCTCGTGATTGGCCACGTTGAAAAGGTAAGGATACTTCCTGTACTCCTCCGACCAGTAGCGCGCCGGAGCATCCGTGCTTTCTTGGCCACGGGCAAGGGCTGCGTCTGCCGTTGCCCTTTCGAGGGTTTTGGCATAAGCCGTCACCGCGTCGCGCCGAAGCTGCGCCAAGACGCTGGATGGGATGAACAGGCCCTTGGTCTCCTGGTCAATGGTCAACCTCTCCAGCACGAAGATCGTACCTCCGAGTTTCGACAGCTGTTTGCGTATGTTATCCTCCTGAGGGCGGTTGGCTTGCTGATGCCCGAAGGGTGTCTCCACCGTCCATGCCAACTTCTTGCTGCCAGCGGTTAAACTCATCGATAGGCGGAAGCCATCGCCAGTGACACCGAACTCCATCGACACGGGGATGACCCTGTGCGCCGTCTCGCCCGCCAAGGCCTTGCCAAAGGCCACGTCGTTGTTGCGATATAGAGCCATGCCCCTCCGCAAGCCACGCGGCATGTGGAAGGGAAAGAGACGGTTACCTTCCACGCGATTCACGCGGAAGCCCTCAAGCCGCTCTCCCTGCTGAGCATCGCCGTCGGCTTGGTCCTTGACGAAGCACAAGCCGTCGCCATTGGCAAACACGGCGGTGCCCGACACGCGGAAAGAGTCGCCACGGAGGTCTTTCACGGTGCCCACGAACTCGCCAAGCGCCTTTGGCGTGACCATGGTCGACAAGCCACGGACTCGTCCTTTCGAGAAATATTCGGTATAGCCTCGATTGAATGTCTTGGCGAGGTCGGGCCGGAAGCCATATTCCACCCTGCCCCACGAGGCGCGGCGATAGTCGTTGCCACGCCTCTTGATGATGTTGTTGAGCCGTAGCGAGTAGGCCGCCACCACGTTCTTCACATAGTCGGCGTCTTTCAGCCGACCCTCAATCTTGAACGATGACGCTCCAGCGTCGGCAAGCTCTTCAAGGCGGTCTACCATACACAAGTCTTTCATTGACAGGAGGTAACGGTCTTTCACCACCACCTTGCCGTCGGCATCCACGAGGTCATAGCTCATCCTGCACACCTGGGCGCACTCGCCACGGTTAGCCGAACGGCCGAAAAGCCGCTGCGAGGCATAGCACTGCCCCGAGTAGCTCACGCAAAGCGCGCCATGCACAAAGACCTCGAGCTCCACTTCGGGCACAGCCTCGTGGATGGCCTTTATTTCCTCGACCGACAATTCTCGGGCCAGCACCGCGCGCGTGAAGCCGAGGTCGCGAAGCCACGCCACCTTTTCCGCCGTGCGGTTGTCCATCTGCGTGGACGCATGCAGGAGCGGCACGCGACCCACTTTCCCCAATGCCACGCGGCGCATGGCAAGCGTAGCCATGTCCTGCACGAGCAGCGCGTCAACGCCCACCTCGGCAAGCCGCGTGATGAGTTCTTGCGTGGCGGTGAGCTCGTTGTCGTAGATAATGGTGTTGACGGTGACATACACCTTCGCCCCGAAGAGATGGGCGAAATCGCACAAGGCACGGATGTCGTCGACGCTGTTGCCCGCCGAGGCGCGCGCGCCAAAGCGGTCGGCGCCGATATACACGGCATCGGCGCCATGGCTGATGGCGGCCATGCCGCACTCCAAGTTCTTGGCTGGAGCCAAGAGTTCCAATGTTCTCATGTATGGAAACGATAGAAGGGGCACGTGCGAGTTGGCACAAGCCCCTTCGGTTGAACTTTGAGAGCCAGGACAGCCTCACCGGGCAATCCAGGCTTTATTGCTTTTACTCGTTGAAGCCTTCCGTGAGCTGGCAAATCTTCACGATGACATCCACGGCCTTCTGCATGACCTGGATGGAGACGAACTCGTAAGGCCCATGGAAGTTGACACCGCCGGCGAAGATGTTCGGGCAGGGCAAGCCCCGGAACGACAGTTGCGCGCCATCGGTGCCGCCACGGATGGGCTCCACCTTTGGCCGAACGCCACTCTCCTGCATGGCCTTGAGCACGATGTCGATGACATACATGTTTGGGTCAATCTTCTCCTTCATGTTGTAGTACTGATCCCTGATGTCTATCGTCACGGTGCCCTCGCCATACTTGGCGTTCATCTCTTCCGCGATGTGCTCCATGAAGTCCTTGCGCTGCTCAAACTTCTTGCGGTCGTGGTCGCGGATGATATACGAGAGCTTCGCTTCCTCGCAATGGCTGTTGATAGAGAGCAGGTGATAGAATCCCTCGTAGCCCTCGGTGGTCTCGGGTATGTCGGTCTCGGGGATGTGGTCGTTGAACTCGCAGGCGAGGCGCGAGGCGTTGATCATCTTGCCCTTCGCATAGCCTGTGTGCACGCTCACTCCCTTGATGGTGACCTTGGCCGCGGCGGCGTTGAAGTTCTCAAATTCCAGGTCGCCTATGTCGCCACCGTCCATAGTGTAAGCCCATTGGCAGCCAAACTTTTCCACGTCGAAGTGGTGGGCTCCCATGCCAATCTCCTCATCGGGGTTGAAGCCGACGCGAATGTCGCCATGCTTAATCTCGGGATGATCCCTGAGATAGCACATCGCCTGCACAATCTCGGCGATGCCCGCCTTGTCGTCGGCGCCGAGAAGCGTGGTGCCATCGGTCACGATAAGGTCTTCGCCCTTGTGCTGAAGCAGCTCCGGGAACTTCTTCGGAGAGGACACTATGCCCGGCGAAAGCTCTATGTCGCCACCGTCGTAGCTCTTCACGACGCGCGCCTTGATGTTGGCGCCGCTCGCGTCGAGGGCTGTATCGTAGTGGGAGATGAAGCCTATCGTGGGCGCGTCTTTCTTGGTGTTGCCAGGAAGGGTGGCATAGATATAACCCATGCCGTCCATTTCCACGTCTTGCAGGCCCTCATGCTCCAGCTCTTCCTTCAGGTATCTTGCGAAGATGAGCTGCTTGGGCGTGCTGGGCACGGTCGTGGAGTCTTCCGCCGACTGCGTGTCAAACTTTGTGTAATTGATGAATCTTTCTACTAAGTCCATATTTCGCGTGAGTCGCTTGATTATACTATTGCAAAAGTAATGGTTTTCGCAAACAAGCCGAACAAATATGGCTTAATTATTATTAAAACCACATATTATATTGTCGCCATGCTTGCCATGGAGGCGCCACTTGCACATTCTCCCAACAAATCAATGTGTTTCGGCACAAGTTAAGAGCTAAATTTTAACCAAAAGCACCTAACCCTTTGATAGACAAAAGAGAATAAAAAAGTTGGAAAAAAGAGCGAGAAACTTCCCCGACTTACCAAACTTTTTTGCTAATTTTGCAGTCGGAAACGAACAAAAATAGACAACTTCGGGAAAGAGCGAGAAAGCAAAGTTATCCAAAACGGAAAACTTTCATTTCTCAAAATGAGAAAAAGTTTCCCGTTTTTGTACATGAAAAATATTACAAGACAGCCATGATTCAAGTTAAAAAGCGCGACGGCAAGGTAGTGCCGTTCGACTTGACAAAGATTCAAGTCGCCATTTTGAAAGACCTCAAGGCCATTGGACACGAGGGCGACATAGAAGACATAGCACGCGAATATGCCGACAAGGTGTTCTCCCTTTGCGAGAAGAAATACCTTCCCACGACAGAGATTTTCGATATAGAGAACATCCAAGACACCGTGGTGGAGGTGCTCGCCAAGGAAGGCGAGACGCGCGCCGTGATAGCATATTGCGAGTATCGCTACCAGCACAAGCTGGAGCGCGAGCAGCGCGTGAAGAAAGCCTATGAGGACAAGCTGATGGCGAAGAACGTCGTAAACCAAAACGCCAACATCGACGAGTATTCAGGCGGCGGGCGCTCGGGCGAGGCCGCCAACGTGTACGAAAAGCAATACGCCCTGGATCACTGCATGTCGGACATGGCACGCAGGAACCACGAGAACAACGAGGTGTATCTCCACGACCTCAACAAGTATGCCATCGGCTTCCACAACTGCCTGTCTATACCATTCGACGACCTGTTGTCAAAGGGCTTCCACACGCGCCAAGGCGACGTGCGCCCCGCTGGATCGCTCAACACGGCAATGCAGCTCGTGGCGGTAATCTTCCAGCTGCAGAGTCTCGACCAGTTTGGCGGCGTGTCGGCGACGCATCTCGACTGGACCATGGTGCCATATTTCCGCAAGTCGTTTTTCAAGCACTACATCACCGCTTGGGCTAAAGACCAAAAGGAGTTTGCCGACACCGACTTCCTCTCACTCTACGACGAGACATACCAAGACAACGTGGGCGTGACGCGATCGGCTTTCGAGCACTGGGCCGACACGGTAAAGGATGCCTTCTTCAAAGACACACGCCTGACAAAAGACGACTTCAAGTTGGCCAACAAGGACAAGCTCGACCAAAAATACTACAACTCGGCACTGTGCGACACCATACAGGAACTTCACCAGGCCGTGGAGGCGATGTACCACAACCTCAACACGCTGCAAAGTCGCTCTGGCGACCAATTGCCTTTCACGTCGATCAACTACGGCACTTGCACGCAGGAGGAAGGCCGCCTCGTGACGCGCGCCCTGCTGCTCGGCTCGCTTGAGGGCATAGGCTTCCACCACAACACGCCGATATTCCCCTGCGGCATATTCCAATACATGAAAGGCGTGAACGACAAGCCCGGTACGCCCAACTACGACCTCAAGCAACTCGCCATGCGCTCCACGTCGCAACGCTTGTATCCCAACTATGCCAACGTGAACTGGAGCGGGAACGCAGGATTCGACATAAACGACCCGCGCACCTACTTCTCGACAATGGGATGCCGCACGGCAAACGGCTGGGACGTGAACGGCCTTGGCCAATTGAAAGACGGACGCGGAAACATCTGCCCCACCACCATCATCATGCCTACACTGGCCATGGAGGCTGGAAGGGACGTGGAGAAGTTCATGAAGTTGCTCGACAAGAAAATCCACGAGGCCAAGGACACGCTCATAGAGCGTTTCAACTGGATTTGCTCGCAAGACCCGAAGACGGCTCCGTTCATGTGGGACAACCACACAATGGCGGGATACATACCCGAAGAGGGCATACGCTCGGCCATGAAGCACGGAACGCTGGCCCTTGGACAGCTTGGACTGGCAGAGACCCTCCAGCTGCTCGTGGGCTGCAACCACACCAAGCCAGAGGGCATGGCTCTGGCAAAGCGCATAGAGACACTGTTCAAGAAACGCTGCGCAGAGTTCAAGGAGGAATACAAGCTCAACTTCGGCGTCTACTACACGCCGGCAGAGAACCTCTGCTACACGGCCATGAAGAAGTTCAAGGCGAAATATGGCGTGATAAAGAACGTGTCAGACCGCGACTATTTCACCAACTCCATACACGTGCCCGTATGGGAGCACATGACACCGTTCGAGAAGATAGACATCGAGAGCCAGCTCACAGGCTATTCGTCAGCCGGATGCATAACATACGTTGAGCTGCCATCCACCACGAAGCACAACGTGGAGGCACTGGAGAAGATAATCGACTATGCCATGGACAAGGACATTCCTTACTTCGCCATCAACGTGCCAAACGACACGTGCATGGACTGTGGCTACACCGACGAGATCAACGACGCCTGCCCAATCTGCGGTTCCAAGAACATAAGACGCTTGCGCCGCGTGACAGGATACCTTACCACCGACTACCACAATTTCAACCTTGGCAAGCAAGCCGAAGTGAAAGACCGCGTGAAGCACCTGCGCTCATTCGTCGATGCCTCGCCAAAGTGCGGAGGAAGCACAGACGAGTCGCTGTCTGAGAAAAACAAGAAAGCGGCGGCCCCATTTCAAGACATGTAGACCCTGAATCCATATCACAGTCATAGCGAAAGAAAAGCATCATGCGATTTCACGACATAACAACTTGCGACGTCAACAATGGCGAGGGCTTCCGCGTCACCCTATGGGTGGCAGGCTGCACACATCATTGCCAAGGGTGCCAGAACCCTGAGACGTGGGATTTCGGTGGAGGGCGGCCTTTCGGCAAGGAGGCTCACGACTACCTCCTCGCCGAGCTCTCCAAGCCATACATTCAAGGGATTACTTTCTCTGGCGGCGACCCTTTGTGCTCGCCCGACGACGTGACCGCGCTGGCAAGGGAAATAAAGGAAACTCTGCCAAGCAAGGACATCTGGCTCTACACGGGATTCACCATGGAGCAGATCGAGGCGGACGAAAAGCTCAAACAGATATTGCCATACGTGGACGTGATTGTCGATGGAGAATACGTGAAATCCCTAAGAGACGTGACACTCGCGTTCAGAGGATCACGTAACCAGCGTATAATCAAGGTAAAAGAGTGGCGCACCTGTTAAAAAAAAAAAAAAAACGACACATAAACGTAAAGACTTTTTACGCATTGAATTTTTTTGCTTAATTTTGCAACATCATCGTGAGATGACATCCATTTAAGTTTCATTAGGTTAGTAGTTTGATAGATTTTTTAAGGTAAATGGGATTTATGCCATTATCAAAAATGACATAAATCCAACAAAAGGCAGTGCAAGTGATTGTATTGCCTTTTTTCTTGTTTCATTTGCAAACTATATGAAACAAACCTCATATTTTATATTAAAAATCATAATAAAAAGGAAAAACCGCACATAATTGGCCTATTATTAGTAAATTTGCAGTTAAAAAGTAAATAAACGCAATGAAAAAACTGTTTTCGCAAGTCGTTATCGCCATGATAGCCGCGTTCTCGTTAACCTCCTGCCTGAGTGACAACAATGATTACGACACGACATATTACACCGACACCGCCATCACCTCGTTCTCGCTCGGGACGCTGAACCTGACCAACCACACATTGGCACACGACGGCGTGACAGACTCTACCTATACCTCGACATTCTCTGCAAGCAGCTACACGTTTGACATAGACCAATACGCGCAAACAATCAACAACACCGACTCGCTGCCAAAAGGCACAGACTTGAAGCACGTCCTCGCCACCATCAGCACCGCAAACAGTGGCACGGTGCTGCTCGTACTGAAGTCGAAAGACGACAAGGACAGCCTCGCGTACTATTCTTCATCCGACTCCATCGACTTCACCAACCCTGTACGCATCCGCGTGTACAACATGTTGGCATCAGCATACCGTGAGTACACCGTAAAGGTGAACGCGCACAACGAGAGCGAGAACGAGTTCAGTTGGAACGCCACTCCCATCGACAACTACGCAGGGATTGAGAGCCGCCAATTCGTGAGCCAAGACGACCAGCTATTTCTGACCGGCCTGCACGAGGGCGCGACAAGCGTGTTCGAGAACAAGGCCACATCATGGAACAAAGTTGACAAATCGCTCGCGAAAGACGACAACGTGATTGGCACGACAAAGAAATACCGCTATGGCATAATCGACGGGAAACTCATGCGCGCAACTATCGACGGCAGCGAATGGACAGAAGAAAAGCTCGATGAAGACGCGTCGCTGCTTCCCAGCGAGAGCGTCAGCTTCATAGCCTCGCCGATGGTCAATGACCCATCACTCTACAACCTACTCATCATAGGCAACGCCAACGGCAAGACCGTGACATGGAGCAAGGTGGAAGACGATGGCGACAAGTCGCAGACATGGATGTACTATAATGAAGATGAGTACCAAAAGAAGACACTGCCATATCTCGACAACATGAAAGCCGTATTATACGGCGACAGCATAGTAGCCACTGGTGGAGACTTCTCTCAAGTGTACACGAGCCCCGACTGGGGACTCACGTGGAACAAGAGCACTCTTCTCAAGTTGCCAACCGACTTCGGAAACCAGGCCGCCAAGTTTGACATGGCCGTGGACAAGGACAACTACCTCTACATCTCGCGCGACGGCTCGGCAACAGTGTGGTCTGGCCGCCTGTCACAGCTCGGATGGAAAGAAGAGCAAAAGACGTTCACGAGAAGCGCGGCAAGGCGCAAATAGCCGAACACCGAAACGTCCATGGGAAAGAGGGCAAAGACAATGGCAATGGCGGCGATGGCGATGCTATCGCTGACTTGCTCCGCTCAAGACGACCCAGAATACCGTTATGAGGTAGGCGCGGGCGTTGGCATGACCGGCTATCTCGGCGACTATAACGGAAGCCTGACACGAGGCCTACAACCGGCGGCGAGCCTCATGGGACGATACAACATGAACCCTTGGATGGCCTTGAGGCTGAACATAGGCCATGGGAAGATGAAAGGGGGTTCGAGGAATGTTGAAACATGGTACCTGGTGACTGAGCAGCACGAATACACGTTCGACAACAGTCTCTACGAGCTTTCCTTAGTCTACGAGTACAACTTCATGCCGTTCGGCACTGGGCGCGATTACAGGGGAGCGAAACGCTTCACGCCTTTCGTGCTCGGGGGACTGGGGATAGCGATGTGCGAGACCTCGGAGAAAACACGGGCGGCAATGGAGCTGCCCATAGGAATGGGGGTGAAATACAAGATGAGCGAGAGATTGAACCTCGCGCTTGAGTGGTCAGTCAACTTCACCACGAGCGACTGGCTCGACGGAATGAAAGACCCATACGGCATAGAGAGCGGCGGTATGTTCAAGAACACAGACGCCTTCCACAGGCTGCAACTGTCGCTGACATATAGCTTCTCACCAAAATGCATTAACTGTAACAAAGAGTAACATACGATAAGAGCATGACTTCGCGCAGTAACCATCTATCCACCACGGCGAATGCCGCTGTCCCCGAAAGCATTGCCATCATCATGGACGGCAACGGCCGTTGGGCCACAGAGAAGGGGAAGAAGCGCTCGTTTGGCCATCAAGCAGGTGTTGAGGCCGTAAGGAGGGTCACGTCAGAATGCGTGCGTCTGGGGGTTAAATACCTCACGCTATACACCTTCTCCACGGAGAACTGGAACAGGCCACAGCCAGAGATACACGCCTTGATGGGCCTCGTGCTGACAAGCCTGGAGGATGAGATTTTCATGAAGAACAACGTGCGCTTCCGCGTCATTGGCGACATGAAGCGCCTTCCGGCAGAGGTACAGGAAAAGCTGCGCGAGACGGAAGAACACACGCGTGGCAACACGGCCATGACAATGGTGGTGGCTCTGAGCTACTCGTCACGCTGGGAGATAACCCAAGCCGTGAAAGACATAGCCAAAGAGTGGAAAGACACTGGCAAGCCAATTGACGACATCGACGAGGGCACAGTGTCGCGACACCTCCAGACCGACTTCATGCCAGACCCCGACCTGCTGATACGCACAGGGGGCGAATACCGCATAAGCAACTACCTACTATGGCAAATAGCATACACGGAATTGTATTTCACGCCCGTGTATTGGCCCGATTTCACTGATGAGGACTTGCACAAGGCCATTGAGAGTTACCAAAAGAGACAACGCCGATTCGGCAAGACCGAGACGCAAGTTGACTCTACGCTTAAATAAAAAAGAATAAGAACAAGGAAGAATTTGGGAGAAAAACTGACGACATCGCGACACAAACGAGCCACAGCTTTCCTGTCTTCAATCCGCAACAAGTAATAAATGCACTACAACAAGAAGAAAGTAGCAGCTGCAATCATCGCCATGGCCTGCAGCCTTGGCTTAGAGGCACAAGAACGCATCACGCACCCCGACATCACTTACGCCGGCACGCCACGCAACCTGATCATCGGAGGATTTTCCGTCTCCGGAATGGAAGGCTATGAAGACTATATGCTCACGGGCATATCAGGGCTTACGGTCGGACAGCACGTCACCGTGCCGGGCACCGAGATAACTGATGCCGTGAAAAGATATTGGAAACACGGACTGTTCTCAGACGTGCAGATTTCAGCAGATTCCATCATAGGTGACAAGATATTCCTGCACATCGCCCTGAAGCCAAGGCCAAGGGTATCTACCATCAACTATTTTGGATTGAAGAAAACGGAGCGAGAGGACATGGAAAAGAAGCTCGGCATATTGAAAGGCGGACAAATCACGCCAAACATGATTGACCGCGCGAAGATTCTCGCCAAGAAATATTTCGACGACAAGGGCTACAAGAACGCCGACGTCGAGATAAACCAGAAAGACGACCTCTCAAAGAAGAACCAAGTAATCCTCGACATCGTAATCGACAAGAAGTCGAAGATGAAGGTGCGCAACATCTTCATAGAGGGCAACAAGCAACTGAAGTCTTCACGAATCAAGGGCGGGCTGTTCAAGAAAGGAGCATTCGCCAAGACTCATGAGGCCGGGAAGCTGTCGTCTTTCCTCAAGTCAAAGAAGTTCACGCCTGAGCGCTGGAAAGAAGACAAGGAGAAGCTTATCGAGAAATACAACGAACTTGGTTATCGCGACGCCGCAATACTTGGCGACAGCGTGTGGAACAACGACCCCAAGCACGTGAACGTGTGGATCAAGGTGTCGGAAGGACAGAAATACTACATCCGCAAAATCCACTGGGTAGGCAACACCGTTTACACTACCGAATACCTGCAACGCGTGCTGGGCATGAACCCTGGCGACGTGTACAACCAAAAGCTCCTCGACAAACGATTGAAGAGCGACGACGACGCGGTGGGCAACCTTTATTATAACCACGGCTACGTGTTCTCAAACATAGACCCGGTAGAGCAAAACATCGAGGGGGACTCCATCGACCTTGAAATGCGCGTGCAAGAAGGCCCACAGGCTCACCTGTCGCACGTGCGCATCTACGGCAACAACCGCCTCTACGAGAACGTGGTACGTCGTGAGCTTCGCACCAAGCCTGGCGACCTCTTCTCAAAGGATGCCATCATGAGGTCGTATCGTGAGATCGCGAGCATGGGACACTTCGACCCTGAGAAAATCAACCCAGACGTGAAACCAGACTACGAGTCGGGAACGGTTGACTTGAACTGGATGCTGGAGCAGAAGTCCAACGACCAGATAGAATTTTCGCTCGGTTGGGGACAGACAGGTGTCATAGGCCGCATAGGACTGACCCTCAACAACTTCTCAATGGCAAACTTGTTCCGCAAGAACAAGGAGCGCCGTGGCATACTGCCTATCGGCGATGGTGAGAAGCTGTCGATAAGCGCACAGACCAACGGCACTTATTACCAGAGCTACAATGCCTCCTACTCCACCAACTGGTTCGGCGGAAAACGACCCAACCAGTTCTCAATCGGCATCTACTACTCAAAGCAAACCGATATCAACAGCAACTACTGGAACCAGTCGGCATACAACAACTATTATTATAACTATTACGGATACAACTCGTACGGATACAACTATTCCAACTACGAGAACTATTACGACCCCAACAAATACATCCAGATGTTCGGGGCTTCCCTTGGCTGGGGCAAGCGTCTGCGCTGGCCTGACGATTACTTCACGCTCTCGGTGCAAGCGGCATACACACGCTATATGCTGAAAAACTGGCGCTACTTCTACCTCATGACAAACGGCAACGCCAACAACCTCAACTTCAGCATATCGTTGAGCCGTGCCTCTACCGACAACCAGCTCTATCCAAGAACCGGTTCTGAGTTCAGCGCAAGCGTAACCCTCACTCCGCCATGGTCGCTCTGGGACGGCAAGGACTACAAGCACCTCGCCACCAACCCCAACTCGCCGACATACGTCAGCGAACAAAAGACCAAATACAAATGGATTGAGTATCACAAGTGGTCGTTCAAGTCGAAGACTTACACCGCCCTCACCAATGGGCAGAAGTGCTTCGTGCTCATGACAAGAGCCGACTTCGGATTGCTCGGCAGCTACAACAAGTACAAGGAGTCACCGTTCGAGACGTTCTACATGGGTGGCGACGGCATGAGCGGCTACTCTTCATACGCAGGAGAGGAAACTATCGGACTGCGTGGATACGAGAACGGCTCAATATCCTACAATGGCTATGCCTACGACCGCTTCACGTTGGAGCTTCGCTATCCGTTCCTACTCGGCAACACCACTATATATGGACTCACGTTCCTTGAGGGCGGTAATGCCTGGAGCAAAATAAGGCAGTTCAACCCATTCGACATGAAACGCTCTGCCGGCGTAGGCGTGCGCATATACCTGCCAATGGTAGGACTCATGGGTATCGACTGGGGTTACGGATTCGACAAGGACAACGTGAACAACCGCAAGGGCGGCTCACAGTTCCACTTCGTTCTTGGACAAGAGTTCTAAACGCTTGCGGACTAACATCCAAAACGTTTTATCATGTAGAGCGTAACAAAAGTATAAGTCATTCGTCTAAAAGAATAAAACATAACAGAAATGAAGAAAAAAAGCATTTTCAAGTGTATTGCGCTTATGGCGATGATGCTCGCGTTGCCACTCATGGGTCACGCGCAAAAATTCGCTCTCATAGACATGGAATATATCCTGAAAAACATCCCAGCCTACGAACGGGCAAACGAGCAGTTGAACCAAGCCACCAAGAAGTGGCAAGCCGAAGTGGAGGCTCTCAACACGGAAGCCTCTACCATGTACAAGAACTACCAAAACGAACTCGTATTCCTCTCAAAGGAGCAAAAGAAAGCAAAGCAAGAGGAGATAATGAACAAGGAAAAGGCCGCGGCAGAGCTCAAGCAGAAATATTTCTCACCAGAGGGCGAGTTGTACAAGAAGCGCGAGAGCCTCATGCAGCCCATACAAGAGGAGATATACAATGCCGTGAAGGAGATAGCCGACCTCAGGGGATATAGTCTCGTGCTCGACCGCGCATCTGACACTGCCATAATCTTTGGTTCCCCAAAGATAGACATCTCTGACGATGTGCTGCGCAAGCTCGGATACTCGCCTCGATAAAGGGCACCACCGTGCAAAGGCCTTGACCGCCTTGCCAAAATAATGTATAAAACAACAATCAAATAACACAAACAACAATGAAAAAGATCTTATTAGCCATCATGCTGATGGCACCGATTGCCACTTTCGCACAGAAGTTTGGCAAGGTAAACACACAGACCATCATGCAAGCCCTGCCCGACATCGCAAAGGTCAACGGTGAACTTCAAGCTCAACAGAAGACCTATGAGAACGACCTCAAGGGCATGCAAGACGAGCTGACACGCCAGAACGAGGCATACGAAAAGGGAAAGAGCACCATGAACCCTACTCAGCAGAAGCAGAAAGAGCAGGAGCTGCAAACCCTTTACCAAAAGATTCAGCAGACTTACCAAGACAATTCACAGGCATTGCAAAAAAAACAGCAAGACCTCATGCAGCCTATCGTGACAAAGGTGCGCAACGCCATCGACGCGGTAGGCAAGGCCGGAGGTTACACGTTCATCTTCGAGGATGGCGTGGCCGTATACACTGGCACCAATGTCGAGGATGTCACCTCCAAGGTGCAGGCCGAGATTACAAAGATGAAGTAAGCGATACCTTTGTGAACAAACAAGGGCGGCATGTCATTGCCGCCCTCATATTTTCAGACTTTTAACCACCATGAAGAAACTCATCCTCTTTTTCATCGCCACGGCGGCAATGCTTTCCGCCAAGGCGCAATCTGAGAGCAAAACAAGTGAACAAGTGACGATGGCCATCAACCAAGATGGACAACAGCCTGCCATTCGCTTTGGCTACCTCAGCTGTGACAGCGTGCTCCATGCCATGCCCGAGTACAACGCAGCCATGAAAAACATAAAAGAGCTGAAAGCAAAGTATGATAGCGAAATGAAGCGCGTGGAAGATGAGTTCAACAACAAGTACGAGCTCTTCCTTGAGGGGCAAAGCGATTTTGCACCGTCTATTAGACAAAAACGACAAGCTGAATTGCAAGAGCTCATGGAGAAGAACATGGCTTTCAAGAATGAGGCTCGCCGACTTCTTGAGCAAGCCAAACAGG
>ERZ808252.889-NODE-889-length-25329-cov-5.042336_pt1 | contig 25329 bp, 17 predicted proteins | sample MGYA00521242_ERZ808252 | MGnify/ENA primary metagenome ERZ808252 (study PRJEB31516, sample SAMN03275581) | gut metagenome | biome: mammalia-associated habitat; material: feces | host: Papio cynocephalus | place: Kenya | collected 2012-08-07 ...
TCCCCATATAATCGGTTTCGACCTCCACGCCCTGCACATAGGTGGAGGTGTTCGGTTTTTTGTACTTTTCGGGCAGCCACATGGAAACCGGTTCTCCGCAGAGCGACTTCATGCTCATGAGAATACCCCATACATCGCAGCTTACCTCCTCGCAATAGGGGAAGTAATCCTCCGCGCGGACACCCCGCTTGATGATACACAGCCGTTCCGGCTTGTGAATGACCTGTATGAAAATCGGTTGAATGTTAGACACGTCGATGTTCTCCTTTCTCAGTTCACGATATTTTGCACCGTAAGGAATGAAGAACGGGACAGGAACGGGATTTTTCATATAGTCGCTCGGATTCAGACCGAACTCCCGGTAAAATGCCCGCGTGAAGGTGTCTACATTGGTAAAACCGGCATCCATCGCCGCGTCGATGACCTTGACCTCACCGCTGCGAAGCTGTTTTGCCGCTTCTGTCAGCCGGTATTTTCTGATATACTCAGTCGGTGTCAGCCCAAGGCAGTCCCGGAACAGCCGATAAGAATACCACGGAGAAAACAGCGATGCCCGCGCAAGATCGGACAGATTGATCTCCTCCGTTTTGTTCTGTTCTATATAGTCCTGCATCCGCTGGACAGCCAAAATCTGCTCCCTCATCCTTCTCAACTCCTTACCGGAACATTATACCGTGTCGGGAGAATTATCTCTCGACTTTCCTTGCCTTTTCGTAGCGAACGCATATGATGCGGGTATCGATGACCGCGGCGTTGATGATCATGCCGCCCCAGCCGCAGATACCGATGATGCCGCTGCGCTCCGGGTCAACCTTCTTCGCACGGAGAGAAAGTCCACCGCCGCGCAGAGATCCGCAGTGTTGATATCCGGCGATGCGCCTCATCGATAAAATGCGGTCAGCATCCGGCTCTTCCAGGGTCGCCGAGCGCGTGGCCGAAGCGTTCCGCGACGGCTTAACGCTGAAGAAATAAGGTATACAAAAAAGGAGCTTTCGCATGGGCGAAGGCTCCTTCCTTTCATATGGGAATGTCATAAATCCGGATGCGCCGGGCAAAGCCCGTTTGCACCTCGCGGCCCGTTCATATCACATAATCATACCCTTCAGGATCCTTGTGCATCAGATCCGCAAGGGTGATATTCTCAAAATACTCCGCAATGAGCCTGTCCAGGCCCCGCCACATGGGGAGCGTGCGGCATTCGGCCGCCCGGGGACAGGCGTCGGCGTCGGGCTCCAGACAGGAGACCGGGGCCATGGAGCCCTCCGTGCTGCGCAGGATGCTCCCTACGGTATACTGCTCCGGCGCTTTTGCCAGCCGGTATCCGCCGCCCTTTCCCCGCACGCCTGTCAGCAGCCTCGCCTTTACCAGCAGCTTGATAATGTTCTCCAGATATTTTTCGGATATTTCCTGCCGCTGCGCAATGGCCTTCAGGGGGATAAACCCGTCTGCCTGGTGCTCGGCCAGGTCGATCATGACCCGCAGCGCATACCGCCCCTTGGTTGAAATCAGCATTTCTACTTCCTCCCTTGAGATCTGATCCTATTATACACCGGGAAAGTGGGTAAATCAACAAAAAACCGCGCCGCGGCTATTGACAAACCGGCCGGATTGTTTTATAATCCATATAAACCCACAAGAAAGGTAGGTAATATAATGCGCGTTTATCGGAGTCCTCGATGTTGCCGCCGTCCGTAAGCGTCCATCTTTTCCATCCGCGAGAAAGATAGCAGAACAAAACTCACAATGATCCCTTAGGAGGAAACGATCATGCAAAAGATCTATACATCCGCCGATCAGCTGATCGGCAAGACCCCGTTGCTGGAGCTGACCCGCATCGAGCAGGCCGAAGGACTGGAAGCCAGGCTCCTTGGCAAGCTGGAATATTTCAACCCCGCCGGCAGCGTGAAGGACCGCATTGCCAAGGCCATGATTGATGATGCGGAGCAGAAAGGCTTGCTGAAGCCCGGTTCTGTGATTATCGAGCCGACCTCCGGCAATACCGGCATCGGCCTGGCTTCCGTGGCTGCCGCCCGTGGCTATCGCATCATCATCGTCATGCCGGAGACCATGAGCGTGGAGCGCCGCCAGCTGATGAAGGCCTACGGCGCGGAGCTGGTGCTCACCGAGGGCGCCAAGGGCATGAAGGGAGCCATCGCCAAGGCCGAAGATCTGGCCAAAGAAATTCCCAACAGCTTCATTCCCGGCCAGTTCGTGAATCCCGCAAACCCCGCCGTTCACAAAGCAACTACCGGCCCTGAGATCTGGGAGGATACCGATGGCAAGGTCGACATCTTCGTGGCAGGCGTCGGCACAGGCGGCACGATCACCGGCGTTGGTGAATACCTGAAAAGTCAGAATCCCAATGTGAAGGTGGTGGCTGTGGAGCCTGCGTCCTCCCCCGTGCTGAGCAAGGGCGTGGCTGGCAGCCACAAGATCCAGGGCATCGGCGCAGGCTTTGTTCCCGATGTGTTGGATACAAAGATTTATGATGAAATTATTCCTGTAGAAAATGAGGATGCCTTCGCCGCCGGCAAACTGATTGGCAAGAAAGAAGGCGTATTGGTCGGCATTTCTTCCGGCGCTGCCATATGGGCTGCCATTCAGCTGGCAAAGCGCCCGGAAAACAAGGGCAAGACCATCGTCGCCCTGCTGCCGGATACCGGCGATCGCTATCTCTCCACCCCGCTGTTCGCCGATTAAGCGAAAAAATCACAAAGGGAGGCTGCCTTTTGAGGGGCGGTCTCCCCTTTTTTATGCCGGGCCAAACGATCACGCCAGACTCCGGCTGCAAAATCAGCGCCGGCACGGCCGGCAGCAGCGTCCCCTCGATCCATGCGATGCGGTCCCGCACCGCTGGCCGGAAGCAAGAAGACACCGCCGCGACGATCCTCTCGTTTGGATCCACATAGATCGCGTTGCCGCTGTCGCCGATCGCGGCATAAACATTTCTTTCCGGATGCACGATCCACCAAAGATAGCCGTAAGATTTTCCGCCGAAAGGGCCGCCTTCGATCCTGCGGGGAGAAAGCATTTCCCGGAGCCAATCAGGGGAAACGATCTGCCGCCCATTCCAAGTGCCGTTTTGCAGACAGAGCTGACCGAGCCTTGCCAGGTCAGCGGCGCTCAGACACAGTCCGTAGCCGGGCGCGGCCAGCCCCTGCAGGTCGGCAAGCCAGACGGGCGCTCTGGGGGCTTTGTCCATGATGAACTGCTTATGCGCCTGCGCGGTCCCGGCGTAACAGCTTTCGTGCGCGGCAATGCCGAGAGGACGGAACAGAGATTCATTGGCAAAGTCCACGGTTTTCATCCCGGTGGCTTTGAAAAGAATGCCGGAGAGAATGTGCAGGCAGACCGTTCGATAGTCAAATGCATCGGTGATGCCGCGCTTCCCGCCAAGGAAGTCCAGCGACGCCTTCGTCCAGTCCTCGCCGGAACACACCTTCGTCCACGGGTCGCCAAACCCTTTGTAGGGGGCGCGCATGGTAAGCAAATGCCGGATCGTCACATCAAGGATCGTCCTTTCACCGCGCTTGACCGCATACTCCGGAAAGTAGGAAAGAACCTTATCATTCACGCTGCCAATCATTTTATGGTCGATGGCGATGCCGATCAGCAGCGCCATGACGCTTTTCGTGGCGGATGCGATATGGACGCAGTCTGTTTTTTGATATCCGTTCCACTCTGCGGAGCAGAGTTCGTTTCCGTCCCGCAGCACGCTGATCTGGCAGAGATTCGGCTGATATTTCTGTATGGATTGATATACTTCCTGCTGATTCATTGCAAGTCTCTTCCTCAAAACAGCGGTATCTCGCCGTCAAAATGCGCCGCCTTTTCCAAAAGCGGCCCTTTCGCGCCCATGGTAAAAGCAATGTCGCTGCTGCGGATAGACAGGAGCCGCATTTCCGGCTTCAGATGAAGAAAAGCCATCATTTCTTCCGTCAGCGTGATCTCGCCGGATGCTGAAATAGCTGTCCAGCAGTACGAACGCCCCTTGTAGGGAAGAAAAGTACCGTCGGGAACTTCATAATGTAAAAGTGACGGTGTTTCCGTCAGGATATGTCCCAGCTTCGACGGCAGAAGCAGCTCCTGCCGTGTCACGCAGAAGCCGCCCGTAATCTTGCTTCCGGTAAACAGATAGACCTTTTCTTCCGAAGCAATGCGATATTCGTTCACAGCTTGGGGCGGAAGCTGCACCCGTCCGTCGGAATGGATCTCTGATTCTCAGAAAACGAATTTTCCGCCCTTGTTCATTTGCGGCATAAGTACACTTCCTTTTCGCTTTAGAGAATAATTCGCGCGATCTCCATCGTCACGATCTTCAGCACTGCGCCGCCGGACATCACATAAAACCAGAGCTCGCGCATCCGCTGTGTTTTTGCAATGGGCGTTGCAATGGCGGCAAGGAGGATCAGCGCCGCGCCGACGCAGCCAACGATGGTGGGCACGCTGACCAGCGGAAACAGCCCCGGTGCGCAGCTGCCGTCGATGGTATACTGGATCGTCTTGTCCAACCCGTCCCGCGCCGCCGCGAAGCAGCAGATCACAAGTCCGAACATCAGCAGCACAGCGCTCCTGCGCCCCCAATACTGAATATTTGTACGATCGAAAACTGACCAGCCGATAAAGCCCAGCAGGGCCAGGGTCATCAGGGTCGTCGCCGTCGTGACGGCATTTCCAAAATAGAGCTTCATGCCCGTATCCCTCCCGTTCTGTACTAATCGAGGACCGCGCTCAGATCCTCCGCCTTGACCGCGCCCGCCATGATCCAGCCAGGGTAAATGATCCACGCTCCGGCAGGGACCGCTTTCTCCGCGTCCTGCAGGGAACAGGCCGGCAGACCTGTCTGCTCGGCCAGAAAACGGGCATATCTCTCCGTGCTGCCGGTGTTGCTGGTGTAAACGATCGCGTTCATAAAACCATCCCCTTTCAAAAAATAAAACGCAGCGCCCGATCGCCCTTGCGATCAGCTCTGCGTCTTTGCGTCTGGCCGTCCGGGAGCAAGCCTCCCGATCTGCACAGCCGGGGTGCGCGTCTGCAGGAATTCCTTTTCTGAAACGCTCTCCCGGCTGCTTGCATTATAGTTGCCAAACGTCCGCTTGTCAAGGGGGAGGCTGTGCCTGTTCTCTCAAAAACGGCCGCCGCAAGGTGCGGACGGTGCTTTTTTCTCCGGCACGCACATAGCCTTTCAGCAGGAGGTGTGCGCCATGAGATCACAGGAATTGACCGTCCATTGCCGCTGCGACCCGGAGGGAACGCCGCTCCGGGCGCTGATCCTTTCGTCCTTCGGCGCTTTTTTGCGCCGCGCGCTCCAGCCGGATGGGGCAGAGCCGGCTGCCGCGCCGGAACCGCCGGCTCTGCCCGGGGAGGAATAAGAATGCAGAGCCAGAGCATCGATCCCGCGGCATACCGCGCGGCGCTGTATATCCGCCTGTCCAAGGAGGACGAGCGGGATGGCCCGTCCCAGAGCGTTACCAATCAGCAGTCTCTGCTGGAGGATTTTGTAAAGAAACACCAGCTGCAGGTCTACGACACCTATATCGATGATGGCTGGAGCGGCACCAGCTTCGACCGCCCGGCCTTTCAGCGGATGATCGCGGATATTGAGGCAAAAAAGATCGATCTGGTCATCACCAAGGACCTTTCCCGTCTGGGCCGCGATTATATCATGACCGGCCATTACATGGAGCGCTATTTCCCGGAGCACCGGGTGCGGTATATCTCCCTGCTGGACGGCATCGACACCGGCGTGGAATCCAGCGCCAACGACATTACCCCCTTTCGCGCCATTCTCAACGACATGTATGCCAAGGACATTTCCAAAAAGATCCGCTCCGTCAAGCGGGATCAGCAGCGCAAGGGGGCGTTTATCGGCGGGAAGCCGGTCTACGGCTATCAAATGCATCCCACGGAAAAGAACAGGATCGTCATTGATGAAGGGGCGGCCCCAACCGTGCGGCGGATCTTTTCCATGGCGCTGGAGGGCGTCAGCTGCCGGCAGATCGCTGCCGCGCTGAATCAGGAGGGCGTCCCCTCCCCCGCCGCCTACTGCGGCTGGAACACAGGCCGCAAGGGCCCTTACGCGGGGCTTTGGAGCAGCGAGCGCATTTCCGATATGCTGCAGAACGAGACCTACATCGGCAATATGGTCCAGGGCCGGCAGGTAAAGCTCAGCTACAAATCCAAAAAATGCCTTCATCAGGCGCGGGAGCAGTGGGTGGTGGTCAAAAACACCCATGCGCCGCTGATCGACGCGGAAAGCTTTCAAAAGGTCGGGATGCTGGTGCGCAGCCGCAAGCATACCCGCAGCCGCACCCATGATTTCCTGCTGAAGGGGCTGATCTTCTGCCACGAGTGCGGCTATCCCCTGGGCGTATTGAACCGGCCCGACGCCCGGGGAACGGATGTGCTTTACTTCGTCTGCCGGACCCACCAGCGCTTTACCAGGAGCAGCGCCTGCTCCCCCCACTGCATCCGGGAAAAAACCGTGACGGACGCGGTGCTCGCCAGGGTGCGGGAGGTCTGCGCAGACCATCTGACCGCGGAAGCATTGCTTCCCGCTGCGGAAAAGGCGGTAAAGGAGGCGTTGCAGGAGAACAGGACGGCGGCGGAGCTCAGCGCCCTGCAAAAGAAGCGCGCCAGCCTTACGGAGAGCCTTGACCGGATGTACGCCGACCGTCTTTCCGGCTTGCTGCCGGAGGAAGACTTTCAGCGCATCTTTGCCCGCATCAAGAGCGAACGGACGCGGCTGGAGGAGCGAGTCCAAACGCTTCAGCAGCAGCAAAAGTCCCCCGTCAGCCAAGCCGAGCAGGCAGGCGCTTTGGTGCAAAGATATCTTGATACCGCCTGCGCCAGCCGGGAGCTGCTGGTGAGCCTGATCCGCCGCATCGAGCTAACGGAGAACCGGGAGCTTTTGATCCAGTTTTGTTTTCCGGAGCCGGAAGCCTGAGCCCGCGCCAGCCGGCGGCGCGTTTTTTTCGGCCCACGCGCTTACGGTAAGCGCTGCGGGAGGTATCCCGCATTGAGAAACGGGCGCTGGAAAAGCTGGCAAAATGCTTCGGCGAGGACGCTTAAAGCGCTTTGCATATTTTGTTCGAAAAACGCGATACTATGCCTGATGACAGAATCAGGAGGAATCGCATGATGAAAAAGCAATGGATCGCAATTCTGCTGGCGGGCCTGCTGGTCATGAGCCTGTCCGCCTGCGGCAAAAAACAGCCCGCTTCCGATCCCACGCCCAAGGATCCCAATCAGCAGCAGCCCTCGGAGCCGGGAGATCCCAATGCGGCTGACACGCCCGGCACCTCCGACCAGGAGCCGGTCTTTCCGGATTCTCTGGCCCGGGCCGATGCAGAGGTCCGGCTGGATGAGCTGATCTCCGTGCTGGGCCGGAAGGAAGCGGATCTGGAAAACGCTATGAAGGATGTGAGCACCGTGGGCGACGCCGTCTCCGGCGCGCGGACCTACCGGCATAAGCTGCTGGGCAAGGAATCTCAGGTCTCTTATGCCATCGGGACAGACGGCGTCATCGACAGGATCACCGTCACCGTCGATGGCGACGCCGCAGAGACCTGGCGCAGCGAGCTTCAGGACACGCTGCTGGCACAGCCGCTGGAGGGCGAAACAGACGCCTGGCGCTACAGCAACGCGGATGTTCGCCTTTCCGCAAAGGACGGAAAGACTGTGGTGGTTTTGGAAAAGAAGACCGCCTGACGAAAAAACAGCCGGGAAGCGCAAGCTCCCGGCTGCTTTACTGCCGCTGCCATAAAAAAACGCGGGGAAGCTTTTTCTTCCCCGCAAACGCGCTTGCCGGTCTTTTCGTTCAGGCAGTCACGCTGACCCTCCGCTCCAGGCGGATCCGGTCGGCGATCATGGAGACAAACTCAGAATTGGTGGGCTTGCCCTTCAGGTTGGAGACCGTATAGCCAAAATAGGAATTGAGCACCTCCACGTCGCCCCGATCCCACGCGACTTCAATGGCGTGGCGGATGGCTCGTTCCACCCGGGAGGCCGTGGTTTTATATTTTTTCGCGATGGAGGGGTAGAGGACCTTGGTGATGGCGTTGACCACCTCCATGTCGTTTACCGCAAGGATAATGGAATCTCGCAGATACTGATAGCCCTTGATATGCGCCGGAACGCCGATATCGTGAATGATCTTTGTGACTCTCATCTCCAAATCCAGCTCCGAAACGCACTGCTTCTGCCGGGGCAAAAAGGTGCCCTCCGTCAGGTTGAACTTGGAGACTCTTGCCGCCAGATCGGAAAGGTCGCAGGGCTTCACAGTAAAATACTGGACCCCCAGCGCCGCGGCCTCGCTGCTCATTGCGTCGCTGGTGAAGAAGGAGAGCAGGAACACTGCCGGCTTTTTCCGAAGCTCCGCATCCTGCAGGCTGCGCACCACGGCAAGGCCGTCCTTCTGGGGAAGCAGCGCATCAACGATCAGGATATCCGGTTCGCACTTCCGGATCAGCTTGAGCAGCGTGAGTCCGTCCTGGGCGCTGCCGGCGATTTCCAGATTTTCGAATCTGCGGAGTTCGTTTTGCAGGAGTTCGCAAAGGTCTTTGCTGTTGTCTGCGATGATTACTTTCATGCGCTCATTCAACATGATCACGTTCCTTGCAACGAATTTTTGGCTGCATCTATAAAGTAGCACAATTTCGGAAAAGATACAAGCTTTTTCCGGCATTTTCGCTGAAAAACCTTTCGACATTCTTCGCGTTTTTCGCGCTTTTATTTTGCATTCAACAAGAACAGACAAATTCTTTTCTGTTTTCCTGTCGAAAAAGGATGGATATTGTTGGAATTTCCAGATTTCTCATCCTTTGCTGGAAATTTGCTGCCGCAAACGCTTTTCCTTCCGCTGCTATCCGCCCTCGTTTCCGCCATACTAAAAGAGCGAAAGGAGGAGGACTATGCACAAAAAACAACGAACCGCGAAGCTTCGCGCCGGTTTTCGCGCCGGCTTTCGTGCCGGTGCGCTGGCCGTCTTTTGTCTGGCGCTGACGCTGGTGCTTTCCCCCATGGAGCGGGATGCGCTGCCTGTCTCCGGCGCAGCCGTCATTTCTCCCGCCGCGGACGAGCCAACGGCCGAGCAGGCTTCTCTGCCCAAGCTCGGCGACGCGCTGATCCCTCTCGGGAGCACCACCGGCATCAAGCTTTTCTCTCCCGGCGCAATGGTGGTGGGCTTTTCGCCGCTGGAATGTGCTGGCTGCTGCCCCGCCAGGGAGGGCGGACTGAAGACCGGCGACGTTCTGCTGGCGCTCAACGGGCAGACCATCCGGAGCAATGAGGACCTGACCCGGCAGATGCAGGCCCTGGCGCAGGAGCAGGCCGTCTTTACCGTCCTGCGGGAGAGCGCCCGGCAGGAGATCACCGTCAATGCAGTCTACGATCCCGCCCTGCAGTGCTATCGCATCGGGGCCTGGGTGCGGGACAGCGTGGCCGGCATCGGGACCGTCACCTTTGTAGATCCGGAGACCGGCGTTTTCGGCGCGCTGGGCCATGGCATCTGCGATTCCGACACCGGCCAGCTGATCCCCTTCGGCTGCGGCTCGGTGATGCGCTCCAGCGTGGACCGGGTCCAGAAGGGCGCCTCCGGCACGCCCGGACAGCTCTGCGGCAGCTTTGACCTGGTGCGGGATCAGGGCTGGCTGGGCGGCAACACGGAGTCCGGCATTTTCGGCCGGTTCACCCGGCAGGAGGCCTATCAGGATCTTCAGCCCGTTCCCACCGCCGCCCGCAGCGAGATCCACACCGGTCCCGCCGTCATCCGCAGCAACGTCAGCGGAACGGAGACGCGGGAATATGCGGTGGAGATCCTGCGGGTCTATCCCAAAGACAGCGGCGTGGGCCGCGACCTGATGCTACAGGTGACGGATCCCCAGCTGCTTTCCGCCACCGGCGGCATCGTGCAGGGCATGAGCGGCTCGCCCATTTTGCAGGACGGCAAGCTGGTGGGCGCAGTGACCCATGTTCTGGTCAACGATCCCACCCGCGGCTATGGCATCAGTCTGGAGGAAATGCTGGAAAACGCGCCTGCCGCATAAGCAGCGCAAGGCCCCGGGGTTCCCGCTGCGGGTTCCGGGGCCCTGCCGTTTTTCTATTTTGCCGCCGCGCCCATGGCATACAGCGTGCTTTCGCCGTTTTCGGCCCGATGGATGGCGGCAAGGGCGCAGAGCGCCTGCTCCGTGGCCATCAGGTCTGTCTCGCCGGCAAGGGTATGCCGGAAGCTCCCGTCCTCGCAGGCAAAGCGCTCCAGCGCCTCCGCCAGCGTTCCGCCGGGCTTTACAAAGCGCGGATCGTCCAGGCTTATCCCGTTTTCGCACAGGGCAAGGATGACCTGGCTCACGCTCTCGCTGTTTTCGTCGCCATAGCTGCGGAAGCCGCCGTTTGGCAGCTGCTCCGCCGACAAAAAGGCTGCCGCGCGGTCCAGCGCCGCCGGGACTCCGTCCCGGTCCTGATACCTTGCAAGGGCCTGCATGGCCATGGCCGTCAGATCCACATCGCCGCCGCTCCCGGTCAGCGCCCACGCGCCGTTTTCGCTCTGCCCGTCCAGCAAATGCTGTATATACCCCTCCCGGGTGGCCTGCGTGCCGGTCCCGGTCTCCGGAATGGCATATCCGCCGGAATCCAGCGCTATGAGCGCCCAGATGGGACCGTTGATCCCCTGTGCGCAGGTCTTGTCCAGATCCGCCAGAGGCAGCGTCAGATCATAGCCCTCCACGCTGCGCGGATCGCGGCCGATGGCCGTCAGCGCCAGAATGGCGCGGCTGTATTCCGTGTTTTTTCGCGGATCAAGCACGCCCTCCTTCTCCCGGACCGCCTCACACAGGCGGCGGTAATAGCCCTCGAACCAGCCGGACGGCGCTTTTGCCCCCGACCGGGCCACGCCGATCACCGCCCATTCGCCGCCAATGCTTGCATTTTGCGGCTCCGCCACGGTCTCGGTCAGGTAGGCCGCCGTCTTTTCCAGCTGCGTCTGCTCTCCCGCTCCGCCGCAGGCGCTCAAAAGGAGCGCCATGGCCAGCAGCAGCGGCACAAGCCTTCCCCTTTGCTTCATGCTTTCCTCATTTCTGCGCCGCCGGGAAGCTTGCGAGCTTGCCGTTGTAGTATGCATAGATCAGCGCCGCATCCTGATTGTCCACCGTGCCGCTGCCGTCCACATCCGCCGCAGCCTGCTGCTGTGCAGAAAACGTCAGCTTGCCATTGTAGTATGCATAGACCAGCGCCGCATCCTGATTGTCCACCGCGCCGTCGCCGTTCACATCGCCCAAAACAGCAGCCGGCTTGTCCGTTATCGTAAGCTGGATGGTCACATGGGGCTTGAGCGTCGTGACGCCCGTCTGAGACGAGCCGTCCGTTCTGTTTTCGTTGTGATACATAGCGTAGGGGAAGGTGAGCGCAAGCTCCGCGTCCTCCCTGGTGAGCGGCTCGGTGCTGAAGGTGACATATTTCGTCACATCCCGGGAGGCGCCGTTTTTGTAATACGCCGTCACCGTCATGCCCGTGGGATCAAAGGTCTCGCCCAGAGCATATTCGGTCTTGTCCGGCATTTTCGTCACCGCAAGCCGTTCCACGCTGCTGCCGAAGGCCATGAGGAAGGCGGAGTCGTTTTTGAAATAGATCGTGCCGTATTGATCCACGATGGGGCTGCAGATGGCATATTCCGCCTGATCCTCCACCGGGGTGAACAGCGCATAGGGCGTATCGTAGACCGTGGAGACGCCCTTCTCGGAGTAGCTCTCCTTCGTTACGAACTGCGGCGCGGTCTGGCCGGCGCTGTCCTTGAGCACGCGGAGCTTGCCGGGGGTAAAGTTATCAAAGAAATACACATAAACGCTGCCGGTCGTTTCATAAGCCGTGGTGAGCAGGCCGCTGGTCTGGGGATAGCCCTGGGTCTGCACCTTATAGGCGATGGACCAGTCTTTCAGATCGATGACCGTCAGGTTATGGCCCGAATAAGCGGTGAACTGGCCCACGCCGGAAACGCCGATATAGGCGCGGCCCTTGTAGACCACCGGGGTGCAGGTGCTCATGGCGGGGCTCTTTTCGCTGCTTGCGTAATTGTCCAGCTGCAGGCCCTCGATGCTCGCGATCCTCCACGCGCCGTCTTCTGCCTTGCCGATGCTGACCCGATAGAAATAGCCGCCCTTGGTGGTAAAATAGTAGGCGTCGGTCTCCTGATCGTAGCAGATGGAGCTGCGCACATCGGCCATCAGATTGTCGCGGCGGTCCAGCACCCGGCCGGTCCTTCTGTCAAAAAGCAGCAGCGTTCCGGTCCTGTTCACCTGCCGGCCGTTGGTATAGCCGGACTGGCCGTCGTCTGCGCCCACAAGGACAAAATCGTCGCAGACATAAGCGCCCGCCCAGTAAAAGCCGCCGCCGTGGGTATAGGTCCAGGTGGGCAGCTTGATCTCCGTCCCGCTGCTGGGGTCCTCGTCCGTCACAGACAGGCAGACAAAGCTCGCGTCCAGCGTCTCGCCCTGCCAGAAGCCGGTATAGAGATAGCCGTCATAGACCACCAGCGGGCAGTTGGGCTGGCCGCCCCTTTCATCCCGGTAGATCCAGAGCGACCGGAGCGTTTTTGCGTCAAACGCCTGGATCCGCCCGCCGGACAGGCCGATGAAGATCATGCCCTCATAATAGGTGGGGCTGTTGATGGCATAGCTGGAGGCCTCGCACATCTCGCCGCTGGCAAGTACCTCGCCGGAGACGGCGTCTACCCGGTAAATGGTTTTTTCGGAATAGGTGATCAGGTCGCCGTCCACCAGGATGGGGCAGCCCACGGCCTTGCCGGAATAGCCATCGCCCAACTTCGAGGCCCAGTAGAGCGTGCTGTCTGCCGCGCTGATGGGCGTTTTGGCGGCGGTGACGCCGTTATTGGTGTAATTGGTCCCGCCGGAGACCAGCGCGTCCGTTTCCGCATCATAGGTATAGCTGGTGCCGCGGAAATCCGCCCATTCCGCCTCCGTCGTGGGGTCGATCGCCGTGTTTTCCTGCGCGGCGGAAAGCGCAAGCGTCAGCTGGGCGATTAGCTCGCCCTGTTCATTTGCAGAAACAGGCGTCTCCGTGCCGTCCGAGCGCGTCATAACGGTCTCGTCGTCCTTATTGTCGTCAATGCACAGCGTGCCGCTCGTGCCGACGGCTCCGGCGGCCGTGAGCGTGTATTGATAGGTAAAGCCCTTGGAGAGGCTCCATGCGCCGGTCTCGTCCGGCCAGACGCGCTCCCCGGTGGCGGCGTCGCGCAGCACAAGCAGCGCCGCTTCCGGAGAGATCTCTGTGCGCAGCGTCACGGGCGGGACCTTTTCCACCGTCAGCGTGATGTCCGTCTCCGCGCCGGGGTTTTCGGTGCTGCGCACGCCGATCGTGACGGTCTCCGTCTCGTCCGTGCCGGTGAGCGTGACGGCGTTTGCGCCGGATCCGACGCGTTCACCGTTTATCAGCACATAATAGCCCGCGTCCGCCTGCCCAAAGGGCATGGAAATGCCGCTTCTGAGCGCCGCCGTAATGTCGATCGACGCCGCGCCCATGGGCACCGTCACGGAATAGCCCGTAACATCGGGAGAATACTCCGGCTCCAGCAGGAGGGCCGCGCCGGCATATTGCGCGGAGAGAGCATCCAGCGTCAGCGTGCGCTCCACCGTGACGATATAGTCCTGGTAGTAGGTGATCCCGTCCTCCGCCAGTGCGGCGCGGACGGTCAGCGTGTTGCCCAGTCCGTTGGACATCAAAGCGTCCGGAAGCTTTTTGGCGTTTCCGCCAAGGGCCAGCTGGTTCTGCACGCCGTTTGACGCGGCATTCTGCGAGATCCTCTCGTAGATCACGCTGCACGCGGCCCCATTGGTCTGTGCCGCAGCCTTTGCATAGACCGACGATTTGCGGTCCTGCACCGTCAGCGTATAGGTGTGTGTGTCAGGGTGAAAGGCACGATCCAGCGAATAGCCCGAGGTCATGGTGGAGTTTTCAGCAAATTCCAGGCTCTCCAGCCAATTCTCCGTTTTCACCTGCACCGTAACGGTGCTGTTTGCGCTTTCCTCCAGCGTAAAGGTGTTCATCGCGTGGTAAAACTCGTTCTGCGTGGCGATGTAGGTATAGGTCTCCCCGGGCACCAGGGTATAGCGGTAGGCGTAAAAGCCGCTGGTCTGGCGCTCCTTGACGGAAAGCATTTTCTCCCCGTTGCGGTTATAAACGCTGACGTCTACCTCCCGTCCCGTGGTGTTGAAGGTGATGCTCCTGCCCGCCGCCTGCACGAACTTCAGCGTATAGCTGCCGGTATAGCCGTTTTTGGCAAGCCCGATGGTGATCTCGTCGCCGTCCTTCACCGGAAGGCTGCCGGTCTGGGCAAGGGGCGTTCCGTTCACCGTCACCGCATAGCCATCGTCAAAGGCCTCCGGCGCCAGCGTAATGCTTTCCACCGTGGAAAGGATGCGGTAGGTATATTCGCGCAGGTGCGGCGAGAAGGACTCCATCGCGCCCTGACCGGTGCCGTCCTGGTCGTAGATGTGCAGGTCGGAAAGGGTCAGCTCCCGATCCAGATCCAGGGTATATTCCTGAGAAAGCGTATAGCCGTTTTCATCCATCTGCGCCACGCGGTAGACCACCTCCGCCCCCGCCGCTCCGGGAGAGAGCACGGAGGAAACGCTGGAATACCGGGAATCCCATGCCCGGTTGGAGCTGTTGTAATTGGTCTCCGGGCTGATCACGGTGCCGTCCGTGCGGGTGTAATAGGCATAAAGCTTGGGTGTGGACGAAAAAACCCCCGTGTTGTAATAGGCCAGCAGATAATAGCTCCCCGCGGCGTAATCGTCCGGTACCGTGACGCGCAGGGTGTGGTCGCCGGACGTGACCTTCAGCTCTGCTTCCTCAAAGCTTTCGCCGGCGGAAAGGGAAATGCGGGCGTTCGCCGCCATCCAGTCGCCAGAGGGCATTTCTGCGGAAACAATTTTGTCCGCGCCGACCATTATGCTGCCGTCGATGCGGTTATAGCCCTGCACCACGGAGAAGGTATAGTCGCCCGCCGCAAGCTGCAGCGCGCCGTCGCCGTCGTCGTCCGTATACGCCTTGCCGAAGGCGCTGACGGCGGTGATCGCAACGCCGGGGTAGTTGTCCGGCGTGTAGGCGTCGCCTTCCCCGTCTGTGAACGCCACGGCAAAGCCCTGGCCGCTCTGGGCCTCCTTGTAGGCCTTCACCGCACTTGTGATGGCGTCGGCAAGGCGCTGAGCGTTGCCATCGCTGGCGCCGGCAAAGGCAATCAGCGCCGCGTCATATTCGCTCTGCGCCGCGCGGCGAACGTCCTCTGCCTCGCCCAGATAATCCGCCATGGCGGAGATGAGCGCCATGCGTCCCTCGCTGAGGAAGGCCTCCTGCTCTGAGAAGCAGAAATAGCCGATCGCCGCCGCCGGGCGATCCATGTCGAAGCCGCCGTTTTCATCCGTGCGGCAGAAGTTGCCGTCCACGCCATCGATGGCGGTGACCATTCCTTCCCCGATCCCGGCAAAGGTATGGCCGCTGGACGCAAGCGCCTGCCGGATCGTCTCGCCGGCCTGATAGCTTATTTTCTCCGGAGCCGCAATGGTGCGGCTGCCCGTGCTTGCGGAGAAATAGAACCATCCGCCCTCCTCCGCCGCCAGCGCCGCGCCCGGCACAAGGCCCAGCAGCAGGACCAGCGCCAAGGTCAGCGCCAGCGCTCTTTTCAAAGCGTTTTGTTTCACTTGCGTTTCACCCTTTCGATTTAATAAAGACACTCGATCCATTTCATCCGCAGCCTGCGCACAGGCCCGCTCTGCTGCCGGAGCAGCGCCGCAGTCTTGCCGCAGAGCTCCGCCATTTCGCCGCACTGGGCCCGGGTCATCTCATGGCCGGAAAACAGGGCCTCACGATTGAGCAGCGCCATGCGCGTGAATTGCTCGCCATATTCCGCGCCCAGCCGCTCCGCAGCGCCCTCTGCAAGCGCCAGCGCGCTGCCGCAGCCGCGGTCCAGCCCAAGCCTTTGCAGCAGCCGGATGCAGTAGGCAAAGCGCCAGCAGATGGCGTCGGCCGCATTTTCAGCTTCAAACTGCTCCCGGCGGCCGCGCAGGATCCGGCTGCGGCGCACAGCCAGCAGCGCCGCCAGCACGGCGGCAAGCAAAAGGATCGCCGCCAGCGCCATGAGCAGCGCGCGCCAAAGCCTTTGCGCCAGCGTCTGCGGCGTTTTTGCCTGGTCAGGCGTGTCGCCGTCGTTTTCCGCATCCTCTGCGTTCTGCTCCGGCTCGGCCACATATTCCGCGCCGTCCCGAAGATATGCGCCCGGTCCGTCTCCGGCCTCGGTGCCGATGCCGCTCTCCGGATCGCTGCGCTCGGAGATGGCCGCGCCCAGCTGGCCCGCCTGGGGCGCAGCGCCCATAATGCCGGTATAATCCGGGGTCAGCTCCAGCGGGAGCCAGCCGATCCCCTCCTGATAGACCTCCACCCAGGCATGGGCGCAGTCGATACCGATGTCCGCCGCGCCCTGCGCCGCCTCCGCCGCCAGCTGCTCGGTGACGATATAGCCCTCCGCATAGCGCGCCGGAACGCCGTAGTAGCGCAGCGCAAGGACGCCCAGCGTGGCATAATGGAAATCATAGCCCGTCCCGGTCTCCAGCGTATGGCTTACGAAATTCTCCCCCTCCGGGAGGACGCCCCCCTCCTCCGAATAGCGGAGGTTCTGCTCCAGAAGCTCCTTGGCGCACTGAACGGCAAGATACGCGTCCATGCCCTCGCTGCCGCCCCGGGCCTCGGCAAGCGCATCCAGATAAGGCGACAGAAGCTGCCGCGTCTCCTCCGGGATCGCAAGATAATGCTCCTCCACAAAGCGGCGATAGCCCGATTCCAGCGCCAGATAGCGCTCCGTCTGCTCCTCCGCCCCGTTCAGCCGCCGCACCCAGTCGCCCGTTTTGGACGAAGCCTGAAAGATCGTGGAAAAGGCCGCCGTCCGATCGCTGCCGCTGCGCGTGAGCACGCTGCTCTCCGCAAGGCGCAGCAGCGGCGTCTCCAGTGCAAAGCTTCCGGCTGCGGCGGAGTAGGGCGCATAAGCATAGCGGCTGCAGGCGGCCAGATTGGTCACCGTCACGCGGTTGGTCTCCTCCTGCCCGCCAAGGGCAGCCACGGCCGCGCCGGTCTGGGTCTGGGGATAAAAGCCGCCCATGTGCAGCCAGTAAAGCAGCGAAGCATTTTCCGCCAGCGTCTCATTGGAAAGGCTCTCCCAGCCGCGCCCGGTGAAGCACGCCCCGGTGAAGCCGCGGAGATAGAGCGGCTCCGCCCGCTCCATCGATACGGTGAGCATCGTCTTCTCGCTCCGCGTCCGGCCGGCAAGGACGGTAAGGTCTCCCTCCGGCAGACCGTCGTCTCCGCGCTCATAGCGGGACGCATGGAGCCTTTGCTGAACGGAGCTGCGCAGCGCCAGAAACCCTTCTCCCCCGCGCAGCGCCGGGATCGCCGCGCTTACGGCAGCCGCGGCGGCCACCGCAACGGCAAGCCCCAGAGCCGCAAGAGCGGCCGGCGGCGCTGTTTTCTGTCTGCCCGAACCCCAGAGGGAAAGCGTCTGCAGCACAGCTGCGCAAAGCGCTCCCATGCCGGCCGCAGCGTTCAGCTGCTCCGGCGCAAGCCCAAACAGGACGAGCGCCGTCAGGGCCGCGCTCAAAAGCACCATGCCCGTCCGCCAGCGGGAAGCCAGCCCGTGGCACAGCAGCGCCAGCGCCCAGGCGCACGCCAGAGAAAACAGCATGGCGCACCCGGCGTGCTCCGTGGCCGAAAGGGCCACCGTTCTGCCCAGATGCAGCTCCCCCGTGGCCGCCGTGCGCGCGCCGCACCAGGCATTCCAGCACAGGCAGGCGCCGTCGGTCATTTTGGGGAGGAATGCCGCCGTGAATGCTGCAAGGCACAAAAGCGCGCCCGCCGTCCCATATCGCTCCCAGCCAAGGCGGCGGAAGCCCGCCATCACAAGGCAAAGCACAGCGCCGGTCCCTGCGGCCGGAAGCAGGCTCTCCAGCTCTGCCGACCGAAACAGACACGCCAGCGGCAGCCCCAGGGCAAAAAAGCCGAGCAGCGCCGACAAGGCGCGCAGCAGCTCTGCCGCCGCGCCGGAAACGGCAGCCTCCCGATGGATCCGCAATCCGTTATTTGCTCCTGTTTTCAATTGCAGCTCCTCCTAAATCTCCAATTCCATCAGCCGCGCGGCTTCGTCCGTCCCTGCAAGGGCATATACGGCAAAGCCCTCCGGCGCGGCGGTCTCCGTGCCGCTCAGCAACGCCGTGACCCTTCCCATCTCCTTCAGCAGCCGGGCCTCCGGCGGGACGCTTTCTGCGATATAGACGATATGTGCGGCGGGTCCCTCCGCAGTGCGGCAGAAGGTCTCGGCGCTGGAAAGCCCATCGGTATAGGGCGCGGCAGAAAGCAGCCGCGGCATAAGCCCGATCAGGTCGTCCATGCTGCGGATCTCCTGCGTAAGGCAGGCCGCGCCATTCTCGCTCCAGGCCGCCTGAAACTGCACGCCCTGCGTCAGCAGCGCGCGGCACAGCGACACGGCGATCTCCGCCTGCGCATCCTGCCCGGCGGGGCCGGCGGCATTTTTCCGCTCCCAGAGCACCGTCACCGAACGGGTCACGGGGAGCGACGGATCGCGGGAGATCAGGCGGTCAAGCTTTGTTGTGAGCTTCCAGTGGATCTGGCGTATGCTGTCCCCCTGGCGATAATCGCGGATCTGAAAGGTCTCCGTGAGATCCGCGCCCGGCTTTTCCTGAGAATAGGCCTCTCCGTCCTCCGGGCAGGCCGCATCCGCAAGGATGCGCACCTCCATGGGGAAGGTGTCGGGCTGCACGGTAAAGGCGGCGGCCGCCGCCGCGCCGCAGCCCACCGGGATAAGCCAGAAGCAGTCGTAAAGCCTGACCCGCCGCACCCGAAGCTGCACGCGTCCGCAGAAGCGGCTGGAAAGCTCCACCTGCGCGCAGCCGCAGCCATGGGGCAGGGTCCCCGTGCGCCGAAGCACCGTCTGCGTCTCTCCGGTGAGCAGATTTTTGACCTCCAGCCAAAGCCCGATGGCCGGCAGCGGCAGGGCCGAGCCGTTTTCCACCGTAACGCTGACCGCCGCGCACGCGCCCTTGGCGCAGTTTACCGGCACGGACAGGCTGAGCTTCAGCTTCCGGCGGGCCAAAAGGCTGCACAGGGCGGAGAGCGCCGGCACGGCCAGCAGCGCAAAAAGCAGCGCAAGGCTCAGAATACTGCCCGAAAGCAGCAGCGCCGCCGTCATCAGCGCCGTCAGGACCAGCCAGGTCCCTTTTTCCAAAACGATCATCCCTCGATCACTTTCCGCCCGTCTTGACGGCGGGCATCGGCGTATTCTCCAGGATCTCCGCAACGATCCTTCCCGCATCGATCTCCATCATACGCGCCTTTGTCCCCAGCATCAGGCGGTGGGCTGCCACGTCCGGGAATATGGCGGCCACGTCCTCCGGCACGGCATAGTCGCGCCCGTGCAGAAACGCATAGGCCTTGGCCATCCGGCACACGGCCAGCGCGCCGCGCGGGCTGACGCCCAGCTGCACCGCAGGATGCTCCCGCGTGGCCTGCGCAAGACGCGTGATGTATGCATAGATCTCCTCTGCCACCCGAACGGCCGTCACAGTCTGGATCAGCCCCTCCAGCTCCTGCTTTGTCAGCACCGGCTTCATCCGGTCCAGCGGGTTTTCCGTGTGCCGCTCCTGCAGGATGGCCACCTGGCTGGCAAAATCGGGATAGCCCATGCTGATCTTGATGAGAAAACGGTCCAGCTGCGAATTGGGCAGCAGCTGCGTTCCGGCAGAGCCCGCCGGATTCTGCGTGGCCAGCACGATAAAGGGCTCCGGCAGCGCGTGGGTCTCGCCGTCTACCGAAACATGGCGCTCCTCCATGGCCTCCAGCAGCGCAGACTGCGTCTTGCTGGAGGTGCGGTTGATCTCGTCCGCCAGCAGCAGATTGGTCATGACCGCGCCGGGCTTATAGACGAACCTGCCGCTGGCCTTGTCATAGACCGAAAAGCCGATGATATCCGAGGGCACGGTGTCCGAGGTGAACTGCACGCGCTTTGTTTCAAGCCCCAGCGCCCGGGCAAACGCCATGGCGGTGGTGGTTTTGCCCACGCCGGGCACATCCTCCATCAGCACATGGCCGGAGGCCAGGATCGCCATAAAGATCTTTTCGATCACCTGATCCTTGCCGATGACGACCTTCTCGATCTCCTCCAGCACGGCCTGCGCCTTCTTGTTATGCTCCATATTGCTCCTCCGTAAACCTGTTTTGGTCTCTTATTCCTGTCCGCCGGCTTCCGTTCCCGGCTCCGGCTCCGGCTCCGGTTCGGGGTCTTTTCCCGGCTCGGGTTCGGGGTCTTTTCCCGGCTCGGGCTCTGGCTCTTTTCCCGGCTCGGGGTCCGGCTCAGGCTCGGGGTCCACATATTCCGGATCCCGCTTTCCGCAGATGGTGCAGACGCCGTGTTCAAACCGGTGGCGCGTCTCAAACTCGCCGGTGCGCACAAGGGTGAGGCCGCAGCGGGCGCAGACATACGCCTCATGCTGGCAGTCGCCCTCCTTCAGCCGCAGCTCGCCTTCGCAGTCCCAGTCGTGGATCGCTTCACAGACGCTGCAGATCCAATCTCCGGCCACCTCATCGTATTCATAATCGTGCTCGCCGCGGGTATCGGCGATCTCCTCGCCGCAGCTTGCGCAGATCTGATAATGCTGGGAGCCGCCCGGCTCAAAGCTCCATTTGCCGGAGGAGCTGTGGCCCTTCGCGGGGGTCTCCTCCTCCGTCTCCGCGCCGCAGATATCACAGAACTTATGGACGGTCCCCGGCTGGGTGCAGGTCGCTGTGTCCTCGCCGCGGATCCATTCGTGCGTCTCCGTTTCCGCAAGACCGCAATTTTTGCAGGTCCTGGTGTGCTCCTCCGCGCCGTCCTCAAAGGCATATTCCCAATCGTGCTCCTTCAGCTCCCCGACATAGGACTCGCAGTCCAGACACCAGGTGCCGCAGGTACCGTTGCCGTTGTCCCGCGGCTCGGTATTTTCATGGGGACAGCCCTCCACCATCCCGCAGCAGCGGCAGACAAAGCTTGTGGTCCCATCGTCCTGCTCCACCGCTTCAAAGCGATGCTCCACATCAAAATCGCCGTTTTCTGCGGTGACGCAGTAGCCCACGGCGTCGCCGTAGCCCTGCAGGGCGCTGCCCACATCCCAGCCGTAGGCCAGCGTGTAGCGCAGCGTGAGCGTCTGCCCATCCTGCAGGGAATATTCCGACATGCCTGCGTTGGGATAGTAAGCATCATCGATGCAGTAGAGCCAGCCGGAGCCGCGGGTGAAATCCTGCTCGCCCACGGACATGGCGTCGTAGCCCGTCAGGGCGATGCCGTTGCGGTAAATACAGCGCCACAGCGCGGCATAAGCGCTGCCCGCGCCAAAATAACGGTCGATGGCCGCAAGGATCTCCTCCTCGCTGCCGCCAAGGCTGTCAAAGCTGGAGGCCTTCAGCGCTTTGGCCCGGGAGCCAAGGCTGGAGCCATCGCCCGCGGTGCGCAGGTAAAAGCCGATGTCCAGCGTTCCGGTGTAATCGCAGTAGGCCTCGTCCCAGCCGAAGGTCTCCTCCGCCGTACCGAAGGGTTCTCCGGCGTCGTAGCCCCAGACGGCCTTTGCCACCGCATAGGAAACAGGCTCATCGGCCAGCACATCGTAGCGCACCGGGCCGTAAACGCCCAGGCCAAGGACGGTCATGTCGATGTAGATCTCCGCCGTGCCGATGGACTTGCCCTCCGTGGAGCGCTCGCCGATCAGCGTGACGGTCAGCTCGCCCTCGTTTCCGTATTCATCGCGGGCATAGACGGTCAGCTCGTGCTCGTTCCGGTCGCCCTCCTCCGGGTTGGCCGCATACAGCTTATACTGCTGCACAAAGCCGGAAGCGCCCGTGTAGGAAAGCTCCTGTCCGTCCAGCCGCACCGTCATCTGCGTGCCGAAGCCGGTGGCGCGGATATGGCTGATGACGCTGCCGTCGTCCTCCTGGCTCCAGGCCTCCACGGTCAGGTCGATCTCCGTCTCGTTTTCGATCTTCTGCCCATCCGTCAGGTTCGTTTTGATGACGACGGTCTTTTCGCCCCGGGAAAGATAGGGGATGTTGACCGTGAAGCTGTATTCCCCGCCCTCGGCGTCGGAGGCAAGAATGATGAACTGATTCTCGCCGGTGCGTCCTCCGTCGGTCTGGAGGACGGCCGTTCCGGAATAAGCCGCCGCGCCAACGTCCCGGGCCAGCTGCAGGCTGCGGCCGTCGCCGGAGCGGTAAAGGGTCACCCGGTCGATGGTCACGCTGCCCGGCTCGTCGCCGGCAACGGTAATTTCAAAGGGCAGCGCATCCGCCTGCAGCTGGTCGGAATAGATCAGCTCTGCCGAGACGCTTCTGCCGTTTTCACACAGGACCTCCCGCGAGGTCTCCGCGCCGTCTACTGTGGTGGTGTAGCGCATACGCACGCTGACATCGCTGACATAGCTGATATTTACGGTAAAATGCACCGTCTCCCGGCCCAGCAGCGCCTCCACCTGCAGCACATAGCGCGCCGCGCTCTCTCCCGCCGGAACGGAAAGGGGAATGCTGCCCCGGCTGCCCAGGGTCTGCGCCTCCCCCGGCCCGCTGAGGGATACGGAGACGATCTCCGCCTCCCCTGCGCTTTCGCCCACAAGCTCCAGCAGATACATCAGCTCGCCGCTGGTGAGCTGGTTCTGCTTGATCCGCACTGCCGCGCGCTGATTTTTTTCGCAGCGGAGCGTTTCCGCCACAGTGCTCTTTTTATACCAGGTCAGCTCCAGCGCAAGCTCCCGGCTGTCCTGATAGGTAAGCTGAACGGCAAATTCCACCGCGCGGGCGTTTCGCGCACCGCCCTCATAGACCTCCGCCGTGACAAGGATGGTATAGCGCCCCGTATCCTGCCCGGACACGGTCTTCAGCTCCAGCGCGCCGCCCACTGTGTCCAGCGTACCGGAATCCCCCGTGTCGGAGGTATAGACTGCGGAGACGATCTCCGCATCGTCGGCGCTCAGCCCCTGCAGCGCAAAGGAATATTCCAGCACGCCGTTTATCTCGCCGGACCGCACGGTGCGCGATGCGCTTCCCCCGGCCGCCACGGTGAGCTCCGTTTCCGCACCGGCGCGCAGCCAGCGCATGGAAAGGCTCAGATCGAGCCCGTCCTCATAGCTTATGACGAAGGTAAACTCCACCTCCGTCTCGGTCCTGCTGCCGTCCGTCCCATACCGCGTGACGGTGGCCGCCGCAGTGAAGGTGTAGCGCTGCGCGCCGCCGTCGGCCGGGGCGGTCATTTCGATCTCTCCCGACGCATCGGCTTCATAGGGCCGCGCCAGACCCTCGCGGATGCTGACGCTGTCGATCTCGGCATTGATCTCGTCTGCGCCGCCAAGGGCAAGCTCGTAGGAAAACGCGCCCTCCTCCAGCTGGGAATAGACCACGCGCTTCCCCACCCGGTCGTCTGCCGCGCACACGATGGTGCTGGGCTTTCTTCCATATTTATACCAGGTCATAACGGCAAAGAGATCCAGCTCGGTCTCCTTCTCGCCGTCTGCGCCCGTATTGCTTTCCTGTGTGATATCCTCCGGCGTCTCCGCGCCTTCGGTCTGGCCGGCCTCCGTATGGTCCGGATCTGTGCCGGAGGGAGTCTCGTCCTCCTGCTCCGGCTGCGGCTCGCCGTCCGGCCCGCTTTGCTCGCCGCTGTTTTCCTGGGGCTGCGGCGCGTCAGGCTCGTCCGTCGGCTCCTCCGGCGGCTGTTCTCCGCCGGTCTCCTCCGAGCCGATATTTTCCTCTTTTTCCTCCGGGGCTGCCGGCGCATCGGAGGGATCCTCCTCCTGCTGCTGCGCCGCATTGCCGCCGGAAACGCCCTCGCTGCCGCCCTCCTTCCCGCCGGAGACGCTGCCGTCTCCCGTTCCGGAGCCGGTATTGCCGCTTGGATCGGCGCTGCCGCCGCCCAGAAGCGAGATGCGCCCGTCCGCATGGAGCTGCGGCGTCTCCGGCCGCTGCTGTGCGCGGCCCGCCGCAGGCAGCAGAAGCGCCGCCAGAAGCGCCGCGCAAAGCAGCAGGCAGCAGCTCCTGCAAAGGATCCTGTTTTCAAAAAGCTTTTTCATAGATGCTCCCGTAAAGCGTTTTCCGCGGAAAACGCCGCAGATCGCTCCGTATCAAAAGTACGCCATCGCGGCGGCTCACGATCTCCGGTGTGAGCCGCCGCAAACAGCAGGCGCGTCTGCGCTTTTTTGCGCAGCGCCATTCTCGATTCATCGTCCTTCGTCCGGTTTTCCCGAACGAGGTCTGCTTTTCTGCGCAGAAGCGCAGCTTAGTCCATCAGCGAGCGGAAAATAAAGGTAATGATCTGCTCGCGGGTGCAATCCAGATCCGGGCCGAACAGACCGCCGCCGATGCCGCCGGTGATGCCGTTCTGCTCCGCCCAACGGACCGCCGCCGCGTAGTATGCGTCTGCATCCACGTCGCTGAAGCTGGATACGCCATCGCTGGCGGCGGCAGAGAAGGCGCGGTAGAGGAAGGTCACGGCCTGAGCGCGGGTGCAGACTGCGTCGGGAGAAAACATACCGTCGCCGGTGCCGCCGGTGATGCCGTTTTCAATGGCCCACGTCACGGCCTTGGCATAGTAGCTGCCCGCCGTCACATCCGTGAAGCTGCTGCCGCTCTGCGGCTCGGGGCAGCCTGCGGCACGCCACAGGAAGGTCACCACCTGGGCGCGGGTACAAAGCGCCTTGGGGGCAAAGGTGGTCTCGGAGGTGCCCTTGGTGATGCCCTTTTCCACAGCCCAGGTCACGGCCTCTTCATAGTAAGCGCCGGCGGGAACGTCGGTGAAGGACTTCACAGGCTCGGTGGGCTCGGTAGTGCCGGGCTCGGTAGGCTCATCCTTCTTTCCGGGCTTGGGGCCAACGGGCGTGGGCAGCGGCTTGTCCTCGGGCTTCTCGGGGGTCTTCGCCGTCTTGGTGACGGTGACGGTCAGGGCCGTGCCGGTGAGCTTTGCGGCGGGAATGGTGTACTGACCGTTGCTCTCCGTCAGGGTCTCGCCGTCCAGCTTGACGGTGTAATCATAGTTCGCGTCCTTATTGACGGTGAAGGTGAAGTCCTGGCCGTTCGCGGCGGTCTGGCTCGTACCGCCGGCAACATCATTCGCGCCAGAGCCGGTAAAGGTGATAGCCGTGGTTGTGATCTCGGGGGTCTTTTCGGTCTTGGTGACGGTGATCACGATGTTACCGGTGATGCTTGCGCCTGCGATGGTGTAGGTCTTGCCGTCCTCGCCCAGGGTCG
>ERZ808252.891-NODE-891-length-25296-cov-49.971515_pt1 | contig 25296 bp, 19 predicted proteins | sample MGYA00521242_ERZ808252 | MGnify/ENA primary metagenome ERZ808252 (study PRJEB31516, sample SAMN03275581) | gut metagenome | biome: mammalia-associated habitat; material: feces | host: Papio cynocephalus | place: Kenya | collected 2012-08-07 ...
TAAGTGTTGAAGGCATAGCGGGCTATGGCGAAACACTTACGGCAGCAAGATGCCGGAAGAAACAGTGACAAGGGGCGGAAAGAGGAAAAACTTCTCACGTTTTTTGCCTGTTTCGGTCTAATGACCGATTTGGGTTTAATTCATCATCGCCCCCGGCGACAACCCCTCCATTCCACATTCCTCATTCTTCATTCTTCATTCGTCACTCGCAATTCCTTCACCTTTCCGTTCTCCACGTAGAAACGCCTGTTGAAGCGCTCGCGCGTGCGCTTCCATCGGTTGTGGGTCCAGAGCCAGAACTCGGGGGCGCGGCGGATGGTTTCCTCCAGGAGCTGGAAATAGCGGTCGGTCAGGGAAAACTCGGGCTCTTCGGCCGGGTGGCGGCTCATCAGCTTGAACTCGGCCTCGTAGTAGCCGCGGCGCACCCGGCGCACATCCAGGTAGAACACGGCCTGGCCGAACTTGCGGGCGATGCGCTCGGTGCCGGTGAGCACGGGCGTGTCGTGGTGCAGGAAGTTGCACCAGTGGTGGATGTTGCGCCAGAAGGGCACCTGGTCGCTGATGTATCCGATGACGGTGCGGCGCCCGTCGCGGCGGTCGGCCACCGTCTTGCGCAGAATTTCGTCCATGGCCACGCACACAGCGCCCTGCCGCTGGCGCAGGTGCAGGAACAGGCGGTTGAACAGGCGGTTCTCCAGCGGGTGGTAAATCTGCCCGCACCGGGCGCCGGGCGCCACCCACAGGGGCAGCGACGTGACCCACTCCCAGTTGCAGTAGTGGCCCAGATACACGGCACAGCTCTGCCCCTCGGCCACGCAGCGGTCTACCTCCTCGCTGCCCTTGAACACCATGCGGCGGCGCAGCTCAGCACGGCTCATGGTGAGCAGCTTGACCGTTTCGGCCACATAGTCGCAGAACCAGTGGTAGAAGGCGCGCTCGATGGCGCGGTGCTCCTCCTCCTCCTTCTCGGGGAACGAGGTCACGACATTGAGCCACACCGTCTGCCGGCGGTAGTGGAGCACATAGAAGACAAGGAAGAAAAGCAGGTCGCTGAACAGGTAGTGAATGCGCAGCGGCAGCAGCGACAGTGCGTACCACACGCCATATAGCAGGCAATACAAAAGTTTACTCATCTCGTTGGCAGGTTGCTCCCTGGGGGGGTGTCTGTGCTTGCAAAGATAATGATTATCCCATGATTCACAAAGGAAACGTGTGAATCTTGAGTTACAAATGTCCATTTTCGCCCAAACGCAACGCTGCATGGCACGGCCGGAGCGCCGGAAGGGTGCCTTTGCCGGCAAAGACAGCCACCACCGGGAAGGCCGCGCGGCGGGCACCGGCGCGCGCTAAGCCCCACCGGCCACCCTGGCATAGGTGTCCATGGCACGGGCCATCACCCGGTCCATGTCGTAATACCTGTACTCGGCCAGGCGGCCGCCGAAGACAACGCCCGGCTCACGGGCCGCCAGCTCGGCATAGCGTGCGGCCAGCCGGTTGTTGCGCTCGTCGTTCACGGTGTAGAAAGGCTCGTCGCCCGGCTTCCACTCAGCGCTGTACTCGCGCGAGATGACGGTGAAGGGCTGCCGGCCGAACTCGAAGTGCTTGTGCTCGATCACCCGGGTGTAGGGCACCGAGGCGTCGGTGTAGTTGACCACGGCGTTGCCCTGGTAGTCGGCCACCGGCAGCCGCCGGTGCTCGAACCTCACCGTGCGCCACTCGAGTGTGCCGAGCGCATAGTCGAAATAGCGGTCGACGGGTCCGGTGAACACGGTGACAGGGGCCAGGGCCTCAAGCTGCGCGCGGTCGCCGAAGAAGTCGGTGCCGAGCCTCACCTCCACCCCTTCGAGCAGCCTGCCGACCAGCCTGTTGTAGCCGCCGATGGGGATGCCCTGCCAGGCGTCGCTGAAGTAGTTGTTGTCAAACGTGAGCCTCACGGGCAGCCGCCTGATGATGAAGGCGGGCAGCTCGCTGCACTTCCGCCCCCACTGCTTCTCGGTGTAGCCCTTGACGAGCTTCTCGTAGATGTCGCGCCCCACCAGGGCGACAGCCTGCTCCTCGAGGTTGCGCGGCTCGCGCCCGGCCATCTCGCCCCGCTGGCTCTCAATCTTGGCCGCGGCCTCGGCCGGGGTGGTCACCCCCCACAGCTGGTAAAAGGTGTTCATGTTGAAGGGCAGGTTGTAGAGCTTGTCGCCATAGCGCGCTATGGGCGAGTTGGTGTAGCGGTTGAACTCCACCAGGGAGCTGGCGAACTGCCACACCTTCCGGTCGGAGGTGTGGAAGATGTGGGCACCGTATTTGTGTACGTGGATGCCGTCAACGTCCTCGCAGTAGACGTTGCCGCCGGCGTGGGGGCGGCGGTCAATCACCAGGCAGCGCTTTCCGTCGCGGCGGGCCAGGCAGGCGAACGTGGCGCCAAAGAGGCCGGCGCCCACAATGAGGTAGTCGTATTGATGCATAGGTGTCAATGGATAGTGGCTATTTCAAGGGGTGGCCCACCCTGTACAGGCAGAGGCAGAGGTTCAGGGAAAGGCGCGTGTTGAGGGCCAGCCAGAGGCGGAAATAGTACTTTCTGTACGTTCTTGAGGTGAATCCCAGGGCCTTCCATCCGCTGACAATGGCTCTGATGTACGGATAGTCGGCACGCCGCACAAACGCTTGTTTGCGCAGACTGGCGAAAAAGAAACCCGAGGCCTCGTCAATCCAGCGCATCTGGTTGTCCCTGACCGTGTCCGTGTCGGCCGGGTGGCCCTGCACATAGTCTACCATAAAGGCCAGCACCTTGCAGATGTGCGCGAAGTTGCGCTTGATTGACTGGTCGGTGGTGCTGCTCCCCTCGCGCCCCACAAAGTAGTGGTACAGGTAGATGTCAAGCATCACCAGGTTGTTGATGCTCCCAATTGGGAGCAGGCAGTATATCATGTCGGTGTAGCAGATGCCCTCTGGCAGCCTCAGTCCGACAGCCCTCAGCACCCCGGTCTTGTAGGTCATGCTGTGCATGTTGAACTCCACGCCCTCGGCCACGGCCGATATGAGGAATGTCTTTGCGTCGTAGAGCTTTCCGAACTCCACCTTTTTCAAGGGAAAGAACTTCTCGTGCTCATGGCCGCCGGCATCGCATGTCACTTCGACTCGCTGGGTGACAACGAGGTCGGCGTCGGTCTCCAGCAGGGCACTGACAAAGGTTTCGAGCGCCTTGGGGTCAAACCAGTCATCCGCGTCAAGTATTCTGAAATACTTGCCCTTGGCTATCGCCAGCGCGGCATTGACACAGGAGCCGTAATGGCCGTTGGGCTTGTCAATCACAAGGATGCTTGACGGATATTTCCGCTCGTACTCCCTGATGACCGCCAGGGTGCCATCGGTGCTGCCGTCGTTGACGGCAATCACCTCGATGTGCTCCAAACAGGACACTGACACGATGGAATCAAGGTTCCTCCTGATATATGGCTCGACATTGTAAGACGGTATGATCACCGTCAAAACTTTACTAATGTTCGTCTCCAACATTTTTTCTCTTTTGACAAAAGATTTTTTCACAAAAACGCCAACGGTCGTTTCTATATGGCAACTTATCTGCAAAAGTAACCAATATTTTTCAGAAAAGAGAGAGTTTGCGAAATTGTTACAAAACAATCTGCCACATTTGGTGAAATTAGGGCATTAACATCGTTTCGCCGCGAAATCATTTGGCACTTTCGATTAAAAGGCATACATTTGCGGAATGTGCCGCCTGCCGCCAAGGCATGAAGGGCGCCAGCCCCGGACAGGGGCGCACACGAACAGCCCCAAGCACCGACTTATGAAAGAGCATACAAGCACCGACAGCACGCGAAAGCCCATTGCCATCCTCACGGAAGAGGCAAAAGCGAAGTCCTTTGCCATCGCAAAGGCACGGACAGACATTGACCATATCATCAGGCAGAGCGGAGCCTTCAGGGTGATTGGCATGGGAAGCACGTCAAGGGTGGGCTTCATGAGGGTGCTCAAGAGATACTATGACGTGTACAGCCTTCGCCTCAGACTGGGCCGGCACGACCGGGTGTTTTTCCAGTTTCCATGGATTCACAACAACAAGAGGGAGTTTTACCGCCACCTTTTCGGCAGTGGCGCCGAGGTGAGCTGCGTCATCCACGACCTGGACTCACTGCGCTCCTCTGGCAAAGGCCGCGACGAGGAGCTGCAGGTTCTGGCCAAGTGCCGGCACATCATCGCCCACACGCCGGCCATGAAGCGCTTTCTGGTTGACGCGGGCATCGCGGCTGACAGGATAGAGTGCCTGTACCTGTTCAGCTATCTCACCGACGACCCTGTACACACGCTTGCGCCAAAGGATCCGGCAAGGGTCATCTTCGCGGGCAACCTGACAAAGAGCAGGTTTACAGACCGGCTCGGCGAGATTGCCGGCAGCGGCGTCTCGTTCAACCTGTACGGCAACAAGGACCATGAACTCAGGCCGGCGGCTGGCGTGTCCTACAAGGGGAAGTTTGCCCCGGACCATCCAGCAAGCATCGAGGGTAACTGGGGACTGGTGTGGGACGGTGACAGTGTCGACACCTGCTCGGGCGACTATGGCACCTACCTGCGCTACAACTCGTCACACAAGATTTCCCTGTACCTCTCCCTGGGCATACCCGTCATCCTGTGGGAGGAGTCCTCGCTGCGCGACTATATCACCCGGCACAGACTGGGCATCGCGGTCAAGTCACTCCGTGACCTGCCCGGAGCCATCGGCAGCCTGCCGTCCGCGCAGCTTGCGGACATCCGCAAGCACGCGGCCGACTTTGCCCCCCGGCTACGCGATGGCAGCACTTTCGGCCAGCTCATCAGGGCGGCGGTCATGCCTTGACAACCCGCCTGCGGCCGGCACCGCAGCCAGATTACCGGGGAACCTTGTCCTTGAAGAGCCATTTCACCAAACGGATGAGCCTGCGCTGGGTGTTGGACTTGTCCACATACACCGGTATCCTGTCTCTGACAAAGGTGTCTGTCATGGCTATTTCCTCGTCAAGGGTCAGCCCCAAGAGGTGCGCCCCCACCAGAAAACGGCCTGTTCTCAAGGCCCACCCGCCCTTGTTCCCCCAATAGTGCCACACCCACTGGTCGGCCGGCTCCACGCGCACCAGCTCGTTCAGGGATATGGAGAAGGAGTACTGCTCGGCCGTGAAACAGGCCTTTCCTGTGTCCAGGATGGCGTCACACAGCCGCAGGGCCAGGGCAACAACCGTGTCTTTCTTCGCTTGAGGAATACCTATGACACCTGAGTTCCACATCTTGTGCTTCATGGAGATGGTCACCTCGCCGACACGAAGCCCATTGACGGCCTTCCACATTCTGCGGGCAGGCCTGTTCATCTGTGACGGATGGCCCTCCACCAGGTGCAGCAGCCCAATGTTGCGGTCCAGCCTCTGCTCAATCGCGTCAAAGTCTCCGACAAAGAAAGTGTCACCGTCAAGAAACAGCAGATGGCTTTCAGGGTAAAGTGACGAGGCCATTTCGAGCGCCTTGATTTTGTTTCTGAAATAGTAGCCCGTGCCATTCTCCCACCTGTCGCGCGTGGCATGGTCGAGCGGCATGATGCGGACGCGCTTCTCCAACCGCCTGAAATAAGACACGTTTTCCGCGAAGAGCGTCACCTCATCCGCGGCCCTCTTTCTCCGCAACACCGACAGTACGGAAAGGTAAGTCTGCTCATAGTATGTCAGCTTGTCACCGAACACAAGAAAGACTATATTTATCATGCTTGCAATCTTTTACTGTTCAGGGAATCAAAAACAACCGACTGCATCGCCGCCACCGGTCACCTGTACCTCCGCTCCATCATTTTCGACACCACGACAAACTGGTACCAGCCGGCGGCCATCGCCCTGATGAGCCCGCGCTTGCCCATGCGGAAGCCGCCGCGGAGCAGGTAGTTGCGGAAGAACCGCCACGCGGGGCGCCACAGCAGTGCCCCGACATCATAGTGCTTGCCGGCCTTCTTGTCCACCTCGCTGTCGGTGTACCGGTTCATCTTGTCGATAAACTCGTGCATGGTCTCGTCCATCAGATGGAGCAGGAAAGCCTTTCCGCGGATGTGCTCCACCCTGCCCCTGACCTGGGCAGTGGTGTGCACATAGGGCGGCCACACCGTTCCCTCCTTGATGAAGAAGCGCAGCTGGTAGTCGGGGGTGAAGTCGCGCACGTACATTCCCATGAACCTGTTGATGCGGGGCACATAGTAGCCAGCCGGACAGCCGGGCCTCCGGATGTGCTCGTAGAGGAAATGGCGCAGCTCTGGCGTGACAATCTCGTCGGCGTCGACCACCAGCACCCACTTCGAGGAGGCCTGCTGGATGGCAAACTGCCGGGCCGGCTCGGCAATCTTGCAGTTGCCCCTGGGAAAGGTGACGATGCGGCAGCCGTGGCGGCGCGCGATGTCAAGGGTGCTGTCGGTGCTCTCCATGTCGCACACCACAGTCTCGTCGAAGTCGCGCACGGCACTGAGCACCCGCTCCAGGTAGCGCGAGGCGTTGTAGGTGTTTATCACCACGGTAATCTTGTTGTCTGTTGTCTTGTCCATTGTCCTGTCAGTAAAAGATTCGCTGCGCGGCTTTCAAGCAGCCGCACAGAGCCAAACATACGAATTGCAGGCATACGCTTATCTGTACAAAGGTAGTGTTTTTTGCGCAAAAGTCAACAAAGGGCTGTAATATTTTGCGCTGTTCTGCGCTTTTGCTTACTTTTGCAAGCATGGAGAAGAAGTTAACGGTTGGCTTTGACGCCAAGCGCATTGTGCGCAACGCCAGCGGCCTGGGCGCCTACAGCCGCACGCTGGTGAACGACATCATCCGCTGCAGCAGGGGCGGCATGAACCTGCTGCTCTACGCCCCCGACAGGGGTCTCGACAGCCTTCGCAGCCAGATAGACACCGGCGGCGCGCGCTTTGTCTACCCGCAGGGCCACCCCGGCCGGCTGCGGCGCGACTACTGGCGCGCCCGGGGCGTCACCGCGCAGCTGGTGGCCGACGGCGTCGACCTCTACCACGGGCTTACGGGCGAGCTGCCCGTAGGCCTGCGCAAGGCGGGGGTGAGGGGCGTGGTGACCATCCACGACCTTATCTTTATGCGCCACCCCGAGTATTACCACTGGATTGACACGCGCATCTACCGCTGGAAGTTCTTTAACGCCTGCCGCGAGGCCAGCCGCATCATCGCCATCTCCGAGCGCACCAAGGCCGACATTGTGGAGCTTGGCGGTGTCGACCCCTCGAAGGTCGACGTGATTTACCAGAGCTGCGACCCGCGCTTCACCGGCAGCGTCACCGCCGGCCTGCTGGCCGAGACGGCCGCCCGCTACCGTCTGCCCCGGCGCTTTGTGCTGAGCGTGGGCACCATCGAGCGGCGCAAGAACGTGATGCTGGCCCTGCGCGCGCTCTGCGGGCTGCCCTCCGATGTCCACCTGGTGGTGGTGGGGCGGCGCACGCCCTATGCCGCCAGCGTCGAGCGCGAGGCGTGCGCGCTGGGCCTTAGCCAGCGCCTCCACGTGCTGTGCGGCGTTGACGACACCCACCTGCAGGCCATCTACCGGCTGGCCGAGGCCTTTGTCTACCCCTCGCGCTACGAGGGCTTCGGCATTCCCGTCATCGAGGCCATCTTCAGCGGACTGCCCGTGGTGGCCTGCACGGGTTCGTGCCTTGAGGAGGCCGGCGGTCCGGCCAGCCTCTACGTCGGCCCCGACGATGCCGGCGCCATGGCCCGCGCCCTCGGCCAAGTGCTGAGGGGGGCGCCGGGGCGCGAGGGCCGCATCCGCGAGAGCCAGGCGTATGTGGAGCGTTTCCGCGGCGCCAGCGTGGCCGAACAGGTGATGCGTGTCTACGCTACCTGCTGCACTCCGACTCGGGCATGAAGAGGTAGGAGGGCCGGTAGCCGCCGCAGTCTACCACAATCTTCTCGAGGACAACGCCAGGGTCAAGGGGCCTGAAGACAAGTGTCTGCACGCCGGCGGCGCCCTGCGGCAGCCGGAGCCTCACCTTTTTCTCTATGACGCGGCGCGCCACGGTGGGATAGAACACCGAGTAGACATTCTCCGGGTTCTCGTTCAGGTTGTGGTTGAAGTTGACCACCTCCTCGCCGGCGCCCTCGAAGCCGATGGCATAGCGGTGGCCGGCGGGGTTGCTGAAGGCCAGGGTCGACTTGACCACCACGTGGACTGTCACCTCGCTGCCGGCCTCCGGGGGCAGCTGCATCCTGTAGGCGATGCGCGCCCCGCTGACATCCGCCGTATAGGGCATCACGGCCATGCCGCCCAGCGTGCGTCCGATATAGGGGATGGCCGTCCACTGCGCGCCCTTCGGCGACGAGCAGCTGTAATAGTGCTCGGCCTCCATGGCCACATAGCCTTCGGATGCGGCAAACGTGTAGCCGCCCTGCTGTCCGCCTTGCACATCGACGCGCTTCACCTCGGGCTGCGTGTCGCGCGGGAAGGCGTCGTTCCACGACGTGTAGCCGATGTGCTTCTGAATCATCATGCCGTCCCACTTGCCGCCGGCCATCACCTTGTTATATTCGTTGCACAGCTGCGCGTCACGCTTGAAGGCGCGCTCAACCCTGTCGGCCCACCCGTTGGCCTGGGGGTTGTTGGCCGCCGCCAGCTTGAGGTTCATCGCCTGGGCGTAGTACATCTCGTAGAGGTTGGCCAGCGCCTGCACGGGGAAGAGCACCAGCTGGCGGTAGGCGTCGCGGCGCTCGGCCGGCAGGGTGAGGAACTGCCGCAGCGCGGCGGCCTCGAGGGCGACAAACTCGCCGGTCACCTGCTTCCACTCGCCCGTGTTCACATTGTAGGTGTTGCAGTCGAGCATCTCGGGCGTAACCCTGCCCGCATACTTGCAGTAGAGGTTGAGGATGCGCGCGGCCTCGTCGGCCTGGCTGTCGCCAAACTGCTGCGCGCAGAACGCCCTGGGGTGTTCGGTCAGCGTGGAGGCCGTGTAGCGGCGCGGGTTCCAGGCCATGTCAAGGAACAGGGTGATGGGATACTCCATCGGCTTGAGGTCGCCCACGTTGAGAATCCACAGCTTGTCAACGCCATACGCGTAGGTGAGCTGCATCTGCTCCCACAGGTTCTGAATCGGTGTGACGTTGAGCCACTTGGTGTTGCGGGGCGCGCCCACGTAGTCCACGTGGTAGTACATGCCCCACCCGCCCTTGCGCTTGCGCTCGGTGGCGTTGGGCAGCCGGCGCACGTTGCCCCAGTTGTCATCGCAGACGAGCATAATCACGTCGTCGGGCACGCGCAGCCCCATGTCGTAGTAGGTCTGCACCTCCTTGTAGATGGCCCACACCTGCGGCCGCTTCTCCGCCTTCTGCCCGGTCACCTCGCTGATGATGCGGCGCTGGCTGTCAAAGATGCGCTCCATCAGCTTCATGTTGGCCTCGTATTTCGCCTTGTATTCGTGGTCCTTGCCTTCCTCGCCGCCCATCGGCGCGTCACCGTCGCCGCGCATGCCTATGGTGATGAGGTCTTCGGTGTTCTTGGCCCGCTCGATGCCCTCGCGGAAGAAGCGGTCGAGCACCTCCTTGTTGGTGCTGTAGTCCCACGCCCCGTACTTCTTGCGGTTGCGCGCCCACTCCTGGTGGTTGCGCGCCATGGGCTCGTGGTGCGACGTGCCCATGATGATGCCCATGTCGCTTGCGGTCTTGCTGTTGAGCGGGTCGTCGGCATAGAAGCTCCAGCCCCACATGGCCGGCCACATGAAGTTGGCCCTCAGGCGGAGCAGCAGCTCGAACACGCGGGCGTAGAAGCGGTGGTCGCCATAGTTGGTGCCATAGGTGTTTTTCACCCATGTGGTGAGACAGGGGGCCTCGTCGTTGAGAAAGATGCCGCGGTAACGCACGGCCGGCTCGCCGGCGGTGTAGGTGCCGCGGTCGATGGCCATGTTGGCCTGCGGCTCCACCGGCACGTCGGCCCAGTCGTACCAGGGCGACACACCGATTTGCTCGGAGAGCTCGTAGATGCCGTAGACTGTGCCCCGGCGGTCGCTGCCGGCGATGACCAGCGCCTCGTCGACACCCTTGAAGGGGTGGCTCACGGTGGTCATCAGGTACATCTCGCACTTGCCTTTCAGCGCGCTCACGTCGAGCTTCCCGGCCTTGGCCAGCTGCCGGATGTAGCGGCTGCCCGCCGTTCCGGCCACAATGAGTCGGCGTCCGGCGGGCCCGGCGGCCATCGCGGGCTGGTTGCCCGACACGCGCCGGAAGTCCTTCCGCAGGTTTTCCGCGGCCAGCCTCACGGCAATGTTGTCACCGCCGTCCACCAGGATGTCCGTGGGACGGCCATTCTCTATCAGTGTGAACCGCCCCTCGCCGAGCGCGTTGTGGGTCACTCCCTTGTGGTCAATGGCCCACAACGGTGCAGCCAGGCCTGACAGCAAGGCTGCAATGGTCAGAATCTTTTTTGTATTCATCGTGTTTCTTGATAGTTTCCGTTTGTCTGGACAGGCGTGGCCCGCTCATCTGGCGGTCAGCGCGCGCCGGCCCGTCTGACTGTTTTCTTTCCGTCAATGACAACGCCCCGGGTCGCCGCGGCGGCCACCCGGCCGCTGGCATGGTATGCCTTGCCGCGGCGGCGCGCCCTGTCGGCCACCACCCGGCCGGCGGCCGTTGTGCCCGTGACGGGCAGGAACGCGGCAGTCACCGTGGGTCCGGGCGCGAGGCACGCGCCAAACGGTGCCAGCACGCCACCTGTCTCCACGCGCTCAAAGCCCCAGTTGCCATCCTTTCCGCCCAGCACGTAGTCGCCGGGACTGAGCGTCTGCCGCTCAAAGGTGAAGGCCAGCGCGGCGTCCGGCGCGGGCAGCGGCGTGCTCACCTCGCCAGTCCCGGCAAAGGTCACCGTGCCCCTGGCCTCGACCAGCACAGGCTGTGCGGCCGGGATGGTGCCCGTGGCCAGCGGTGTGGCTGCCAGCGAGGCGCCGTTGCTCTCCAAGGTATAGACAGCCACGCCCTGCGGGACGGCGGCCTCAAAGGGCAGTGCCACCATGCGCGCGCCGTCGATGCTGACGGTGAGCGTGGCCTTTTCGGCGGTGAAGGGCCGGGGCGCGTGGAAGCCGCCGGCGCCAGCCTCCAGCCGCAGGTCGGCGCACCGGTCGCCCAGCAGTGTGTTGGGCGTGGCGAGGTTGGCGTTGTCCGCCGCCAAGAGCAGGCAGTTGCCGTTGGCCACACCGCCGAGCGGGCAGTCGCCGGCCGCCAGCCCGCTGACGGCAGTCATGTCCATCCACAGGCAGTCAGCGTCCTCGCGGCAGTCCAGCAGGTTGCTGTCATGCTGCGAGTAGGTGCCGCCGAAGCTGAAGCCCCAGCCGCTGCCGGCCTTCAGGTAGACGTCGCCCAGCTGCATGGTGAGCGCCGATGTCCAGTTGTTGTTGGTGATGGCCAGCAGCGCCCGGCAGCCGTCGGCGAGCGTGGCGCGCGAGAGGTCGAACACCAGGTCGAAGTCCTGCCCGGCCGAGAGGTCAAGCGTGCCATAGTTGTGCGAGGCCACCCGGCCGCTGGCGTTCACATAGTGGAGCGTGGTGTTGGCCGATGTGAGGTTCATGGTCGAGGTCACACTGTTCACGTGCACCACCAGCCGGCTGTAGCTGCCGCCGAGGTCGAGCTGCCCGTTGGCCGCCGTGGTGTTGGTGCTCAGCAGCGGGTGGCTGTGGTCAAAGGTCACCCGGGCGCCGCTCAGCCTGTAGGCCGTGCCAAACGAGGCTTTCGACGGCACCATGGCCTCAATCATATCGTAGTTCACGCGCTGCCCTGTCATCTCCGACACAGGCCGCTCGCTGTGCCTGCTGAACACCACCGTGCACACGCTCTTGGCCGGAATGGTGGCCACGGGGCGGAAGGTGGGCTCGGCGGGCGTGACAGCCGTCTGCCTCATGCCCGCCGACCTGTTGGTGGTGACAATCCGTCCGCGCGCGGTGTAGAACGGCAAGTCGACCTTGAGCCTGCAGGCTTCGCCGCCGCTGTTGATGATGACGGCGGCCACGGTGTCGCCGGTGGCCGAGAGGTAAGCCGAGCCTTCCAGTCCGGGCGCGCCGCTGAAGGTGTGCCCCACGCGCGTGTAGCCGGTGACATACCTGGCAAACTGGCCGAGCACATAGCCGCGCTTGGTGATGGCGCCGTCAGTGGTGCCAAAGAGACCGTCGCCTATCATGGCGTAATAGCGCTTGGTGGCATAGTGCACCCACGCGTTGACGCCGCTCACCATGCAGAGGTTCACCGCCCGGGCAAAGTCAAAGCCGTCAGTGTCCCAGCTGAAGTCGCGGTCGTTTCCGTTGCTGTTTTCATTCCAGTTGATGAGATACTCCGTCATCCAAATCTCCTTGCCCTTGCCGGCCATCTGCCGGTAGGCTGTCTGCAGTCCGCCATACTGGTGGGCGCCGTAGATGCTGAAGTTGCCGGCGACGCCCGGCCTGAGCAGCGCGTTGGCGTAGCTGTCGGAGAAGCCCACCGACTCTGCCGCGATGAGGGGGCAGTGCATGGAGGCGCCGTAGGCGGCCACAAACCGGGCCACCTGGTCGGGTGTCCAGATGCACCCGGCGTAGTCGCAGCGCATGTCGGGCTCGTTCTGCATGGAGATGGCGTCAAGGGCCACGCCGTTGTCGGCCAGGTAGTCCACATAGTCGTTGAGGTACCGGGCGTAGTCGGCATAGTGCTCCTCCTTGAGGTAGCCCACCTCGCCGTCCTGCACGGCGTTGCTCGAGTTGTTGGTCTTCCACTCCGCGGGCTGTCCCCACGGACTGGCGAACACGGTCAGCCCCATCTGCTTGAGCTGCCTGGCCGTGGCGAGCGACTGGCTCCACGCGCCGCGCCCTATGGGCAGGTAGATGCGGGCGATGTTGCAGCCCAGGGTGCTCCCCTTTCCCCACACCTTGTTTATCTCGGCTGCGGTCATGTGGTTGTAGCTAAAGGTGGGGCTGCACACGAAGCCGCCAAAGCCGGTGATGCGCTGGTGGCGCTCGGCGGCGTTGACACGCAGCGTTGCGCTGGCCGCCATGGCCGGGGCCAGCGCGAGGGCCAGCAGCAGTGTGATGACTGTTCTTCTCATCTTTTCAGTTGTTTATAGGTTTTTGTCCCGCTCCTGGCGGCGCTGGCAAGTTAGCTGTCCGGCGGCGCCAGGCGGTGCCGCTCATTGGTGCAAAGATAGCAAAACGGGCGGCAGGGGGCTTTCTTTCTTGTCTCGCAGTCTTTTCAATATGTTCACCGAAAGGGCGGCTGGGCCGCAACAAATGCTAAAACAGGCCGTTTTGCATACAACCGACAGGAAAATGATGTAACTTTGCACTGTCGCCGCACCGGAGCGGACACACCCTTGCACAGGCTCTGCCCGCGCCCTGCTGTGGCAGCGCGACATCAACCAGAACACGCAACGCATGAGCACGAAAAACTGTTTCTCACACCTTATTATATATATGGCGGCCGCCGCGTGCCTTGCCGCCGCCGCGTGCCGCCAGGAGGCGGGCCACCAGCTGCCGGCACCCGCCAGACTGACCAACGTCGTGGTGAACGGCATGACACCGGTGAAAGACCAGGGCAGCAACGGAAACTGCTGGGCCTACGCCATGCTGGCCGCCATCGAGACGGAGCACCTGACGAGGGGCGACAGCGTGAACCTGTCGGCCGACTATGCCATGCGGGCGCTCACCGAGGAGCTGTTCGCGCGCCTGTACCTCTGCCAGGGGCACACCGCGACGTCGCTGCGCGGCATGGCACAGACGCTGCTCAACGTGATGCAGCGCAAGGGCATGATGCCCTACGACAGCTATCGCGCCGACCCGTCACCCAACTGCCGCACCATAGCGCGCAAGGTGGGGCTGGTGGCCAGGGCCGCCGCAGCGCGCCGCACCGGGCTGGAGCGCAGCATGCCACAGGTGGCACAGCTGCTCGACGACGCCTACGGGCCGCTGCCACGCCGGGTCTACATGCTCGGCGCCGAGTACACGCCGCAGGAGTTCGGCCGCAGCGTGTGCGCGCCGGGCGAGTATGTGGCGCTGACGAGCTACACCCACCACCCCTTCGGACAGCCCTTCGCGCTCGAGCTACCCGACAACTGGGAGCACAACGAGCAGCTCAACGTGCCCCTCGACTCGCTCGTGGGGGTGATGCGGAGGGCCGTGGCCGCGGGGCGCGGCGTGTGCTGGGAGGGCGACGTGAGCGACCCCGGCTTCTCCTTCAGGCGGGGCGTGGCGCGGCTCAGGCCGGGCACCGACACCTCGCAGGGGGCGCGGCAGCGGGCCTTCGAACGCTTCGAGACCACCGACGACCACTGCATGGCCGTGGTGGGACTGGCCCGCGACGCCAGGGGCGAGCGCTACTTTGTGATGAAAAACTCGTGGGGAACCAGGAACCCCTACGGCGGACTGATGTATGTGTCCGAGGACTATGTGCGCCTGAGGACAGTAGCCATTGTCGTTCCGAGGGCGCTGCTGCAAGCCCCCTGCGCCGCGCGCACGGGGAACGGCCTCAGCGGCGCAGGGGGCGCGGGCGCACCGCACTTGCACATGGCAAAGGACATGACGGCATGACAGTGAAAACGACAAGCAACCTCACGGCGGCCCTGCGCCGCCTCACGGCCTTCATGGCCGCCGCAGCACTGGCCCCGCTCACAGCCGGGGCGCAGGGGAAGTATGTGTTTCCCGAAACGGTGGCGCCGCTGGTACACACGGAGTGGGCGCAGTGGTACCCCTACAACAGGCTCTGCCCCACGGTGACCATCGACTCCGCCGAGCAGCACGTCTACGCCGGCTGCGCGCCGCTGGTGATGGCGCAGCTGCTGCGCACCTGCCGCTACCAGGCCGTGAGCAGGCGGCTGAAGCGCCGCTACGACTGGCGGCTGATGCCCAACAGCCTTGACACGGCCACGCTGGCGGAGCAGAACGCCGTGGCGCAGCTCATCCGCGACTGCGGAACGGCGGCCGGCACCAACTACCGGAAGACGGCCAGCGCAACCAAGCTCAACGACGTGGTGGCCGGACTGAAAAAGTATTTCGGACTGAGCCGCTACATGCACGTGGCCGACCGCAGCCGCTACACGGGCGCCGGGGGCGACAGGCAGTGGAAGCAGCTCATGTTCAGCGAGCTGAAGGCCGGAAGGCCGGTCATCGTACGCGGACAGAAAGGGCGCAACTTCGCCCACGTGTTCCTCGTCGACGGCTGCCGCGACTCCACCGTCCACGTGAACTTCGGCTGGGGCGGGCGGCGCAACGGCTACTACGACCCCGACACGCTCTACGGCTTCACGGCCGCACAGCGCATGGTGGTGGAGTGCGCCCCGGCCGGCTACCGCCCGCGCATACGCCGCATCGTGCTCGAAAAGGCGGGCACGCTGCACCGCCTTGTCAGCGAGAGCGACTGGACGGCCATGCACCACGTGAAGGTGGTGGGACTCATCAACGCCGCCGACATCGCCCTGCTCAGGCAGCTGGCCGGCGGCGGGCGCAAGGGGGAGCGCAACGGACAGCTGGCCACCGTCGACCTGACCGAGACGGCGGCCATCGACCTGCCCGACTCGGCCTTCTGCGGATGCGCCGCGCTCACCATGGTGGCGCTCCCGGCCATGCTGCCGGCCGTGAGCGACTATGCCTTTGCCAACTGCCCGCTGCTCAACCGGGTGACGCTCGGCCCCCTGGTGCGCTCCATCGGGCGGAGGGCCTTCTCGGGCTGCTTCTGCCTCACGGCGCTCGACCTGCCGCGCGCGCTGCGCACCATCGGGGCCAACGCCTTCAACTCGTGCAACAGCCTGTCGGAGGTGAGCCTGCCCGACCGGGTGGGCACGGTGGGCAGCGGCGCCTTTGCCCACTGCCGGCAGCTGGCCACACTCTCGGCCGCACGCGGCACAAGGCTCTCGGCGGCGGGCGTGGCCAAAGGCACCAGGGTGAGGGCCATCAGGTGGCGCTGACCCGCGCCGGGGGGGGCGCGCCGCAACGGGCCGCTCCGAAAAATTATGACTGGCCAAACAAACCGTTTCTCAGATATTTTACCTAATTTTGCAACGTTAACAGTTTAACAAACACGGAGCAAGCATGGCGCAAAGTCAAGTTCAAACCCAGAAGCAGGAGCAGGCACTCAGGCAGACCCAGACCGTGTCGCAGCAGCAGCTGCTGCAGGCACAGCTGGTCGAGCTGCCCGTAGGCCAGCTCATTGACCGCATCAACACCGAGATGAACGACAACCCCGCTCTCGAACCTGCCCCGCAGGACGACTACGCGGACAGTCACGGCACCGACAGCGACGACAGCGACGACAGCGGCGACGACAGCTTCGAGGCGGCCAGCGAGCGCGAGGAGCGCCAGTCGGCGCTTGACGAGGCGCTGAGCAACATCGGCCGCGACGACGAGGAGCTGCCCGTCTACCACGGCGGGGCGGACACCCGGGACACCGACCGCGAGGAGACGGTCTACGGCAACACGGTGTCGTTCTACGACCAGCTGAAGGAGCAGATGGGCGAGCTGACACTCACGCCGCGCCAGACAGCCATCATGGAGTACCTCATCGGCTCGCTCGACGACGACGGGCTGCTGCGCAAGGACACCGGCACCATAGCCGACGAGCTGGCCATCTACAACAACCTCGACGCGAGTGCCGCCGAGATAGAGCAGGTGCTGGCCATGCTCCAGGGCTTCGACCCCGCCGGCATCGGCGCCCGCTCGCTGCAGGAATGCCTGCTGCTGCAAATCAGGCGGCGCGACAGCTCGCCCATGAAGGAGCTGATGGCGCGCGTCGTCACCGACTTCTTTGACGAGTTCACCAAGAAGAACTGGAGCAAGATTGCCGACGCGCTCAGCCTCAACGGCGCGCAGGTGGAGGCCGTCAGCCGCGAGCTGCGCAAGCTCAACCCCAAGCCGGGCGCCGCCCTGGGCGAGGCGTCAGGCCGCAGCCTCCAGCAGATAACCCCCGACTTTGTCGTAGACACACAGGACGACGGCACCGTGACCTTCACGCTCAACCAGGGCGAGGTGCCCGAGCTGCGCGTCTCGCAGTCGTTTGCCGACACGCTCAGGGAGTACCGCGACAACCGCGAGGGCATGAGCCGGCAGATGAAGGAGGCGCTGCTCTACACCAAGAAGAAGGTGGACGCCGCACGGGGCTTCATCGAGGCCATCAAGGTGCGCCGCCACACGCTCACCGTCACCATGCAAGCCATCATAAACTGGCAGCACAAGTTCTTCGAAGACGGCGACGAGGCCTCGCTCCGCCCGATGATTCTGCGCGACATCGCCGAGAAGACCGGGCTGGACATCAGCACCGTGTCGCGCGTGAGCAACAGCAAGTACGCGCAGACACGCTGGGGCACGTTCCCCCTGCGCCACTTCTTCAGCGACAGCTACGTCACCCAGTCGGGCGAGGAGCTGTCAACGCGCAAGATCAAGGCGGCCCTGCGCGAGCTCATCGAGGGCGAGGACAAGCACAGCCCGCTGAGCGACGACACCCTGAAGGACCTGCTGGCCAAGCTGGGCCTGCCCATCGCCCGGCGCACCGTGGCCAAGTACCGCGAGCAGCTGGGCCTGCCCATCGCCCGGCTGAGAAAGATGCCATAAGAGACACAACAACCACACAACCATGTCACGACAAAAGTGCTTGATAACGGCAGCAAAGGCGCTGAGCGTCATCTTCACCCCGTTCTACCTGCCCACCGTAGGGCTGATGGCGCTGTTCATGTTCAGCTACCTCAGCCTGCTGCCCTGGCTGTTCAAGATCCAGGTGCTCACGCTGGTCTACATCTTCACGGTGCTCATGCCCATCCTCGCCATCAGGCTCTACCGCCGGCTGCACGGGTGGACGCTCGTCGAGCTGGGCCACCGCGAGCGCCGCGCCGTGCCCTATGTCATCTCCATCGGGTGCTACCTGCTGTGTGTCTACGTGATGGAGACGCTGCACATCCCCCACTTCATGGGCAGCATCGTGGTGGCCACGCTCGTCATCCAGACCGTGTGCGCCATCGTGAACTCATGGTGGAAAATCTCCACCCACACCGCGGCTGCCGGCGGCATGGCCGGCGGCCTGTTCGCCTTCGGCGAAATCTTCGGCTTCAACCCCGTGTGGTGGCTCTGCGCCACGTTCGCGGTTGCCGGCCTCGTGGGCACCAGCCGCATGGTGCTGCGCCAGCACACGCTGTCGCAGGTGGTGGGCGGCTTCATCGCCGGCGCCGTCTGCGCCGCAGCGACCATCCTGCTGGTATAGGGCCGCAGACGCGGACGGCGGGCCGCAACAGCCCCGCACGCCAAAAAAGCAATACCAAGACAAGAATCAATATGATGAAACCAACCGTTAGCATTATCATGGGCAGCACAAGCGACCTGCCCGTCATGGAGAAAGCCTGCAAGCAGCTCGACGACCTGCAGGTGCCCTTTGAGGTGAACGCACTGTCGGCCCACCGCACGCCCGACGCCGTGGAGGCCTTTGCGCGCGGCGCCAGGGAGCGCGGCGTCAAGGTGATTATCGCGGGCGCCGGCATGGCCGCCGCCCTGCCGGGCGTGATTGCCGCCTCGACAACGCTGCCCGTCATCGGCGTGCCCGTCAAGGGCATGCTCGACGGACTGGACGCCATGCTCAGCATCGTCCAGATGCCGCCGGGCATCCCCGTGGCCACGGTGGGCGTCAACGGCGCGCAGAACGCGGCCATCCTGGCCGCCGAGATGCTGGCCCTGGCCGACAGCGCACTGGCACAGCGCCTCGCCGACTACAAGGCGGGGCTGCGCGAAAAGATAGAGCGGGCCAACAGGGAACTGGCCGGAGTCAAGTACAGATACAAGGTGTGAGCGGAGCCATGACAGACCTTTTCAACTACTGCCGCCGCAAGTCTGCGGCGGTCAGCGTGGGCAACACCCCGCTGGGCGGCGACAACCCCATAAGGGTGCAGTCGATGACCACCACATCGACCGACGACACCGAGGCCTCGGTGGAGCAGGCGCTGCGCATCGTCAGGGCCGGGGGCGAGTACGTGCGCCTCACCACGCAGGGCGTCAGGGAGGCGGAGAACCTCAAGAACATCAGCGCCGAACTGCGCCGGCGCGGCTGCACGGCGCCCCTGGTGGCCGACGTGCACTTCAACCCGCGGGTGGCCGAGGTGGCCGCCCGCTATGCGGAGAAGGTGCGCATCAACCCGGGAAACTACACTGACCCGGCGCGCACCTTCAGGCACCTGGACTACACCGACAGCGAGTATGCCGCCGAGCTGCGCAAGATCGAGGAGCGGCTGGTGCCGCTTCTCAGCATCTGCCGCGAGCACCACACGGCCGTGCGCATCGGCGTGAACCACGGCTCGCTCTCCGACCGCATCATGTCGCGCTACGGCGACACGCCCGAGGGCATCGTGGAGAGCTGCATGGAGTTTCTGCGCATCTGCCGGAGGGAGGGCTTCAACGACGTGGTCATCTCGGTCAAGGCGAGCAACACGGCGGTGATGGTGCGCTCGGTGCGCCTGCTCGCGGCCACCATGGAGCGCGAGGGCATGGACTACCCGCTGCACCTCGGCGTGACCGAGGCCGGCGAAGGCGAGGACGGGCGCATCAAGAGCGCCGTGGGCATCGGGGCGCTGCTGGCCGACGGCATCGGCGACACCATTCGCGTGTCGCTCAGCGAGGAGCCTGAGGCGGAAATCCCGGTGGCACGCCACCTGGCCGACTACATCGGGCGCCGCCAGGGGCACACGGTCATCCCGGCCACCGCCGCGCCGCAGTTCGACTACCTGCACCCGGAGCGGAGGCACACGCGACCGGTGGCGGGCATCGGCGGCGCCAACGTGCCGGTGGTGGTGACCACGCAGACCGGCAAGCCCGGGGCTGCTGGCAGCGGGCCCGCGCCCGACTATGTCTATGTGGGCGACGGGCGCAACGCCGACTTCGGCGACCGCAGCCACCGCTACCTGGTTGACTTCAACGCATACAGCGGCAAGCCGGGCACCTACCCCATCTTCCCCTGCACGGCCATGCCGTTCATCGGCGGCGTCAGGGCCGAGGCCAAGTTCCTGGTGCTGCCCTACGGCGCAGCGTCAGACGAGTACATCCCCTGCCTGCGCCGGCACCCCGAGGTGGTGGTGGTGAGCGTGTCGAACCACCGGAACCGGCTGGGCGAGCAGCGCGCGCTGGCCCACGAGCTGATGCGCGAGGGGCTGGACAACCCCATCATCTTCTGCCAGGGCTACGCCCACAGCGCCGCCGAGAAGGGCGACTTCCAGCTGGAGGCGGCCGCCGACATGGGCGCGCTGATGTTCGACGGACTGGTTGACGGCATCTGGCTGATGAACAGCGGGACGCTGCCCAACGAGGTGGTTGGACAGACGGCATTCGCCATCCTGCAGGCGGCGCGCCTGCGCACCACGAAGACGGAGTACATCTCGTGCCCGGGCTGCGGGCGCACGCTCTACGACCTGCGCGCCGCCATCGCGCGCGTCAAGGCGGCCACCGCCCACTGCAAGGGACTCAAGATTGCCATCATGGGCTGCATCGTGAACGGCCCGGGCGAGATGGCCGACGCCGACTACGGCTACGTGGGCGCGGGGCGTGGGCGCGTGTCGCTCTACCGCCGCAAGGAGTGCGTGATGAAGAACATCCCCGAGGAGGAGGCCGTTGACCGGCTGCTCGAGCTGATTGAGGGGGAAAGCAAAATGGCCGGCAAATAGGCCGGGCCAACCGCCAGGAGGGACACGGCAAACAGAAGGGGGGCAGCTGCCAAGATTGCAGCTGCCCCCTCCTTGTTGCTACCGGTGTCTCAGCAGCCGCTCACAATCATCTGTCACGGTTCTGAGCGGCTGGCTGTCTGGCTGACTACTTCACGATGAACTTCTTGCCGTTGCGGATGTTCAGGCCCTTGACAGGCTGCGACAGGCGCTGGCCGTTGAGGTTGAAGAGCGCGCCCTCGCCGGCCTTCACGTCGGCTGCGGCCGCCTTGATGGCTGTGGGCTTGTTCACCGACACGCTGATGGGCTGGAGCTCGGCAGCACTCTTGTAGATGTTGTTGAACAGGGCGGTCACATAGTAGGTCTTGCCATCGCCGGCATAGCCGGACACGTCGATGCCCTTGAAGAGCTGCACCCTGCTGCCGCCGCTCACGGCGTAGTAGTTGGTGTACTTGCCCGACTCCTCTGACGTGATGGTGACACCCTCGAGCAGCACGTAGTCGGCCACGTAGTTGAGACCCAGAATCTCGTCGACAGTGGCCTCGGTGGGCATCACGGTGACAAGCTCGGCACCCACGGTCAGGTTGTCCGCGCTGGTGAGGTCGTTTTCCTTGAACTCGGGCACACCGTAGTAGTTGTCATACGCGCCGCTGATGTAGCCGTTGAGCACGTTGCCCTGCACCAGCTTGAGGCTGCTGTTGCAGAGTACGATGCACAGGCCGCCCTCGCGCAGGTAGATGTTCTTTCCGTCAACATAGGTCACAACGGCGTTGTTGAAGGCGAGCTTCACATAGTCGATGTCCTCGGACTGGCCGTTGAGCGAAGCGATGGTCGCATCGGTAAGCGCTGCCGTCTCGAACACCTTCTCGGCCACCTTGCTGGTCTTTCCGCCCTTCACGGCGATGGCCTTCACCGTGGTGTTCTGCCTGATGGCGAACGGTGCGGTGTAGAGCGCAGAGGCTGCCGTGGGGTCGGTTCCGTCGACGGTGTAGCGAATCTCGCAGCCCTCGCCGGCCGTAATCGTGCAGGTGGTCTCGCCGCTGAAGGGGCTCGTGCCGCTGATCACCGGGGCGGCAACCGCATTGGGGTCGCTCTCGCCGACGGTCACCACGATGCTCGTCATGCGCACCTGGTTGCTGGAGGCCGTGAATGCAACGCTGGAGGCGTCGCCCTGCCACGTGCCCACCTTGCCATCATAGGTATAGGTCGGCGTGGTTGTGGTGAAGCAGCCTGGGCCGTACTTTGTCGTGCCATTGGCTGTACAGTTGAAAACAATCTTCTTGATGTTGCCACTTGCAGAGGTCACGGTGAGGGTAGCGCTCTTGTAGCATCGGTAATCCGTGCCATTGCTCATCACGCCGCTACCGTATTGGCCCGTACCGCCGTTAATTCTCACCGTCACACCGCTCTTGGAGACAGAAACATCCTCAGCTTGTCCCTCTATCTCCGACTTGTCTACTGTGGCGTCAAACGTCACCTCTGTCTGTGCAAACAGTCCGCCGGCCAGCATGAGGAGCAGACCGACCAATGAAAAACGTAAACTTTTTACCATAATCTTTAATTTTATGAATGAATGTATATTTGCTGCAAATATACTGAAAATATGTGTTTCAAACAACAGATGAGGCATTAAAAAAAGGTTACTTTTCGACAGCATATCCCGGTATGGCCGCTTTCGGGCTGCAAAACGGACGGTCTGGCACTGCAAGACAGGCCGTTTGAGCGCGCAGGACGGGCCGTTTGAGCGCGCAAGACAGGCCGTTTCGCGGCGCGGAAACGGCAGGACTGAAAACGGCGGACGACCGGCAGGTGTGGGGCGGCGGAAAACGGCGGATGGCCGGGCGGCACGGGGCCGCGCTCACCCGGGTGCGGGGCTGCCGGGACCAAGGGGCATAAAAAAAGGGACTCCGCTGAGTCCCAACCTTTGTTAACCTTAAATCTAATACTATGAAAAACACAGTGCAAAGATAGCACGTTTGGGACTTCAGTCCAACAAAGAGGGCGGCAATAATCGCATCCTCCCTCATTTGTTGATTTATGTCAACCATGCAGGTGTGAAAAGGCAGCCTTGCAAATGGCAAAAACAGCCTTTTAAACTAAAATTAACACTGTTTGGCCTTGGGCATACGGAAATAATGACTACCTTTGCGGTTGTCAACAGTGTTAAAAGACATCTGAACACGGAGGATTCCGACAGCCATTCTTGTCGGGATTCTTTATTTTTTTGACATCAGGAAAAACAGCGAAATTCAATAGAGACAACGCCCCTTGGGGAGCGCGGCAGCGCGCCCCCCAAGGGGGCAACAACAAACCAAATAACAGCAATACAATTATGGCTTACATGTCACAAGAGGGCTACGACAAGATGGTAGCCGAGTTGAAACGCTTGGAAAGTGTGGAGCGCCCAAAGGCATCAGCGGCTATAGCAGAGGCGCGCGACAAGGGCGACCTGAGTGAAAATTCGGAGTATGACGCGGCAAAGGAGGCACAGGCCCACCTCGAGGATAAGATCAACCAGATGAAGGTGGCCATCCAGCAGGCCAAGATTATCGACACGTCGCGGCTGTCGGCCGACAGCGTGCAGATTCTCACGAAGGTGGAGATGACCAACCTGGCCAACAAGGCGAAGATGAGCTACACCATCGTGAGCGAGAACGAGGCCGACCTGCGCGCCGGGAAGATTTCGATCAAGACACCCATCGCGCAGGGGCTGCTGGGCAAGAAGGTGGGCGACGAGGTGGAAATCAGCATCCCCCGCGGCACCGTGAGACTGCGCATCGACAAGATTACCATCGAATGAGCGGGGAGGAACGGAAGATGGACATATTCTCAAAGATTGCAGCCGGGGAGATTCCCAGCTACAAGTGCGCCGAGAGCGACAGGTTCTACGCCTTCCTGGACATCAACCCGCTGGCCAAGGGGCACACGCTGGTGATTCCGCGCCGCGAGGTTGACTACTTCTTCGACCTCGAGGACGGCGAGCTGGCCGAGTGCCAGGTGTTCGCCAAGCGCGTGGCCGCCGCCATCAGAAAGGCGTTCCCCTGCCGCAAGGTGGCCCAGGTGGTGCTCGGGCTGGAGGTGCCGCACGCGCACATACACCTCATCCCGATGAACGCCGAGGCCGACGTGGACTTCCGCAAGGAGAAGCTCAAGCTCTCGCCCGAGGAGTTCGAGGACATCGCGAGGAAGATAAGGAGCTGCTTTCAGCAATGACGGGTTGCTGCCAAGGGCAGCAACCCGTCATTTCACACCCGCCATTGCACACCCGCCATCACACAAACTTCTCGCCCCACCTCATCTGCAGCTCGCTGACATACTTGCGCACCAGCGCCGACGAGTCTTCCTTGGGGCAGATGAAGAGCACGTTGTCCTTCTCGGCGACGATAAAGCCCTCGAGGCCGTTGATGACGGCCAGCTTGCCCTTGGGCAGCTTGACCACGTTGCCGTGGCTGCGCTCGAGCACCACCTCGGAGTCGACAACAACGTTGTCGGCGCCCTCCATGTGGCCGCACTCGTAGACGGAGTGCCACGTGCCCAGGTCGGCCCAGCCGAAGTCACAGCACATCATGCACACGTCGTCCCGGTGGTCGAGCACGCCGTAGTCGATGGACAGGTTGGGATAGGCGGGGTAGTTGTCGCTGATGAACCGCCGCTCGTCCTCGTCGGAATAGCCGGGGACGGTGCGCTCCAGCCGCCGCAGCACCTCGGGCAGCATCTGGTCAAGCCGCCTGTTCAGGTGGCCGACATTGGCCAGGAAGAGGCCGGTGTTCCAGTAGAACTCGCCGCTCTCCATGAACATCCTGGCGAAGTCGCGCTCGGGCTTCTCGGTGAACGACTGCACACGCCACACGCCCTCGGCGCCGGCGGGCTCGCCCTGCTGGATGTAGCCGTAGCCGGGCTCGGGCCGCGTGGGCCTCACACCCACGGCGAGCATCACGTCGCGCGTGGCCACAAAGTCGAGCCCGCGCCTGATGCTGGCGGCGAAGGCCGCCTCGTTGAGCACCAGCTGGTCGGCCGGGGTCACCACCACACGGGCCTGACTGTCGCGCCGCCTGATGCGGGCGTGGGCCCAGGCCACGCTCGGCGCCGTGTTGCGCTGCACCGGCTCCGCCAGCAGGTTGCCTTCGCCGAGGCCGGGGAGCTGCTCCCTCACCATGCCCTCGTAGCCCTCGCCGGTGCACACCAGGATGTTGTCGGCAGGCACAATGCCCGAAAAGCGGTCGTAGGTGGACTGCAGCTGGGTGCGCCCGGTGCCGAAGAAGTCAACAAACTGCTTCGGGCACTTCTCTGTGCTGGCCGGCCAGAGCCTGCGCCCCTTGCCGCCGGCGAGTATCACGCAATAGTCATGAATGTTTGTCTCCATATCTCATACGGTTGTTTGCCTTATCTCATACGGTTGTTTGCCTTTTGTCCCACTAAGTTACGCAATTATTCCGATACGGCCATCGGCGACGGGCCAAACTATTCGCCTTTTTGAGTTTTTTATCATATTTGTTGGCCATTTCAGATTTATTGTGTATCTTTGCGCCTGCAATTTGCCCAGATGGCGGAATCGGTAGACGCGCTGGTCTCAAACACCAGTGGAGCAATCCGTCCCGGTTCGACCCCGGGTCTGGGTACAAGAAACGCTTGACAACTCATTGAGTGTCAAGCGTTTTTCTT
>ERZ808252.894-NODE-894-length-25258-cov-3.106218_pt1 | contig 25258 bp, 22 predicted proteins | sample MGYA00521242_ERZ808252 | MGnify/ENA primary metagenome ERZ808252 (study PRJEB31516, sample SAMN03275581) | gut metagenome | biome: mammalia-associated habitat; material: feces | host: Papio cynocephalus | place: Kenya | collected 2012-08-07 ...
TACTGAAAAAAATTTATAAAAAATGACCCAATTTGGGCCTTATTTCTTTAGTTTACATAAAAATATTATTTTGAATTATTCCTAGGCAATGTCAAAACTCCGGTGGAGAGTATGTTGAATTTAAGATTATCTCTGAAAAGAACCTTGTAAAGAGAATCAATGAATCAGAAAATGAAGCTGATATTTCTTTTGTTATTGTGGATAATATTTCAGAGAGAACTAAGAATAAGTTTGAGAAGAATCCACAGTTAAATATTGGTGACAATTTAACTGTATACATACTTGATTCATCTAACAACAAAGTTTACACATTGGAGCAAAAAAAATCGGAGGGTACCAACAAGTGGTCCCTCGTCGGGTGCCCAGATTATCTAATCTCGACTGGGAAAGAAAATCTCCTTTCCTTAATTAAAGATTACATGCATGGTCCCGAAGATGTCAAGACTGCGAAACTTATTGATTATGAAAAGTATAAAAACAAAGATGCGTCAAATGGCGAATCTATTAATGACACTTCTTCTCAATCTCAATATAATTCTGTTAGGAACCAATATTATGGAACTTCCGAATGGCTTAAAGCTCCAAACGGAAAGAATACAAAGCTTACCGAGGAACAGTGGATACAGGTCAGAACTCCAAACTTTATCAAGTGGTTTGGTGATTGGATTAACGACCCTGATAATGCAAGCAAAGTAGTTGATGAGAACGGAGAGCCGAAACCTGTCAAACACGGTACGCCTAACAAGGACTTTGAATCTTTTGATTTGTCAAAAACAGGAAGTAATACAGATGCAGGTTGGTTAGGAAAAGGCTTCTATTTTTATGGTAATGCTGATGCCTATGCAAGCCAGTATGCAGGAAAAGACGGAAGAGTAATTGAGGCATTTCTTAACATTAGAGACCCTTACTATATAAGTGAATCAGAGAGAAGAAACCTTATAGAAAGTGACAGTCTTGAAGCGAGTGAAGAATTTAGAGACGAACTAATTGATGAGGGTTATGACGGTGTTTTTTATAATGGCGACCTTGATGAAGAATGGACTACATTCGACCCTAACCAAATTAAATCTGCCACCGAGAACAATGGGGATTTCTCTACAGAGGATACAAGATTCAGATACTCCGAAGAACTAGACGACAACGACACACAAGACTACGGCGACACATTCAACGTAGACAATCCTAAGTCAATAACCAATAGAAACATTGGGACATGGGATACCCTAGTGGATTAGGATGCAATCTAGCTATATCTTTTGATTGATGCTCTAAACTAAAAAGAATTCCCCCACACCAAAGAAGATGTAGGGGAGGAAAAGAGTTTTTTACTCTTATTTAAGGTTAGCCATTAGCTGGTTAATCTCGGCATCTGTTAAGCCAATTGACTTAATATAGGAGATAGCTCCTTCTTGAAGGTTAGCACTCTGTAGATTTGTAACTCCGAATGCAGCTTCAAGTGTCTTAACGATATTGCTTTGGCTAATTGCATTGTACTTTTCTGTACCTTTTTCAACTTTATAGTAGTTTTCATAGGTCTTCATATAGTCAGCAATAACTTCATCATAGTTTGCACCCATTAAACACTCTAAGAGAGCACTGACGAAGCCAGCTCTATCTTTGCCTTCTGTGCAATGAACAGCGTAAACACCCTTATTGGCTGCGAAGAACTTTAAGCCTTCAGCTAAGCCTTTCTTGAATTCATCTGCCTGGAAATCAACACCAAGATTGAGGTAGATAACCTTTGCTGTTGAGTAATATGAAGAAGTAAAGCCTTCATATTTTTCAGCTTCATCCTTACTATTTGCGAGATTCATGACAACAGAAACACCTGCCTTTTTGCATGCTTCGTCTGCATATGTGTTTCTTCCAAGTTCTGGGTTAATAGGACTTGATGTGCGATATAGTTTACCTTTACCCATACCTGTTGTTGTAATTTCTCTAAAGTTAGCGAATTCCTCATCTGTTAATTCTGGATAATCTTCTCTGTTGTTTGTTCTTGTTAAATCATGAAGAATATACTGAGAAAGGTATCCGCCTTTTTCTGCCATAGAGAATTTAACTTCAACTGGGAATTTTACGCCTTCTTTTGCTGTCCAGAACCATGTTTTGTCGGCATTAGTTGTCTTATATGCTAAGCCATATGTGTCGCCGAAATTTCCCATGTTAATAGCAAGTGAAATATATCCAGTAGGTTCGCCTTTTTCTCCAAGTGGAGCAATAATAGCAGGAGAGCCTTGGTCTACATATGAGTATGTAGGAACAACAGGAAGATTGAGAGTCTTGTTTAAGAAGCTAACAGATACGATGTCACCTTCTTCATAGCCAAGAGCAAAGAAATCTTTAACTTTGATATCTAAATAGACATTACCATATTTTGTGAACCAAATATCGCTATCGAGACCACCAATTGTGATGATTCCATCATCCTCATCTTCAGCTGTGATAACATGTATTCTTCCCTGAGGGTCCTTGTATTCTTCACCAACTGTTGAGTTTAGGACAGTTGTGATGTAAGACATAACAGCTTCATCGAGAACAATGCCTGTATCGAACTGGCTAGAGGCAGAAGCAAATGCATAGTATGTATCACCACCAGCTGCAACAAAGTTATTTGTAATGACAGCATATGTTGCATTCTCATCAAACTTTTCGCCATTTACAGAGTTGATAGTGACTCTATTAATAGACTTTGGACCATAATATGTTGATCCTGGGTATGTGCTATCAGCTTTGTCATATGCTTTTGTTGTGTCGATAGTAAAATCAAGGCCTGCAACTTGTGGGAATCCTCCAAGAGAAATTGGAGTACAATATGTAGAAGCTTCAAGTGCCTCTAATAGTTCATAACCCTTAACATAGACAACAGCAATAGTATTTCCAAATGGAAGAACAGTGTTTACATCTTTCTTTGTAATAGCACCAGCATGGATCCATGCTCTAATACCACCACCATTAGTGAGTGCAACTGTATGACCCTTATCTACAGAAAGGCTTCCGTCATCCTTTAAAATGGTCCACATCATTGCATCTGTAATTAAGTCACCAAGATTTGTTTCTTCTGTTCTGTTACCAGGTTCTCTGTCACCATTTAATTCAACAAGAGAAGATGCAAATACAACATTGTATTCACCATTTACTCTGTCAATAATCTCCTGAGCAGTAGCTGTTACGCTTTCGTCTAGAGCTAAGCCTTCTGTACTTTGTAGGTAATTGCTCTCAATTTTAGCGCTCTCATTGTCTATAATGATAACACCAATGTTTGCAAATGCTGTTCCTGTTGACTGTATTGGTTCTCCTTTTTCACCTTCTGTCATAACAGTGTGAGAGTGGCCATCAATTAAGAAATCAATACCAACAGTATTATTGTATAGATCAATTGATCTGTTTGGTTCGCTTTCTCCATCAACACCAAGATGTGTTATTCCAATAATTAGTTGAGCACCTTTTTCTTTTAATGTATCAATAACAGCCTGTGTTTGCTTGTAGAGCTTTTCGCCACTAACAAACTTTAAGCCTTTAATTAAAGCTGGGTTAGCTTTAGTCTGTGCTTCAGGAGTTTCTAGGCCAAAGAAGCCAATTTTAAGGTCGCCAATTGTGACGATAGCTCCAGAACTATAAATAGGAGAGCCATTTTCATCAAAGACGTCTGCACAAAGAACAGTAAAGTTAGCTTTACTTATATTTTCTTTTAACTGTGCATAACCATAATCGAACTCATGGTTACCAAGTGTTGCAAGGTCATAGCCTGCTGCATTCATCATTGTGATTGCGTCAAGGCCCTTAGTCGTACTTACATATGTTGTACCTTGGCTAAAATCTCCGGCATCTACCATTACTACAGTAGCGCCTTCCTTCTCAAAATCCTTTTTGAGTTCAGATATGTAGCTATATCCAGCAACAGCGCCATGAACGTCATTGCTATGTAGGATAACAGTTTTACCTTTATATGCTGTTCCCGCAAAGAGAGAAAAAGCTAAGGTAAAAACTAAGGCAAGAGCCAATAGTCTCTTAAAGTTTTTCTTCATAAAAACTCCTTTGATTAGTTTATATGACTAGTTTTTTGTGTTTTTCTCTTGTCGTCAAGAAATAGTCTACTTTTATTTACTAATTTTTTAATGGGAAAGCAAAATAATAGACAATTTGCTAAAAAATAATATATTTTATCAAATACTATATTGCATTGTATAATAGTGTCTGCTATTATGCATACAAGGAGAATGGTATGAACATTCAATTTAAGAAAGGTGCATTGGTGGTTTGTGTCCTCTCTCTTTTAGCTCGTGGGGATAAGTATGGTTATGAACTTACAGAGACGATTTCAGAATCTTTAACAATTGCTTCAGGGACTCTTTATCCAATACTGAGGAAATTAAAAGAAGAGGAATATGTAACAACATATCTTGTTGATTCTGGAAATGGTCCTGCAAGAAAGTACTATAGCCTTACTGCAAAAGGAAGAGAAAGGCAAGAAAAAGAAAAGAAAGAGTGGGAAGAGTTTACTCTTGCCATACAAAGAATAATTATGGAGGAAAAAAATGACTAGAGAAGAATACTTATCTAAATTAGAGAGCAAGCTTAATAAATATTCTGATGATGTTAAAAGTGATATTATTTCTGATTATATTGAGCACTTTGAAGAGGGAAAGAGAGAGGGAAAGAGCGACGAAGAGATAATAGAGGAGCTTGGTGATATTGAAGAAATGATTCAGGAAATAGATGAAGAAAACAAAAGTAATTGGAAAGAAGAATCCCAAAAAGATGAGATTTCGAATTCTTCTTCCTTCTTCACATCTCATTTCTCATCATTAGTTGTAGATACCCCAGATTTAGACATTACTCTTATTCCATATAGTGGTGAAATTAAGGCAGATCTATTTGATAGTGATGATAACTATTATCTTGAATCACATGAAAATGGAGATGAACTTGTTCTCAAAGTAAAGACAGAAAGAAAAGGTGGTTTTTTCTCATTTTTACACTCTGGAGATGGAAGAATTGAGGTTAGGCTTCCTAATGGATTAAAACGAGTACGTGCTACGAGTAAAAGTGGTGATATTAGCTCAGAAAATCTTATTTGTGGCGAATTGAAGGCGAAAAGTGCTAGTGGCGATATTAAACTCAGAGATGTGAAAATTGAAAATGGGCTACTTAGTTCTGTAAGCGGAGATGTTTCTTTGAAATCTCTTAGCTTTTCTTCTCTAGTTCTTTCCTCTACAAGTGGTGATGTTGAATTAGAGAATGCAATCGGAAAAAGTATTGATGCTTCAACTGTCAGTGGTGATATAGAGGTAGAAGGGGAAATTGAAGAGACAAAGTTTACTTCTATTAGTGGTGATATCTCTCTAGACGCAAGCTCATCGTTAAAAGAATGCACAGCAAAGTCTACAAGTGGTGATGTCTCTATTGATTTATTTAACATTATAGGTGCATCAATCGAGACAAAGAGCACTTCTGGTCGTGTATATGTAAAAGGTGAAGGCGTCATTAGTGAGAGTAATAATTACTATACATACGGCAATCAAGAAGCAAAGATTTCAGCAACTACAATTAGTGGTGAAGTAGATATTTCAATCCGATAAAATTAGAGGGATAAGAAGGTCTTATCTCTCTTATTGCTACTGTAAACATGGAATTATTTTTTCTCTCATGGTAAAATCAAGAGAAAGGGGTCACTGATGGATGAGAAAATAATCACAAAAGAAGGGCAAGATGCACTTGAGAAGTACAATAAGTGTGTCATTAACAATCTTTATTATGATTACAGAAAAGATCCATGGTGGGGCTATAAAGTACGTTCTTTGACAGAGAGAGAGGAAAACTCTCTCTTTATCTATATTTTAGACGTTTCTGATATGGCTCACGATTTATCGGTTGTTGCTGATGACTTACTAGAAGAGTTTTCTTTTACGTTTAATAACATTTCTAGTGCATTGCAATGCAAAGATTTTCTCTATGCTATATCAACATCACCAATAATACGCCCAGAGCTTATAGACAGGAATAAAATCAAAGAGTGGGTATATGACCTTTCTTATCTAGAGAAGCTTTCTGTTGAGATAAGAAAGAAAAAGAGTGAGATACTATCGCTTTTTTCTTCTGAGATTCTCGCAATAGATAAGAGTTTCTTTAGAGGTGTCTATAATAAAACAATTGGTCGTAAAGAATATAAGAAAATAAAAAAGCAAATAGACTCTTACTACAGAAAAGATAGCAAACTAAGTGACGATGATCTCTTTTCTCTATCTTCTGATATGGTTTTCTATAGAAGAAAGCGAAAAGAATACAAAGAAAAAGAAACTCTTCTTAAGTTGATTAAAAATGATTATTACAACGGTTATAGAACAGATTGGAAGAGATATGCAGAAGAGCTAAGGCCACTAATTGAAAACATTAAAGAGAATGGGAGTGAATATGGTAAGCTACCTTTGTTTTCTCTTGATGAATGGGGAAAAACAAAAGAGCGACTCTATAATTACTATACATCTATATCTTCAATCCTAGATAGGTATTATGATAGCTACCTTTTGTACTCTTCTTTTTTTGATAAAAATGTAATAGACGAAGCCAAAGTGCCACTAGGAACTCTTGAAGAAAAAATGAGAGATGCCTATGAAAACAAAGAAAATAGAGGCAATTGGGAAAAAGCTATTTCTGTTATTAAAGAGTGTGAAAAAGAGGGTGTTTTAGATTTCCTTAATTCTGCTCTCGATAACTCGCTTAGCCCTGAAGAGATAATAACTTTATACTGTCAGCAAGAAAAAGAAGAGAAGAAAGACGAGAGTGCAGAAGAAGAAAAGAAGGAAGAGAAAAAAGAAGAACTTTTCCCTCTTTACCAATACATAGATATTAACCAAGAAGCTAATATTCTTGGTGTAACATCATTCTCTTCTCTTAATTTTAGTTCTTTAGTTGAGAAAATCTTAGCTACTAAAGCTCCAATTTATGAACGAGATTTAATGAAGAGCTTAGCTTTTTTAGGTGGAGAAGAGTACCTCACAAGAGAAACTATCGAAAGATATAAAGAGGCTATGAAAAAAAGCGAAGGCACATCCTTTACTCTTAAAAATGGCTTTGTCTATTCTGTCTGCCAAAGTAGTTTTCCTTTCAGGCGAACAGAGCTGTTGAGAGATTTTTCTCATATAGCACCAGAAGAGTTAGAGTCTGGTCTATTTAAACTTATCGAAACATACTCCCCTATAGAAAAATCTGATTTGTACAATAAGCTAGGCCAATACTGTGGCTATAGAGCTGTACTCAAATCACGTTATTTGGAGCTAGATAGGATCCTTCTTTTGCTTTCTGATAGAATCTCAATTGTTGGCGACACTATAAAGATAGGAGAATCAAAGTGAAAAAGAAGTCTTTATTCTTAGTATTATTTATTCTTATTTTTTTATTCTCCTGTTCTTCTACTCAATATAGCAGAATTCATAAAGATATAGGCCCAGTTGAAAAAGATGATGTTTCTTCTCCTATTGTCGAAGTTTCTTTATCTGAAGAGAAAGATTCTAATATGGAGGAAGATTACTCAACTTTAACACCTCTCTATGAAAGTGGAATTCTTTATAGTAGAGATGAAGAAAAGTCTATTACAGAAATCCCAACTTTTGCTGAAAATAAAACTTATTCAAATGAAGAGGAAATTAAGAAAGAAGAAAAAGAAATTATCAGCACTGAGCCTTCAGAAGAGAAGGCGGAGTCATCATTTCCTTTCCCTATTGAATATTTGTATATTGCTCTTGTTTCTCTTTTCTTGATTGTTGTTATTGCTATTGTTTTCTCTTTAAGAAAAAAAACGAAGAAAACAAAGCATGTTGAGAAGAATGAAAACGAAGTAAAAGATTACAATCTTTACATAGATAAGCTCATTAACGAAGAAAAAGAGAAAGGCAATCTGTAGACAGACTATTAAAAGAAAGACACTTTCTTCAATTTTGTATTTTTTTATCTTTTGTCTTTCAATATGATGATTAATTTAGAAAAAATTAATAATATGTTTGTGTACCGAGAATTGGAAAGCAATTCTTGAGTCGTACAAGGAGAATTAAACATGGCTATCGATTTGAAAGCATATGGTATCACAGGTACCAAAGAAATCGTCTACAATCCTTCTTATGAGCAGCTCTTTGAAGAAGAGACAAAACCAAATCTTGAAGGATATGAGAAAGGACAGTTAACTGAACTTGGTGCTGTTAATGTTATGACAGGTATCTACACAGGTCGTTCACCTAAGGACAAGTTCATCGTTGTTGATGAGAATTCTAAGGATACAGTATGGTGGACAAGTGACGCTTACAAGAACGACAACCATCCTGCAACTAAGGAAGCTTGGGATGCTGTCAAGAAGATTGCTATCGACGAACTCTCAAATAAGAGACTCTTTGTTGTCGATGCATTCTGTGGTGCTAACAAAGATACAAGAATGGCTATTCGTTTCATCGTTGAAGTTGCTTGGCAGGCTCACTTCGTAAAGAATATGTTCATTAAGCCAACAGAAGAAGAGCTTAAGAATTTCAAGCCAGACTTTGTTGTTTACAACGCATCTAAAGCAAAGGTTGAGAACTACAAGGAACTTGGTCTTAACAGTGAGACAGCAGTTGTTTTCAACATCACATCACGTGAACAGGTTATTATTAACACATGGTATGGTGGAGAGATGAAGAAGGGTATGTTCTCTATGATGAACTACTACCTCCCACTTAAGGGTATTGCTAGCATGCACTGTTCAGCAAATACAGATATGAATGGTGAAAATACAGCTATCTTCTTCGGTCTTTCTGGAACAGGTAAGACAACTCTTTCTACAGATCCAAAGAGACTCTTAATCGGTGATGATGAACACGGTTGGGATGACAATGGTGTCTTCAACTTCGAAGGTGGTTGTTATGCTAAGGTTATTAACCTCGATAAGGAAAGCGAACCAGACATCTACAACGCTATCAGAAGAGATGCCCTCTTAGAGAACGTTACAGTTGATGCTAATGGAAAGATTGACTTTGCAGATAAGTCTGTCACAGAGAATACTCGTGTATCTTATCCAATTGATCATATTGAAAAGATTGTTAGACCTATCTCTGCTGCTCCAGCTGCAAAGAATGTTATCTTCCTTTCTGCTGATGCATTTGGTGTTCTTCCTCCAGTATCTGTACTTACACCAGAGCAGACAAAGTATTACTTCCTCTCTGGCTTCACAGCTAAGCTTGCTGGTACAGAAAGAGGTATTACAGAACCAACTCCAACATTCTCAGCTTGCTTCGGCCAGGCATTCTTAGAGCTCCCTCCAACAAAGTACGCAGAAGAGCTTGTTAAGAAGATGGAAAAGAGTGGTGCAAAGGCATATCTTGTTAACACAGGATGGAATGGAACAGGAAAGAGAATTTCTATTAAGGATACAAGAGGTATTATCGACGCAATTCTCAATGGTGACATCCTCTCTGCTCCTACAAAGAAGATTCCTTACTTCAACTTTGAAGTTCCAACAGCTCTTCCAGGAGTTGATCCAGCTATTCTTGATCCAAGAGATACATATAAGAATGCTGATGAATGGACAGCTAAGGCTAAGGATCTTGCTCAGCGCTTCATCAAGAACTTTGCTAAGTACGAAGGTAGTGCAGAAGGAAAGGCTCTTGTTGCTGCAGGTCCTCAGCTCTAATCAATTACTTAGAGTAATTACAGCCTCAGAAATGGGGCTGTTTTATTTTTAGGTAGTTGCAACTAACTCTCTGTTGAATTATTATTCTCTTAGCTTGGAGGACAGATATGGTCGAGACTATTGTAAATATTGACGGCATGATGTGCTCAATGTGCACAAGTCATGTCAACGATGCTATTCGTCGTGCTTTTCCTGTAAAAAAAGTTAATGCAACACTGAAGAATAATGGTGAAACAACAATAATAAGTGAAGAGGAAATTGACAGAAAAAAGCTAGAAGAAGAACTTGGAAAGTTAGGTTATAGAGTGACAGGTTTTTCTTCTCATCTTTATGAAAAGAAAAAGGGGCTTTTTGGTTTCTTAAAATAGATTCAAGTATCTCTACTATTTTCGGTAGAGATATTTTCATGTGTAAAATTCTAGAAAGCGGTGTTTTTTTATACCAATAGCTTTCATTTTTTATAATAAATAGTATTGTCATCATAGAATGATAAAGGGGAGTAATCGTAAACTTGATTACTCTTTTTTTGTTGTTACTGAGTAATAAAACTAGGTATTAGATGAGGTTCTATTTATAAATGATAGCAGTGTATCTTCAAGGATTATCTCTAGGCCTTGCCTATGTTGCTCCAATTGGTATGCAGAACTTGTTTGTTATTAATAGTGCCATGAATCAAAAAATAGGACGAGCATTATTAACGGCTCTAGTCGTTGTTTTCTGGGATATTTCTCTTGCATTAGCCTGTTTCTTTGGGGCAGGGGCACTAATTCAAACATTGACATGGCTAGAGAAAATCATCATAGGCGTAGGTGGATTATTAGTTATCTATATCGGAGTCGGGCTTATACGGGCTAAAGCAACTTTAAGTGATGAGAAAAAGCTTGAGACAAATCAACCACTATGGAAAGATTTTGGTTCTGCCTTTATTGTATTAAATCCCCAAGCATTGATAGATGGAACTTTAATGCTGGGTGCTTTTAGTGCTTCGCTAGAAACAAGCAGCGAACCATATTTTATTTTAGGTTTTGCGTCTGCTAGTTTTATTTGGTTTAACGCTCTTGCAATTCTTGTTAATTTATTGGGGAGCAAAATCAACAGTAAAGTTCTTACTTGGATGAATCGTATCTGTGGTGTAGTAATTGTTCTTTACGGCCTTAAACTGCTTGTCAGCTTGTTACAAATATTTATTAAGTACTATAAGCAATATCTTTATTTTTAAAGTTATTAATACTTATATTATATGAAATAATTAAATAAATATTTAAATATCTTTTTTAAAGTGCTTGCTTTTGTTTCTTTTTATTAATATATTCATGACAGAGAGTAAATCTCTTTCTTGTTCATGAAGGATAAGAAGAAGAGTCTGTGGATAACACTTGTTATCTTTTGCCCTTTTTGGGGAGTTGGCTTTTTAGCTGTGCACTTTTTGTGCCTTCGGACTCGTTCTTCTTAATTCTTCAACTGTTCACTTTTTTCTTCTTGATGTTAAAATATGGCTATGAAGAAGATTGTTTTCTCCCTTTTTATTGTTGTTCTCTTAGTCTCATGTGCAACAAATAGTTCTTTTGATTTACATACCTCTCTTCAAGAAGAGTATTTAAATAGTCCATATGATACAGCAACTCTTTATGCAAAAGGCGTAGAGGAAAATAGCAAGCCGCAAAGTTTTGATATTAGTTGGAAAGAAAGTGTAGGGCCATATGTAGTACATCTTTCATCTTCCCGAGAGGATTTTACCTACAAAACAGATAACACTTATTTTTCTTTTGATAATTTGCTTCTTGGAGAGAAGTATTACTATTCTGTTTTTGATAAAAATGGAAAGGAGATTATTAAAAATAAAGAATTCAAAACCTCCTTTCATGCTCCTCGTTTAATAAACGTACAAGGTGTGACTAATGTTCGAGATATAGGTGGATGGATGACGGAAAGTGGCAAAAGAGTTAAACAAGGCTTGATCTATCGTTCTGGACGATTCAATGAAAACAATTCAAAGGAACCACTAATAACAGAAGAGGGGAAGAATATTGTAATAAATGAGTTAAAAATAAAAACAGAATTAGATCTAAGAAAAATAAGTGATGGAGAAAATGGTGGATTGGAAAAGAGTGTAATTGGGGACGAATTAAAATACATTTCTCTTCCAATGAAAACGGGAGGAAATTACCTCATTTTAAATGTAGATACTCTTCCTCGGTTATTTGAAATCTTAAAAGATGAAGATAATTACCCAATTGTCTATCACTGTTCAATTGGAACAGATAGAACAGGCATGGTTACTTTTATTCTTAATGGCCTACTTGGAGTAAGTGTTGATGATTTATATAGAGATTATCTTTTCTCTAATTTTGGGTATATAACAGCACTAAGAACAAAGAATGCCATCAAAGATTATGTGTTATATATGAATAGATTTAAAGGGAATACCTTATCTGAAAGAATAGAGTCTTTCCTTATTGAAAATGGGGTAGAAGAAAATAGTATTAATAGCTTCAAAACTATTATGTTAGGAGGGGAAAATGAGTAAATTTACTAAGGTCTTAATAGTCTTTTTTATTATCATTTTGGCTTTATCATTAGGTGTTGCATTTAGTATTAATAAACTTAAGAGCAATGTTGTATCTAGCGCTACTAGTAGCTTCAAATATTCTGAATCCTCTAAATATACAATTGTAGATGGAAAAATAGATATTAATGCTGAAAATATTAAGAAACTTGATATCTCATGGCTCTTTGGAGAAGTAAGGATTGAAGAATATGATGGCCAGACTATCCGTTTTAAGGAGGAGTATAGTGGCGAGACTCTTAATGATGCTTTGAAGGCTCGCTATTATGTTGATAATAATGAGTTAAATATAGCTTTTGCAGCAAGTGGATACAAGAATGAGGGCAATGCTAAGAAGAGTCTTGTTGTATATATCCCATCACAATCTGCTTTAAATAATATAGAAATCAATAATGTTTCAAGTTCTACCCTAATCAAGCTTTCATCTTTTGATTCTATCGAAATAGATACAGTTTCTGGCGAATGTAGAGTAGATGTTGATTCTTTAGTGAATCTTGAGTTTGATGGCGTTAGTGGAGATTTATATCTCACTGCTAAGAGCGGAGTAGAAGAGATAGACTTCTCTAGTGTCTCAAGTTCAGCATATATTTCCATTCCTTCATCTTCTTCATTCAAGGCTAAGATAGATGGCGTATCAACAAGCATGGACTCAACATTTAAGGGAACCCTTCAAGGGAAAAACTTTATAGTTGGAAGTGGAAAAAATGATTATTCTTTTTCTTCTGTAAGTGGTCATATTGTTATAAATGAACTTTAATTGCCCACTGAAGCTACAAGAAAGAAGTAATGGGCTAATACAATAACTCTAGTTATTAAGACAATTTTCATTAGATTCTCTACTTTTGAAAATAAAAGCTCAAGAAAAATAGTTATTTTGTCTACTTCTATTGACAGGTACAGTTTGCTAAAAAAGTCGTTTGAAAAAATTAATCAATATAATTGATGATTTGTAATCAAATGCTTATTAAACGTTATGATTATGTTCAGTTGTAATAAATGGAGTTTATAATGCTTAAGCGAAAAATTGAAGGAAAGTTAGTTGCATGAAAAAAACTTCCAGATCGCATACCTTTGATAATAAAAGGATGCAGACAGTGTGGTAAGACATTTTCTGTATTGGAATTTGCAAGAAAAAATTATAAGCATATCGTTTATCTAAACTTTTTTGAGAATCCCAATTATGTTTCTGCTTTCAAAGGTTCGTTAGCTGTAGATGATATTATCATGTATATTTCGGCTATGCTTGGAGAAAATGCAATTTTCAAAGAGAGAGAAACAGTTTTGATTTTAGATGAGATACAAGATTGCCCAAAAGCAAGGACTGCATTGAAGTTTTTTCATTTAGATGGGCGTTTCGATGTGATAGGTACTGGTTCTTTACTTGATGTAAAGGGCTATGGAAGAGAGCCAATGTCAGTTCCTGTAGGATCTGAACGTGTAATAGATATGTATCCATTGGATTTTGAGGAATTTTTGTGGGCAAATGGTATATCTCAATCAATTATTGATATAATAAAAAGTGCTTTAGATACAGAAACTCCAGTACCTGAACCACTTCATAATCGATTTAAACAACTTCTATTACAATATGCAGTTGTTGGTGGAATGCCAAGGGCTGTGCAGATATTTGTCGATAAAAAACAAATGTCTGAGGTCCTTCAGGTTCAACGCGATATTGTACGTTCTTATGAAGATGACATGATAAAATATGCAGAAAAGAAAGAGAAATCGCTTGTAAGGGAGTGTTTTGAATCTATACCTCGCCAATTAGCTAAAGAAAATAAAAAATTCCAGTATTCGGTTGTCAGTAAAGGTTCTGCAGCTATCAGATATGCAGGATGTTTACAGTGGATAGAAGATGCTGGAATAATTATACGTTGTCATAATCTTTCTATTACACAACTTCCTTTAGATGGCAATGCAGAAGAAGAAACTTTTAAAGTATATATGAGCGATATGGGACTTTTTGTAAGTATGCTGGAAGATGGTACTCAATATGACATTTTACAAGGAAACCTTTTTGGATATAAAGGGGCCATTTTTGAAAATCTAGTTGCAGATATTTTTTCAAAAATGGGAAGAAAGCTTTATTATTTTAGGAAGGATTCTGGTTTAGAAATAGATTTTGTGATTCGTTACAAAGGCGAATGCACACTTGTTGAAGTAAAAGCAAAATCGGGCAATACAAAAAGTACAAAAACAATGTTGAGTCATCCTGAAAAATACCATGTAAATAATGCAATAAAGCTCGGTGATTACAATGTTGGTAGAAAAGAACAAATATTAACGCTTCCTCTCTATATGGCATTTCTTCTTCGTTCTACTATATGAAAGCAACTGCTTTTCTATTGCTGCAGTACATTAATTATAATGTTTATCGCCTTTTTTCCCTTTTCAAGTGCCATATTTTCAAGAGATGGAAGGTGAACAAAGAGCGCCTCTTTATTGCTCAGCAAAGCATGATAATAGAGGTTGTTGCATATATATCTTCCAGGATCTTCTGATAGTCTAACTTCAATCCCTTCTGTTTTTAATAGTTCTATTAATCTATTAATATCAAGAGTTGTTTCTAATCTATCATCGCCATCTTGGGCTATTTTTTCACTATTGCCATTTATACCTTTATTGTCTGGAATAGAAGCTTTCTTTTCATTGTAGGCATACCTTTCAATAGTAATTGTCTTTCGTGAAGAGGCGAGTCCCATTAGTAGATATATATCACACTCTTCATCTTTTATTTGCTCCCAGCATTCATCCCATACAACTGGAAGCACTTTTGTTTTAATACCGTCTTTATTAGAAAGCGATAAAGCTATAATTTCTGTAGGATTAACGGTGTTTGTTGAAAAAACTTCAAAACCTGTTAGCATTATTTTTTTCATAATTGCTATTATAAAGGAAAATAGATAGAGAGATAACTAATGAAAGAATATAAACACACTGTACAATACTACGAAACAGACAAGATGGGGATAACACATCATTCTAACTATATTAGATGGATGGAAGAAGCTAGGGTTAGCTTCCTTTCGTCTATTGGATGGCCTTTTGAGAAACTTGAAAAAGAAGGCATTGTTTCTCCTGTTCTTTCTCTAGAGATAAAGTACGCTCACAGCACAACATTTGCAGATGTAGTAATAATTAAGACAAAACTATCAAACTTAAGCTATTCAAGAATGGAAGTTAGCTATGAGATGACAAAGGAAAATGGAGAGATTGTTGCAAATGCACTTTCTAGTCATGGATTTTTGAATGCAAATGGCAGACCTATAAATCTAAAGAAGGATTACCTCAACTTTTACGAAGCATTATCGAAAGAAATCTCCTAAGGAGGGCGCAAAAGATTATTTGTTAACTTTAAAGCTCTCTTATGCTATTCTTTCCATATGAAAGACGGATTTGTAAAAGTTGCAGCGGTTTCTCCTTCCCTTAGAGTGGGAAATACAGATTATAATTCCAAAGAGATAATTAAAGCCATTAAGAAAGCTCAAAAAGAAAGAGTAAAGGTACTTGTTTTTCCTGAGCTATCTATAACTGGCTATACCTGTGCTGATTTATTTTTTCAGCGTACTCTTCTTGATAGTGCTTCGCTTGCACTCATGGAAATTGTTGATGTAACTCAAAATAGTGATATTCTTGTCTTTGTCGGCTATCCACTTCAATATGGTGGAAAACTCTTTAATACAGCTGCTGCTATTCAAAATGGGAAGGTTTTAGCTTTCATTGCTAAGAAAAATCTTCCGACATATGGAGAGTTCTATGAAACAAGGTGGTTTACTCCATGTCCAGACGAAAATGTTGTACTTACAACAGAATGGGGTGATGTTTTATTTGGCAACAAAATAATCCTTGAGGCAGAGGAACCAGATTCATTACGTATTGGCGCTGAAATATGTGAAGATTTGTGGGTTGCAGATCCTCCATCAACACATTTAGCCTTAGCTGGAGCAACGCTTATTGTTAACCTAAGTGCTTCTGATGAGCTTACAGGAAAGGAAGACTATAGAATAAATCTTGTTAATGGTCAGAGCGCAAGAACACTCTCTGCATACATCTATTCAGATGCATCAGAGGGAGAATCTACTACAGACATGGTCTTTACCGGTGCTAATATTATAAGCGAAGATGGATCTACTTTAGTCTCTAGAGCATATAGTTTAGGAGAGTTAGTTGTAACTGAAATAGACACTCAGAAGCTCGAAAGTGAAAGAAGCAAACGTAATACATTCCCTCTTAAAGATGATAATTACGATTATTTTCCAATAGATTTTGACTTAGAGGAGACTATTCTTACTCGCTTCATTGACTCTCATCCATTTGTTCCTTCTCAAGATGGGTACAGAGCTCGTAGATGCGCAAAAGTTTTACTATTGCAGTCTCTTGGCTTGAAGAGAAGAATTGAACATACACATGCTTCTAGTTGCGTTATTGGTCTTTCAGGCGGTTTAGACAGTACGCTTGCGCTTCTTGTTACTGTTAAGGCTTTCGATAGTCTAAATATGGACAGAAAGAACATTAAGGCAATCACAATGCCATGCTTTGGAACTACGAAAAGAACAAAAAGTAACGCAGAAAAACTTGCTCTTTCTCTAGGCTTAGATTTTATTGAGATAGATATTACAGCATCTGTAAAGCAGCATTTTACAGATATAAATCAAAGTTTGGATGATTATTCTGTCACATATGAAAATGGACAAGCACGAGAAAGAACTCAGGTTCTAATGGACTATGCTAATAAAATTGGAGCACTAGTTGTAGGAACAGGAGACCTCTCTGAACTTGCACTTGGTTGGGCTACCTATAATGGCGACCATATGTCTATGTATGGAGTAAATACGGGAGTTCCTAAAACACTTGTAAGATCTCTTGTTTCTTATTACGCAGATTATGTTGCATCACCTGAGTGTAAAGATGTATTGATAGATATACTCAATACGCCAGTATCTCCTGAATTGATTCCAGGTAAAGATGGCAATATTGACCAAGTAACAGAAGATATTGTTGGGCCATATGAACTACATGATTTCTTTATCTATTCAATTGTTCGACAGTCTTTTGGGGCTTCTAAGACATTCCGCCTTGCAGAATATGCATTTAAAGATAAATATGACTATGAAACAATATATAAATGGCTAAGAACATTCATTCGTAGATTCTTCTCTCAGCAATTTAAACGAAGTTGCTTACCTGATGGACCAAAAGTCGGCGCGGTCACTCTTTCTCCTCGCTCAGATTGGAGAATGCCATCTGACGCAGACTCTTTTGTTTGGCTAAAAGAATTAGACGGAGCATACGAAGAAAGAAAAAAAACGAATAAATGAAAAAGTAATTGCCTGTAACCTTTTTTCTAAGTAAATTGTTTAATAGTGTTGATTAAGGTCGTTTAAATGAAAAAGAAATATATTGTTGTTTTTGTCTTATTGGCTATTTTAAGTACATCCGTATTTGCTTCTTTCTTGCAGATAGGTCCAACTTACAGTGTAAATACGCCAGTTGATTTCTCTTCGCAAACTCCAATTGAAATATCGAAAGTAGACTTTAATAAGTATACTCTCGGTTTAGATACAAGATTTAATATTGGTTATGTCGTGCTAGAAGGTGAGTGCAAGGCAAAGTTCACAGACGAATTACTTCTTAATTCTTTTGATGTTTATACTTCTCTTGGCCTTAAGGTTAAGGTTTTCTTCTTAGACTTTATAGCATCTCTTGGCTTAAAAACAGAAGGTACGAAGAATGAAGCATCTAATTGGATCTTCAATGGAGTTGAGAATCCAACATTTGTTTCTCTTTTAACTAAGTCTAGTATTTTTTACAAACTTACAACTAATATAAATATGGGAAAGGTAACGCTAAGCTTAAATGCAACTTTACCAACAACAGAGACTATTGAGACTCTCAATGAAGTAAAAGAGAGGAGTGTAGTAGATGCAATAACTCCACAACTTGATAAGACTCTTGTTTCTGTTGGTTTGCTTTTTAATTTATTCTAAGGTGTAAAATGGCAGGAAAGAATTTAGGTTTATTTAAAGGACTTTTGACAGTATTAATTCTATCGATATTGGTATTTGTTTCGATTTACTTTTTCTTTCCAAATATTTCAATAAAGTATTTTGGTATAGCATTTGATAAAGAGAGGGCTATCGAAGATAGTGTTGCCTCTCTTTTATATAAAGCATCATATTTTACCGATGAAGAGAAGGCTAAGTTTGATGAATATTTGTCCTCTGACGAGGGAAAAGAATTTGTTAAAGGGATAAGTAAAGCTGTAGAAGAGGGCTCAGAGAGTCTCTCTTCGTTCTTCTCCTCTGAAAATTTTTATTCTTTCAGAGATAAAGCCCAATCAATATTAAGTGAAGATAGTTTGAAAAAGCTTGGTCAAAATATAGAAGAAACAACATCTACATTGCTAAATAGCCTTAAATAGAACTCCTTTTTTTCTCCTCTATTTTCCCGTATAATCAAGACTATAAGGTGGTAGATAAAGATGGACGGAGAACTCTTTACAACAGCAGATTTAGATCCAGAGCTAATAGAAAAAGAGCGAAATCAAATAGAGCGCGAAAGAAAAGCAAAAGCTAAAGAGAAAGAAGAACAAAAGAAAAAAGAGAAGAAAGAAGACAATACCATCTATGACAAAACTCTTTTTATTGTTGATGGCTATGCTTTTATTTACAGAAGCTACTATGCACACAAATCAAAACCACTGACAGATAGAGAAGGAAACAACATTAGTGCTTACTATGGTTTCTTTCAAACCCTTTTCTATCTTTTAGATAACTATAAAATGGATGGGCTTGTTGTTGCTATGGATACAAAAGAGCCAACATTCCGTCATGAAATGTATTCTGAATACAAGGCCTCTAGAGAAAAAGCCCCAGATGATTTACATAATATGGTAGAGCCTATAAAGAGCACTCTTAAAAAGATGGGAGTCCCTGTTCTCACAAAAGTTGGTTATGAAGCTGATGATGTTATTGCAACAGTGGCAGAAAGGGCAAACAAAGAGGGTTGGAATGTTGTTATCGTAACTGGAGACAAAGATATATGTCAGCTTGTCTCTCCTCATATTTCTGTTCTAACTCCGCCAAAGAAAGATAAGGCTTCTTATACAATTTTAGACAGAGAGAAGGTTAAAGATGAATACGGAGTCTATCCTGAGCAAATAGTTGATTATCTATCTATTTGTGGCGATAAAGCCGATAATGTTCCTGGCGTTGCGGGGCTTGGCGAAAAAACAGCTTCTAGACTTTTGACTGAGTATGTGACACTAGATGGAATATATCGCCATTTAGATAGCTTAAAACCTAGTGAAAAAAAGAAGCTAGAAGATGGAAAGGAAAGTGCCTACTTTTCAAAAAAACTAATTCTTCTTTCCCTTGATGCTTTTCCTGAAGATTTATGTTTTGAAAACACTCTAACTAAAAACTTCACAAAGAGTAATGCTAGTGATGATTTTAAGAGAATGAATATAAATAGGCTAAATGGCAAGCTTATCTCGTCCTTGCTAGATGAGAAAAAGGATCCTTCTAATGTCACAGAAGAAAAAGAAGAGGAAGTTGTAAAACCTTTACTAAATGATAGTGAGAAGTACTTATTAGAGAAGGGTGAGTACACAGTTTTATCAAAACTCGAAGATGTTGAAAAAGATTTTGGCAACATAGTTTTATTTAACGATGGCGTCCTCTCTTTGTTTATACTAGCTTCTGACTATTCTAATGGCGAGACTGTTTTAGGCTTTTCTTATTCCGTGGAGCCGAAAAAAGCAACATATGTTTCTGTTGGGGAAGGTGGCATAACACTAGACGAAATGAAGATTCTCTTCGAAAAGTACTTCTCTTCAGGAAAGATAAAAATTATTGCTCATAGCGGAGAGGCGATTTTAAGACTTCTTTTCACTATCAACTTAGATGCAACTATCATTTCAGATACTATGATTATGGCATGGTTACTCTCATCAAATGATGGTGTTTATAGCTTAAACAGTGTTGTTAGTAAGTACTTTTCTCAAACATTATTAGATTTGAAAGATATTAAGGGTGGTGATCGTCTTGAAAATGTCGATATATCTCTTCTTTCTCGTTATTCTCTTTTACGTTCTGATTACACCTCAAGACTCAATCGTGTATTAGAACGAAGAATCCATGAAAGGGAGCTTTTTGAACTCTATAGGACTATGGAGCTTCCTCTTTTAAAGGTGCTTGCTAGAATGGAGAGTGAAGGAATCTATTTATCTAAAGAGAGAATGGATGAACTAAAAACAAAGACAGATGAGAGGATAGCAAAATTAGAGGAAGCTATTTATCTTCTTGCTGGCTATAAGTTCAATATAAATTCAACGATGCAGCTTAGTAAGTTGCTCTACGATGAACGAAAACTTCCTCCTGTAAAGAAAACAGCTCGTGGCTTTAGTACAGATACTGAGACTCTTGAGGCCCTTAAAAGTACAGAAGATCCGATTATAGCTCTGCTATTAGAGTATCGCCAACTTGCAAAGCTAAAGAGTACATATATAGATGTTCTTCCTCTTCTTAGAGACTCTTCAGGAAGAGTTCATACATCTTTCTTGCAGACTGGAACAGCTACAGGAAGACTCTCTTCTCGCAATCCAAACTTGCAAAACATCCCAGTAAGAACAGATGAAGGCAGATTAATCCGTTCTGCATTCGTTCCAGAGAGTGGTAATGTCTTTATCAGTGCTGATTACTCACAAATTGAGCTAGTTGTGCTATCTTGGCTTTCTGACGATGAAATGCTTAAGTCTGCTTTCCTTTCAGGTGAAGATGTACACCGTTTTACAGCAGCTCTTGTTTTTAACAAGAAAAGTGAAGATGTAACAAGTCAAGAACGCCGTGTTGCCAAGACAATTAACTTTGGAATTATGTATGGGATGTCTGCATTCCGTTTGTCCAATGAACTTGGCATTTCTCGTAGTGAGGCAAAAGAATTCATTACACGCTATTTTGAGCGTTATTCTTCTGTAAAAGATTTTGTTGAAAAAGTTAATAGAGAAGCCGAAAAGAATGGATATGTCAAAACATATTGGGGCCACGAAAGAGAAATTTTAGGAATAAATAGTAGAAATAAGACAGAGAAAGCAGCTGCTGAAAGAACTGCTGTTAATACTGTTATTCAAGGCACTGCTGCCGAAATAATGAAGAAAGCTATGATTGAAATCTTTAATGAGATTAAAGAGAAAAAGATTAATGCAAGAATGCTTTTGCAGGTCCATGATGAATTAATTTTTGAAGTAGAAGAGAGTAAGGCTGAAGAGCTTGAGCTCTTGATAAAGGATAAGATGGAGAATGTAGCTAAGCTCTCTGTTCCTCTTCGCGTTTCTGTTGAAAGAGGTCATAGTTGGGGAGAGATGCACGAATGATAGTGGGATTAACTGGAAAAAGTTGTTCTGGTAAAGATACGGTAGCTCGGCTTCTTCCTTCTTATTTTTCTGTAATAGATGAGGACAAGCTTGGTCATGTTGCTCTAGAAAAAAATAAGGATAAAATTCTAGAAGCATTCGGTGAATCTGTCTTTACTAATGGAGAAGTTGATAGATCAAAGCTTGGACCTCTTGTCTTTAAGGATGAAAGTAAACTGCAAAAGTTAAATGAAATAACTCATCCATGGATGGTAGAAGAGACACTAAGAGAGTGCAAGAAAATCGAAAAAGCGGGAAAAATTGCTGTTATTAATGCTGCAATTTTAGAGTCAATGGGCTTTGTTCCTTACTGTGATGAAATCATATTTGTGATGTCAAAATATGAGAATAGACTTAAGCGAGCCCTTCAAAGAGATGCTATTGATGAAGAAAAATTCAAAAATAGAGCAAAGAATCAACAAGAAATCGGTGCTACTCTCTTTTCTTCTAACAAAAAAGTGTTCACAATGCTAAATGATGAAGGATTAGAAGAGCTTTCTCGACAAGTTAACTTATACTGTGATAATATAGAAAAAAGAGGTTATCATGAGCAGAAAATCTAGTACGGTTTGTCTTAGCGCAACCATTACTCTTGCAGTTTTTGTAGCTGTAGTAGCTTTTATTATTAATCCATACAGAGGAAACAATAATTATTCCTCTCAGGTCCTTGACGAAGCAAAGAATAGACAGACACTATCTGTCGCGTCTGTTCCAGAACCTTTAGAGACAGATATTGAAGCAAGAAAGAGTGAAGACAAGATGGCAGAAAAGGTTTCTGCAATCCTCAAAGAGGATGATGACTTTGTTAACACAATGGGTGAGAAGAGTGCAAATTATGTTGCTTCTCAGATGCCTGAAATAGAAGAAAAGTATTCTCAGGATATGTTAGACAAGATTGCTGAGGGAAAGAGAGCTAACGATAGTGCTATTGCATCTCTCGAAAGTGATCTTAATGAAACTAAAAATTCTATTTCTTCTAATGAAGATATAGCAAGCTATCTTCTTTCTGATAAGGCTTTTGTTGATAGTATTACAGAAACTGTTGCTTCAAGAGTATCTAATGATGTTGACGCAGAAGAGCTAGCTAAAGAGATAATCTCTTCTGAGAGCTTTAAGAGTGCATTGAATGAACTTTTATCTTCAAATAAAGATAATATTCCTCTTCCTCAGTTCAACACTGAAAGCAGTGCTGTATATAGTGAAGAAGAATATTTAAAGAAGAGAGAAGAGGCTAGAAATAGCGAAATTGGAAAGATTTTAGATTTCCTTGGTTATTGATTATTTCTTTTCTCATAGAGGGTGCTAGATGCACCCATTTTTTTATCGCTGAGTTTTACAATTATGGTATTATTTAGATATGAGTGATAAAGAACTGTTAGAACTTTTAAGAACTCTTGTTGAAACAGAGTCTGTTACAGGAAATGAAGAAAAAATTGTAAATAAGCTAGAAGACATTTTCATATCTCTTGGTTTTGAAGTAGTAAAGACACCTTCTGGTTGTATTTGTGGTGTAATTGATTCTCATATTCCAGGACCTGTTGTTTTACTTGATAGCCATGTAGATACAGTTTGTGTTTCAGATGTTACAAAGTGGAAGCATGATCCTTTTTTATTAACGAAGGATGGCGATAGACTCTATGGCCGTGGCACCTCAGATATGAAAGGTGGGCTTAGTGCTGCAATTGCTAGTAGTAGCGAATTTGTTAAAGCTATTAAGAGAGGAAAGATTGTTGTTTCTTGTATTGTTGAGGAAGAACGTTTTGAGGGAATTTGCGCTAGAGAAGTGAGTGAAATCTTTAATCCCGACTATGTAATTATTTGTGAATCAACTCACTGTAAGCTAAATATAGGACAAAGAGGAAGGTGTGAAATACTACTTACAGCAGAAGGAAAAAGCTGTCACTCATCTAATCCAGAAGAGGGTGAAAATGCTGTCCTCAATGCAATAAAAGCAATAGAGGCAATAGAAGAACTTAAGGTAAATGAAAATGAGATTTTGGGACGTGGTATTATGGTATTAACAGATATAATATCTAGCCCATACCCAGGAATGAGTATCGTTCCTGAAAAATGCTTTGTTACTTATGATAGGCGTACTCTTGTTGGTGAGACAGAAGAAAGTGTATTAGAGCCAATTAATAGCATTTTGAAAGAAAAGAAAATAAAAGCAGAGGCTAAGATTGCCCTAGGTAAGACTACAAGTTACACAGGTCTTACTCTTTCAAGTCCACGTTTTTTCCCTTCTTGGTTGTATGCGATAGATAGTCCTATTGTTCAAAAGGCAAAAAAAGGCTTAGAAAGTGCAAATCTCTTTGAAGGCTATAGCCACTATTCTTTCTGTACTAATGGTAGCCACTACGCAGGAGAAAGAAAAATACCAACTATTGGCTATGGGCCAGGAGAAGAAAAGTTTGCACATATCGTTGATGAGTACATTGAAGAAGAGGACCTATATAAAGCAAAGCATGGTCTTAAATCAATTATTTCTTCTCTTCTTAGTTAATTAGGGTAGTGCCTTATATCTCCATCTGGAGTTTCTATAGTCCAAATATCGTTGTTCCTCTCTTTTAAGTAACACTTTGAGAGAGGAATTTTTCCACCACCTTCTGGTAAATCGAGGGTGTATTGAGGCATGCCGAGGCCTGAAAGATTTTCTCTCATCTCTTCTTCAAGCTTTAAGCCATCAGAAAGAGCTACTCTTAGATGTCTTGTTCCTTGTACAAGGTCACCTTGGAATAGGTAATATGGCTTTATTCTATTGTAGAGGAGGATATTACAAAGCTCTACTTGTGCTTCAAGCGTATCATTAACACCCTTAAGGAGCACACATTGATTCATCATAGGAATTCCAAGTTTTACAAAGCCTCTGATAGCTACTTTCGTATCTGGAGTCAGTTCGCTTGCATGATTGAACTGGGTAAGAAGATAGAATGGAGCACCATAATTGTTCTTTTCTATTATTTTAAAAAGTTCAGGTGTGAAACGCTTAGGGTTGCTAAAAAGAGCTCTTGTGCATAGGCGTAGTATTAAATCCTCTCTAGCTCCTTTCAATGAAGATAAAAGATAATCTAATCTTTCATTACTAAGTGTAAAAAGATCTCCTCCTGTTAAAAGAAGCTCTTTTATTTCCATATGTTCTTTTAAAAAAGAAAGTGCATCTTTTATATCTTCATCGCTGCAAGGGCCAACCATGCTACCTGAAAAGCGACGGCGAAAGCAGTGTCTACAGTAAGCAAAACAGCTATCTGTAACTAAAAATGCAGCTCTGTTTTTATAACGTCTAACTAAACGGGGAGTAATGGAATATCTATGTTCCTCTTGAGGGTCAAGAGTACCTATTGTATCATCATTTTCCGCCTTTGAGGGAACAAATTGACGTCTTATTGCTTCTTCATTTAATAGTGGAAGAATATTGTCAGAGATAAGAATTGGAAGAGTATTCTTTCCATTTTTATCCCATTCTCTTTCGTCGCTTGTAAGACAAATATATTTCTCAAGTTCTTCTAGATTAGTAATGGCCATTTGAATGTTGTACACTTTTATCATCTTTTTAACAACATGCAAGTAATTAGTGAACTACTACAACTTTCGCTTTGCTTAGAAGTCGGAGCTTCTTGCTTCAACC
>ERZ808252.897-NODE-897-length-25136-cov-10.195806_pt1 | contig 25136 bp, 20 predicted proteins | sample MGYA00521242_ERZ808252 | MGnify/ENA primary metagenome ERZ808252 (study PRJEB31516, sample SAMN03275581) | gut metagenome | biome: mammalia-associated habitat; material: feces | host: Papio cynocephalus | place: Kenya | collected 2012-08-07 ...
CTATATAATATGAATACTAACAGCAACGTATATACAGTTATATATTCAACCGTTCTTGTGGTTGTGGTGGCGGCGATTCTCGCTTTCGCAGCAGAAGGCCTCAAGGACAAGCAGAACGAGAACGTGAAGCTGGAGACCATCACCAAGGTGCTAACTGCAGCAGCTCAGGCCGATGACAACTTCACAATCAATGAAGACACGGACGTCCTCGCTACATACCGCGACAAGGTTGTCGACGCATACTATATCGACAGCAAGGGAAACAAAGTCGGAGAGTCAATGAATCTCGGAAAGAAGGACCTCAAGGCAATTCAGGTTGCCTCCACTTCCGATCTCAAGAAGCAGAACGACATCATCAAGAAGATTGAGGCCGGCAACGCTGACGCCGCAAAGGAACTCAGGCTTCCGGTCTATATCTTTGACATTGCAGGCAAGACTGTCACCGTCATTCCATGCTATGGCGCCGGACTTTGGGGACCGATTTGGGGTTATCTTGCATTCGACGAGGACGGCCGCACCTTCGATGGTGCCGTCTTCGACCACAAGAGCGAGACTCCGGGCTTGGGTGCAAAGATCGCCGAGGAACCTTTCTACAGCCAGTTCAAAGGACACAAACTCACTGACGACGGTCATTTCGACGTCGTAAAGGGCGGTGCTCACGGCGACATTCACGGAGTGGATGCAATCTCCGGAGCGTCAATCACCTCAAAGGCTGTAGGGACGACCATCAACACTTGGGTGAAATACTATCTTCCTTATCTCAATGGCATCGCGGCCAAAAATGCCGCTGCTGCCGAGGCTGAAACCAATAACGAGGCAACAGAGGATGCTGCCGAGGCTGAAACTGCGGAGGAATAGGTTATGAAAGATTTTAATTTGAAGGAAACATTACTCAACCCTATATTCAAGGGGAATCCTGTCACCGTCCTGGTGCTCGGTATCTGCTCTTCTCTGGCAGTGACCGTACAATTAAAGGGCGCGCTTGTGATGGCGCTTTCGGTGACCATAGTGACCGGCCTTTCAAGCTTCGTCGTGTCGATGATGAGAAAGTCGATTCCTAACCGAATCCGAATCATCGTCCAGCTCGTGGTTGTGTCGCTCATGGTGATTCTGGTCGACCAGGTGCTCAAGGCATACGCCTACAGCATAAGCAAGACACTTTCGGTCTATGTCGGCCTCATCATCACAAACTGCATCGTGATGGGTCGAATCGAAGCATTCGCACTCGGCAACAAGCCGATTCCATCACTTCTTGACGGTCTCGCGAATGGTGCCGGCTACGGAATGATTCTTATCATCGTGGCATTCTTCCGCGAACTCCTCGGAAGCGGCACGCTATTCGGATTCAGAGTCATCCCGGAGGCATTCTACAATGCCGGTTACATGAACAATGGTCTCGTAATCCTTCCGCCTATGGCCCTCATCCTCCTCGGATGCATCGTGTGGGTACAGCGCTCGATTCAGAAGGATCTCCAGGAGAAATAACGACAAACTCAGTTTACTATGGAATATATTAGCTTATTCGTAAAGTCAGTCTTCGTTGACAATATGATTTTTGCATACTTCCTCGGCATGTGTTCATACCTGGCAGTATCAAAGAACGTGAAGACAGCTTCCGGACTGGGTGCCGCTGTTATCTTCGTGCAACTTATCACTCTTCCGATAAACTACCTTCTCAACAAGTATGTGCTCGCACCTGACGCGCTCATCCCGGGCGTTGACCTGAGCTTCCTCAGTTTCATCGTGTTCATCGCGGTGATTGCGGCAATCGTTCAGATAGTCGAGATGGTGGTTGAGAAATTCGCCCCTGCCCTTTACTCGCAGCTCGGAATTTTCCTGCCGCTCATCGCGGTGAACTGCGCGATTCTCGGTGGTTCCCTCTTCATGCAGGAGAAGGATTTCGCGAACCTCGGAGAGGCGACGACCTACGCGCTCGGTTCCGGCTTCGGCTGGTTCCTCGCAATCGTCACCCTTGCGGCCATCCGCGAGAAAATGGCATACTCAAATGTCCCTGCACCTCTGAAAGGGCTCGGAATCACATTCATCACAGTGGGTCTGATGGGTATGGCGTTCATGACATTTATGGGAATTCAACTTTAATCGGAGGAAAGGTATATGGGAAATGAAATGATAAATACAATTATCGGTGCCATGGCGGTGTTCACCGTCGTGACGCTCATCCTCGTGGCTCTCCTCCTGATCATAAAGACATGGCTGACACCAAAGGGCACTGTCAAGATCAACATCAACGATGGAAAGAAGGAAGTCAATGTCACTCCCGGCGGGGACCTGCTTCACACACTTGCGGGCGAGAAGATTTTCCTCCCGTCAGCCTGCGGCGGAAAGGGGAACTGCGGACAGTGCAAATGCCGTGTGACCGAGGGTGGAGGAACAATACTTCCAACCGAAGTCGGATTCTTCAACCGCAAGCAGATCAACGACCATTGGAGACTCGGCTGCCAGGTTAAGGTCAAGGAAGACATGAAAATCGTCATTCCTGATTCAGCCCTTTCAGTCAAGAAGCTTGAGTGCGAGGTGATCAGCAACGACAACGTGGCAACCTTCATCAAGGAATTCACAGTGAAGCTTCCAGAAGGAGAGCATCTTGAGTTCAAGAGCGGCGAATACATCCAGATTGACATTCCTGCCTACGAGCTGGACTTCAAGGACATCGATGTTTCCGATGAGTACAGGGCAGATTGGGAGAAGTATGGCTTCTTCAAGCTCCACGCCTCCAATCCGACACCTACCGTCCGTGCATACTCAATGGCCTCCTATCCAGGCGAGAAGGGCATAATAAAGCTCAACGTGCGTATCGCTACGCCTCCTTTCGACAGGAGCGTCCCACGCGAGCTCGGACCGAAACTGCTTCCGGTGAACCCAGGTATCGGCTCTTCTTACGTGTTCACTCGCAAGCCGGGTGATAAGGTAATCATCAGCGGTCCTTACGGAGAGTTCCTTCTCCCGGAGAACGACCCGGACTCACAGGAATACATCTTTGTCGGCGGCGGCGCTGGTATGGCACCTCTCCGCAGCCATATCATGGAACTCTTCAAGACGCGCAAGACAAAGAGGGAAGTTCACTTCTTCTATGGTGCACGTGCCCTCGTTGAGGCCTTCTATCTCGATGATTTCGCACAGATCGAAAAGGAGTTCCCGAACTTCCACTTCCACCTTGCTCTCGACCGTCCGGATCCGGCGGCAGACGCAGCTGGAGTGAAGTATGTGGCAGGGTTTGTCCACAACGTGATGTACGAGACCTATCTCAAGAATCACGATGCGCCTGAGGACATCAAGTACTTCATGTGCGGTCCGCCTATGATGGTCAACTGCGTGAACAAATTGCTTGATTCGCTTGGAGTTCCGCCGGAGAATATCCTATACGATAACTTCGGTGCATAGGGAAAAATTGCAGAAGCAGCACGTCTGCTGCGTTGCGGGGCTTGATGAAATCCTCACAACCATCAGGTTGCTGCGGTTTCACCTTCACCCCGCGCCTTGCATCCGCACTGCTTCTGCAATTTTTCCTTTCGGCAACTGCTTATAGATTAAATCCCGCTTTGAATTGAATCAGAGCGGGATTTTTGTGTAAAGGACTATTTGCCTAAAAAAATCAAATGATTTTGCTGAAGCGGTCGGGAATGCGGACAACGATGTCGAGATTGAACATTGCAGGCTTGTTCCAAGCATAGGGAGGACGGACGAAAGTCTGGATACAACGGGCCACGGCAGTCCATTTGTCGAAGTCGCGGGCCGGTTTTTCCGTAACGACCCTGATGGTGCGGGAGCGCTTGGCTAGATGCTTGGTCCAGCCAGCGGCAGCGCGATCCTTGTCCGCAAAACGAGCCTGAATGCGGGCCATGTCGAAATAGCCGAAATGGAAAAGAAACAGTCCCTTGCCGATGTGGAAGTTGTGTCCCTTCACGCGGTGAAAGCCTCTGCCCCAGCGGACAGGCGCGGCAATGACAGATGGTTTGGTGTAGCGCGTTCCGAGAAGTCCGTAATGACGCTGCTCTAGGAAGGTTCTGTTGTCGTCAATGTCGCCCTCCGGGGTGCGGGGATCACCCTCTTTCCCGAGAAACTGTCCCATGTCGATTCCAAGACCGGACAGGCAGACATCAATTGCCTGCTCCGAAAGATAATCGGCCAAAGAAAGTCCAGACTTCGGATCAACGACAAGGAACTCGTCGGCATCCGTGCCAATCACAAGATCATATTTCTTGAGCAGTGTCGCCGCCGTCTCCGAAAGCAAGTCCAGACGCCCTTTTTCCGCCACGACCACCTGCCCCGGAATTTTCTCCACGGACTTCACATTCGCGCCCTCACAGAAGTCGGGAACCTTCTGATCCGTCCCGTCAAAATAGATGTACAGATTCTCCTTTCCAAGCTCGCGCCCATAGTATTCCACCCAACGGCGAAGATAAAAATCGTCGTTGCGAACCATCGTAAGAGCGCAGATTCTTTTTCTTTCCACTATCATAAATTCCATTGAAGACGCCTCGGAAGAGTACGTCAGTGTTTTTCCATATATTTCAGAAGAACCATACGGATATTGTCCGAAATTCGCTTAGCCGTATCGGAAGTTTCTTCAAGGGCCTCGGCTATGTTCTTGTATTTCATGAGTTCAATCGGGTCGCTCTCGTTCTTGAAGATGTAGCCTACATATTCCTCGTAAGTTTCGTCCGCCGCATGTTCCAGCTCCGTGATTCTGTCACACTGGCTGATTATCTGAGCGAAGTTCTTCTTGAAATCACTCAGGCACTGGATCATATCCCCGAGGGCATCGGCACTTGACATAATATAGGTAGCCATATCCTCAATTTGCGAATCAAGCCTTTTCGGGAAATAAAGAAGTATGGACTTCGCAGAAGAATTTATCTTGTCTATAAAGTCATCCACGGACATCGCCATAGTCTGAAGGTCTATCCTGCTGACAGGCACGATCAGTTGACCATACAATTCCTCGTATATCTCCGTCAAAAGTGCATCTGCCTGCACCTCATATGTTTTGATCATATTTTCGCAGTTAAACCACTCGTCTTTGTCTGTAGTCTGTACCATGCGGACAAGAATCGATGATGCCGCTTTTATGTACTCGGCCTGTTTCATGAAAAGAGGCATATACTTCCTCTTCTTTGCAAAAAAACGTCTGAAAAATATCATGTTCCACTGATTGTTTCGTCCAAAGATACATTTATTTTCCGGCAATAACATCGTAAAAAAGATAAATTATCGCGTTTATTTACACTGCAACGTCAAAAAAAATCTTTCGGATCTATAAAAAAAGAAAAATTTTGCATTTCTTTTTTTATGTTGTGCAACCATCCAGAAACTCTGTCATAGATTTGCCGCGTCAAACAAAAGCGACAGACAGATGAAAACGACAGACATAATGCAACATTATTCCATCACGGGCCGGACGATAACTAGCCAATATCACAGGGTCATCTATCCCTTTTTGGCATTGCTCTCTCTCACTTGCTTGCCGGCCCATTTCTTTTCCTGCTCAAAGATTTTCGCACCTGCGCATGAAAGAAGCATAGAAACAATAGGGAGTATCACCACGCTCAAGATAAGCGACTATGCGAAAGAAAATGCAAGCATTGGTGGGTATGATGTCCTAGTATACAATTCGGACAAGTTTGGACGGTTGGACTCGTATATGCATTTCAATGGTCCGATGCCTGAACTTCCGGTATCGTCCGGAAGTGGGGCGAAGACTATTGTTGTAATAGGCAACGCGCCTGAAGAATTTCCGGAATGGGAGAACGTGCTTTCATTGAATCAATTATCAAAGACATGCAGCAATCTTGAAAACGAGTCAGAAGACTTCCCAGTCATGGTAGGAATGGCAGAGACCGAAGCCGGAGAAAGCTGCGAAATACATATGAAACCGCTCATGGCACGTATATGCCTTAAGGAACTCAGCTGCGACTTCAGCGGGACAATGTACGCAGGTGAGAAGCTGAATGACATCAGGGTCTATCTCACGAATGTCAATGCAGAATGCGGCATGATCGGAGGACAGGGAATAGGGAAACGATTCATAAACAACGGAAGACTAGAAGATGCCGACATAAGAAAATTCCGTACCCCTTCAATCGTGTATAGGGATATCGAAAAACCCGTGGGGGCAGTTCCAGAATGTCTGGAGTTGATGCTCTATTGCTATCCGAACGAAAGCTGTGAGGAAAGTTTCGGGCGTCCGTTCACGAGACTTGTCATTGAGGGGAAAATACGGGGACGGACTTGGTATTGGCCAATCAACCTCAACTCACTAAAGGATAAAGGAATTCGCTCCAACGACTACTATAGCCTAAAGGTACGGCTAAGACGTAGTGGAACAGAGGATCCAGACACGGCAATAGAACTTGAAAATAACGAAATTACAATGGAAATAGAGAAATGGGACGAAAAGGAAAACTATACTGTGGCATTTTAGCCTTTTTTATAATTACCATTTTGTGTTTATTGGGAGTCAGCGGGTGCACGGCACGCATTGAAGGAAACCGTGTGCCCACTGACATAATTCTAAGCGCAGAAAGCACCGCCACCAAGGCCTTAGATCCAGACGAGGATTCGATCCGTGATGCGAACGTCTTCGTATTCACAGCAGATGGTTTCATGGAACGTTCAGAATTTATCAACGGGGATAAATGTCAACTGACTTTGGTCAGAGGCAGGGAATACGACATTTATGTCTGCGCCAACTTTGGCTATCGACTGAATATCAGTTCAATAGAAGAGCTAAATGCGCTTGAATTCCATCTTGCATACCCAGATGACTATTCCATAGGAATGCCTATGTGCGGGTGTGCACAAGGCGTCAGAGCAGGTAAAAGCGTCAGCATACAGATGAAGCGGCTTATGGCAGGAATAAAGATTAGCATTGACCGCAGTCGTCTTAACAAAGACGTGACAATGAGCGTTCGTGGCATAAGTATAGGAAACTGCCCGAAAAAATGTCGTGTGTTCGCCGAATCAAAAGTCGAAGCATCTGAAGAATGCTTCAATCTCGGATTCTGCAGGGACGATCGGGAATGCGCTGTGCTTAACGATGGGCTTGAAAATGGTAAAAGTGGCGAAATTAGCCTATATATGTTAGAGAATCGACAGGGAATGTTCCCGAAAAAGATAGAAAAAGACTCTGAAAAGGTCTTTCCGGAATCAGAACGCATGGCAAAAGTATGTTCCTACATTGAGGTGGAACTTGAATACAATTCCGCAAAACACTTCAGCAATGGCGACTATCTCCGGTACAGATTCTATCTCGGAGAATCACTGAACGACCTGAACATTGACAGAAACTGCATATATCATGTGACCATCCGGCCAGAAGGGGACGGGCTCGGAGACAACGGGTGGAGAGTTGACAAGTCTTCATTGTCCGATGCCATTAGCTTCAAGATGGAGCCTGAAGGCTATATGGAAGCAAGCATCGGAGACGTAATTCATGTCGGATGCACATTTTCTCCTCCCGGAGCCGAATTTAACGTCGGCATCGAGGAACTGGAGGAGGACAGGGCGCGTGGAATATATGATTATGTGATTGACGAGGATGGTCGCGGTGTGACCCTCACCATAAGAGGTCTCGGAACGGGAATGGTCTATATGGAAGCCGGAGAGCCTATAAATCAGTCAGGATTACTGTACATACATATAAGGGAGGATTAATGATGAAAGGATTATCAGCACTCGGCAAGACGCTGATGTTCTTGTCTGTAGTTCACGCGTGCATCGGGTGTCTCAAGACCGACTTGGAGGCGGTGCCCGCAACGAAGGCGGAAAAGGCCATTGAAATAGGCCTGCGGTTCAGATGCAGAAGTGGGGTGAATGATGTGCAAACCACCCGTTCCGCGATGTTCAGCGGTGATGACATTGACAACATGTGCATCTTTGTCTGGCGCGATGGAACATGCGTCCAGCAGGAGTTTCTGGAAACAGTGCCGGGACAGATCAAACTCTCTCTTATATGCGGCGGCACATATTCATTCTATGCAGTGGCAAACTGCGGGGACCAAATGGGGCTTGGAGGCGAAGACTGGAGGACGGACGAAAGCAGCATGGCAAGGATGGCTGTAAGGCTCCTGGGAGAGGATGGGAAGAAACAGGGGCTGCCGATGGCCGGATGTGTACGAGACTTCACCGTGAGGAGTTCCGGAGCACAGCCTGTCATTGATCTCGAACATCTTGTGAGCAGGATTAGCCTGACATTCGCGCCGGACAGGGCACTTGAAACGTCTGGGATAAAGGTGACAAGTGTGCGGTTGAGGGATGCCGCTACTCAGATGACTCCGTTCACAGACGGGTACCGGGCCAAGGAAACAATGGTTGCTGACGGTGACTTTAGTTCAGAGGAAGACCTGCAGATTCTGAATGCCGGAGGTGAAGTGTCGTTCTATGCCTTTGAAAACTGTTGGGGAGATCTGCTGCAAAACAACACAGATCAGAAGAAGAAAGTTCCAGATGAATTCGGTAATATCAAGGGACCGACATATTTGGAGGTAAGTTGCGCCTTCGTCGGAAACGGGCTGCTTTCAGGGGATCTGACATACAGAATCTACCTTGGTTCGGACACCACAAGCAACTTTGATCTTGAACGGAACTCCACCTATAGGGTTATGCTGACAGGGACCAAAAATGGTCTCGAAGAAATAAGTTGGAGGATAGACAGGAATTGGCGGTTCAACAACTACCTCGCGACGTTTGAGATTACACAAGGGAGGCACGGGTCTGACAACCTCTATATCGGAGAAATGTTTATGGGAAGAATAACGGACATAGACCCATCCGTGGTTGCATATTTCGGGAATGATGTGGAGGAAATGATACGAAACTGCCGCATAACTTGCGTGGATCCGAACGGAGGAGATGATCCCATTGACATCGAAATCATAGGAACAAACAATGACGGAAGCATCATCCTCCGAGGAACATGTGCCGCGCAGGCTTCCGGCGAACTGAGGCTACTTGACAGCAATGGTCATATAGTATCCATAATCGATGATGAAATCATCGTGAAACCTCCAGTCATCGTTTATTCTACGGACAATACAGCTGAATATCCGGAAGCTGACGAAGAATGCCGTGAAGCCGTAATAAACGGGGACGACGGCGTAATAAATGTGTATTTCTGCGATTCGGACGGGATGAACCTGCTGTTCAAGGACGATAATTTCGTCGGATACTCATCAGAAATCTTTAACCTCACAGTGAATGACAACGCAAAGGATTGGGACGGAGCCTACTCATACGAGGGAGGTCTGAAGACATACCTTTCCGACATTTATGACGATGGGGTGACGTTGACAAGCGGACAGCCGTACTGTAAGTTGGGACTCCACGTCACAAATAGTGGAAATACCATTGAAGGCAATTCCGATTATTGTAACATGTCAGGAATTCGCGGATGCATCCGAGCTGGGGTATCCGATCCGGAACAAGGGATAGGAGATTCCATGTATGCTTTCAGCATCGACTACATACCGCTGCACATCGACTTCTATAACGCAAGATATTTCGGGAAAGAACTTGCAGCCAAATACGGCATTAATGAGATTCACTTCATGGTTGTGACAAATCCTTCAAACATTCCGTTCAGTCTCAACTACACAGCTCTTGCGCGAGTCAATGGCACCGAAACGGCACTGATGGAAACACCGGACAGGACAGCCATCTATTTCTATAACTGCCCAGCAGGAATATACCTACCCTCAAGCCTGTATATGATTTGGGCCGAGGCGAACATGCAATCCTATGATCTCGTATCAACCAGCAGATGTACGTGGTATAGGGATGATGACGGAACGATTATCATAGGACTGCGCGATTATCTTGATGATCTGATGTATGTGACTGAAAAGGCGGAGACACAATATTGCTCCGACCATTATGGCTACACGGTCAACGGACTCGCGACATATATGGGAATGAGGCTGGCGGATGTGACAGGAATGGCGGATTTCTCCGACGAGAACGGTAACAAGCTCAACTACACATTCACAGACAGGCTGTACGAAGACAACTCCGGAACCGAAAGCGGCTACGTCTACATACATGACTATAACTACGGTTCAACCCTGCTGTTCTCCGGAAATAATCCCGAGTATTCAACGGGCACGTTCCAGAACTATACATACATCACGCCGCGCAACATTGCCGGAATAATGAAGAGAAGGACCTGTACGGTCCAACTCAACATGAACCAGGAGAATGGAACGCCATATATAGGAATGAAAGTAAGCAATAGTCTCAGCAACATACAAATTAAAAGTAATTTTCATTGCGAGGGCTATTGCAAGACATATCCGAATGGGACATGGGGAAAGTCAGTGGAGAACTATCCCAAAGCAGAGCATTCTTCATCTGCAGAAAAGACGGAGTTCAAGTCCTATGGCATCCACGACATAAGCGGGAACGGAGTCCGCGATGCCCTCGACATGATCTACAACACGACGTTCTTCGACTCTTATAACAAGATCGGCAGTTCCAATAACTATCAAAAGCACTCCCAGCCTACCAAACTGACAATGGATCTGGAATTTAGGGCAGTCCGTCCGGCAGGAGAATGGTTTCTGTACAAATTCAAGGACTATGACGCTTCGGCCATCCAATATAGCAATGGAGGAGAGGGACCATACGAGGTAAAGACAGTAATGGACTGGAAAACTACACACGGCAGGTTCTCTAACAAACTTATAACGCTTGACTAAAAAATGAGGACAATAAGTATTGCTGCAACGACAATTATCATCGCAACTGCCATGCAGCTTCAGGCCATGGCCCAAGAGCCTATGAAGGGAATTTCAGGGAACTTCAGAAAAGGGACATTCGCCGGAGTGGAGATGTCGACCGGAACAGCAATCAGAGCATCATCTCAAAGCACGGACTATGGATTGTACATCTTCGTAGGCTACCGTTTTCTTCCGCAGATTGCCGTTGCCGCCGGCATTGGGGGAAGCAATGCTATGGCAACAAGTACCACGGCCATGCCTATATTCATAAGGCTGCGAAGCGACATTCTTGACAAAAAGGTGTCGCCAATAGTACAGGCAGACTTCGGCTATGCCGTCCAATTTGCACATTCAAAACGCAGCACGTCCGAACTGCTATATAATTCCGAGACATTCAAAGAGCGTTATACCGTACTTGGGTTCGGAAGCCAAGAAGAATACATCGATGCTTGCATCAAAGAATTCATGAAACATATCAACGGACAGAGCGGAGAGGAGGCAGAATTGCTAATAGCCGAGGAACGTGAACGCATTGTAAACCAACTATGTTGCTTCTTCAACGGGCAGCGCAGCTATCTCAACACTGATGCACTTGACGAATTGGGATGCCTCTCGGCAGACGGATTCTTCGGCAACCTCACAGCCGGCATCAGTATAGGTGTGGGCAAAGAGTATAGCAGGATCTCAGCGGGATTCTCTGTCGGGTTCGCCCAATATTCCCACAGCATCCGGCTGCGCGACTGGGAAAACAACTTTATAAAAATTTCTGTTCCGGCCACCCTACCCGATGGAACGCCGATCATAATAGCCCGCACCTCGATAAATGAGAATCCGATACTCCTCGACTTGCGTCTTCGCGTCAGTTGGGAGTTCTGATTGTCTGTATTGAGGGTATTATGTGGGCAAATGACATTTATGCCATTATATCCCATTACCGTTCACACCGAGCATACTCAAAAAAGCCTCAGCGAAAATCTCGCTAAGGCTTTCTGAGCGGTGCGGAAGGGACTCGAACCCTCGACCCCCGGCGTGACAGGCCGGTATTCTAACCAGCTGAACTACCGCACCAAACTTGTCAATTGCAATCGTTTTCCCGAATTGCGGATGCAAAGGTACGCATTTTTTCATATTCTCCAAATATTTTTTTGTAATTTTGTGCTCTTTTCCGAGCAGAACGGCTAATTTCATCAAATTAGCGTTGTCGGAACAGTGTGGCGGGTTTAACTTTGTCCGATGGTGTGAGTTCAGTATATGTCAGAAGAGGGAAGCATAATCATACGAGGAGCAAAAGTCAATAATCTCAAGAACCTAACGGTTGAGATTCCACGTGGCAAGTTTGTCGTGGTCACCGGCATATCCGGTTCAGGCAAATCATCGCTTGCCTTCGACACGCTATTTGCCGAAGGTCAGAGACGGTTTGCGGAGAGCCTCTCGTCATACGCCAGACAATTTCTCGGAAGGATGTCAAAGCCTGATGTGGAGTCCATCGAGGGCATTCCCCCGGCCATAGCGATAGAGCAGAAAGTCAATATACGCAACCCGCGGTCAACAGTTGCAACGACAACGGAAATATATGACTATCTGAGGCTTATATTCGCAAAAATAGGTAAAACATATTCACCAATTTCCGGACGTCTTGTGACCGCAAGCACCGTAAGCGATGTTCTCGGGTTCCTCGGCACGCTGAAACCTGACGGAGAAATGACGATTCCGGCATATATACTTTCCGACATCAATTGGTCTGGACGTGATGACAAGGTTGAACTGATGCTTGCGCTCAAAGAAGAGGGATTCTCGAGATTCTTCACAGATAAACAGATAAGCATCGAGGACGTGATGCGACTTTCTGAGAGCGGAGATTTTCCGGAAAGACTATCACTGCTTGTCGACAGGCTGAGGATTGGCAAGGACGGGATTTCAGAAGAACTGACTACACGGCTGCATTCGTCCATACAGACGGCTTTCGACAAGGGCGAAGGACAGATGTCCGTTTGCTGGCAGGATTCGACTGGGCTTCATCGCGAAGATTTCTCAAACAGATTCGAGATGGACGGTATAAAGTTCAGGCAGCCTGACGAGTACCTTTTCAGTTTCAACAGTCCGTTGGGGGCGTGCCCGGTGTGTGGAGGGCTCGGAGAAATCATAGGAATCAGTGAGGATCTGGTTGTGCCCGACAAGAGCAGGACGCTTTATGACGATGCCATAGCATGTTGGAGGGGCGAAAAAATGGGCTGGTTCAAGGACCTGCTTGTGAAGAACGCCGCGAAATATGGAATCCCTGTTTTTGAACCATACTGCAACCTCACCGATGAACAGCGCGAAAAGATATGGAACGGATGCCCGGCGGCCAACGAGGAGGACTCTATTATAGGAATCAATGAGTTCTTCAAATGGGTCGACCAGAACAAGTACAAGATTCAGTACAAATATATGCTTAGCCGCTATAGCGGAAAGACCGTATGCCATGAATGCGGAGGAAGCCGCCTGAGGAAAGAAGCGCTGTATGTAAGGGTCGGAGGAAAGAATATCCACGAGTTGCTGAAAATGGATGTCGGGCAGCTGACGGAATTTTTCAGAGACATCGAGCTCAGCGAATATGATCGCAGTGTTGCAGGAAAGGCAATCGAAGAAATCATGGACAGGCTCAACTACATCAATGATGTCGGTTTGGGATACCTTACGCTTGATAGGCGCTCAAATTCCCTCTCCGGCGGCGAAAGCCAGAGAATCAATTTGGTGGCAGCGCTCGGGAATTCTTTGGTGGGATCGCTCTACATACTTGATGAGCCCAGCATCGGTCTGCACCCTCGCGACACGGATAGGCTAATTTCCGTGCTGAAGAGACTTCGAGACATCGGGAACACGGTTGTCGTTGTGGAACATGACGAGAACATAATGAAGGCAGCGGATCTGTTGATTGACATCGGTCCCAGAGCTGGGGTGAACGGTGGCGAGATTGTGTTCGAGGGACGTCTCGAGGATGCACTGAAGGATATTGAGGGCAATTCAGACATTGACACATGCAACGGGAATACCACAGATAAAGGAAAGAACGGCGCAGTAATTACCGCCGACTATGCCCTTAAGTCTCTTGGACGCTCGCTAACGCTCCAATACCTTACAGGAAGACGCCCCCGCATCACTCGTCAAAAGCGGACTTGGAACTATGCCATCACGATAGAGGGGGCTATGGAGCATAACCTCAAAGACATAAATGCCACGTTCCCGCTAGGCATCCTCACTGTCGTAACAGGAGTCAGCGGCTCGGGCAAATCTTCGCTTGTCCGTGACATTCTATATCCGGCGGTCTACCGAGAAATCAACCATGCAGGGCCGGTTCCGGGAACTTTCCGTGGACTCACCGGCAACATCGACCGGATAACCCAAGTCGAATACGTAGATCAGAATCCCATAGGTAGAAGTTCCAGAAGCAACGCTGTGACATATCTGAAGATATATGACGACATTCGAAAACTCCTCTCAGACCAGCAATATGCGAAAATAAACGGTTACACTCCATCTTTCTTTTCCTTCAATCAAGACGGAGGGCGATGCCCAGAGTGCCAGGGCGACGGTTTTGTGAAAATCAGCATGCAGTTCATGGCTGACGTGACCATGGTATGCGAAGCCTGCGGTGGGAAAAGGTTCAAGCCGGAAATCCTTGAAGTCCGTTACGAGGGAAAGAACATTGATGACATCCTGAACATGAGCGTTGATGAGGCAATAGCATTCTTCGGCGCCCAGTCCGACCCGACAGCCCAGAGAATTTCAAAAAGGCTTCAGGTGCTCGTGGACGTGGGCCTAGGCTACATAACTCTTGGTCAGAGCAGCAGCACATTGTCCGGTGGCGAAAGCCAAAGGATCAAACTCGCCTATTTTATGCTAATGAACGCAGAGCAGCAGACAGGCAAGTCCAAGGAGCAGAAGATAATGTTCATCTTCGATGAGCCAACCACCGGTCTTCATTTCTATGACGTCGAGAAACTTCTGAAGTCCTTCGATGCCCTGCTCGCAAAGGGCCATTCAATTGTAGTTGTAGAACATAATGCCGATGTCATACGAGCTGCGGACTGGGTCATAGATCTGGGGCCTGAAGCCGGAGATGGAGGAGGACGCGTGGTCTTCGCTGGAACTCCTGAAGACTTGCGGGACTGCTCGGAATCCTATACGGCAAAGTACATCTGACACGTCCCCCGAGGCAATTATCCTAACCAGAAAGTACAGGCAGGAAGTTCAAGAGACTTCCCTCCTCACTACAAGACGCAAAGAGGCAGGCCTCAACAATGAGACCTGCCTCTTTGAAATCAGGAAAACCCGACTGAACTACAGCAACTTATAACTGCGTGAAATAAAGTCTGCCAATTCCTTGCCCCTCAGCAGCCCGTTGGAAAGCAGCGCGAGATCCGTAACCTGACGTGCTTTGGCATCGCGGGCAGCCTTGGCCTCGTCAGTTGAAGTGTCAGCGCCACGAAGCCCCCCAATTACAGGATTCTCAAGGTTGACTGTCAGGGTATAAGATTCAGGCATCGAGCCATAAAAGTTCAAGCCGCCGCCGAGCTTTGACATCTCACGATAACGCCTCATGAACTCCGACTGAGTGATGAGCACTGGAGCCGCATCTTTTCCGAGGTTGTCAGCCTCTATGTGCCAATCTATCTCCGCAGGAAGACCAGCCTTGAAAATTCCCTCCAATGCCTTCTTTTCATCATCGGAAAGTTCCGGCTTCTTCACCTCTTCCTTGACAATTAGCCTATCAACGCTGTCAGAATCCACACGTGCGAACTTAACGTTCTCAAGCTTGGTCTCCAGCATATTCACGAAGTAAGAATCAAGGTGGCAGTCAAGCAGCAACACATCGTAACCTTTATTTTTCGCGGCCTCTATGTAGGAATACTGTGCCTGCGCATCCGTAGCGTACAGGATCACAAGTTTTTTGTCCTTGTCCGTCTGCTCCGCCTTGATAGCCTCACGATAGTCCTCGATGCTGAAATATTTACCATCAGTATTCTTGAGCAGGCAGAACTTGAGCGCCCGTTCGCAGAATTTCTCATCGGAAATCATTCCATACTCGATGAAAATCTTCACATTATCCCACTTCTCCTCAAAAGACTGTCTCTCTTTCTTGAAAATCTCCTCAAGCCGGTCCGCAACCTTTTTGGTAATGTAGCCGGAAATCTTCTTCACATTTGCGTCTGACTGAAGGTAACTTCTCGAAACGTTCAGCGGAATGTCCGGAGAGTCAATGACTCCATGCAGAAGGGTGAGGTAATCAGGAACGATAGCCTCGACTGAATCCGTCACGAACATCTGGTTGCAGTAGAGCTGGATCTTGTTGCGGGAAATATCCATCTGATCCTTAATCTTCGGGAAGTAGAGTATACCCGTAAGATTGAACGGAAAATCAACGTTCAGATGAATGTGGAACAGAGGATCATCGGCCATCGGGTAAAGGGCGTGGTAGAACTTATTGTAGTCCTCATCTGTCAACTCCGAAGGCTTGCGAGTCCATATCGGCTCCACCGTATTGATGACATTGTCCTCATCTGTCTCAACATACTTCCCATCTTTCCACTCTTCCTTCTTGCCAAACACAACAGGAACCGGCATGAATTTGCAATATTTCTCAAGCAGCGACCGGATTCTCGCCTTGGTTGCGAATTCCGCTTCATCCTTTGATATGTAGAGGGTTATAACCGTACCTCTTTCTGTCTTGTCACAATCCCCCATCGTATACTCAGGAGAACCATCACAGACCCACCTCACAGCCTTCGCACCTTCTTTCCAACTGAGAGTTTCGATCCTAACCTTATCCGCGACCATGAAAGCCGAATAGAAGCCAAGTCCGAAATGCCCTATAATGCTGCCAATCTGATCCTTATACTTCTCCAAGAACTCACCCGCAGACGAGAATGCAATCTGGTTGATGTATTTGTCAACCTCCCCCTCGGTCATGCCTATACCATTATCGATGATTTTCAGAGCCTTCTCATTCTCATCAAGTTCAATACGCACTTTCAGATCGCCAAGTTCCCCCTTATACTCACCAGAAGCGGCAAGAGCCTTCAACTTCTGTGTCGCATCGACCGCATTCGCAACAAGTTCCCGAAGGAATATCTCGTGGTCAGAGTAGAGAAATTTCTTTATCACCGGGAATATGTTCTCGGTAGTAACACCTATTTTTCCATTTGCCATAATCTTTTGATTTTAATTATTCAACAATCAGAATCTTTAAATTCCACGGCAGGAACATTCAAACCGAATACCAACGAAAAGAAGACCGACATTTTGTCAGTCTCCTGTCAGACACAAGGAAAAATCGGGCCCGATTTCACAACCAAACCCGAGTTTCTAAAAAAATAAGCGTTGTATGTATATAAAAATAAGCGTTATATGCAAATGGATGCAGAACGATTACCTATAAAGGAATCTCTTGATGCTCATTTTAGGCGTTTTCTCAAACGGGACATCAACTACCTCAACTTTCGAGATCTGGCTATATGACGGAAGTGACTTGTTGAGGAGGACCTGCATATCGTGCATTTTCTCGGAGATTGCTTCCCCGTCAAGCCCGTCAGCTTCAATCTGCTTCTGATCGAGATAAACAAGCGCAACGAGCTTTGACGCACGGTCAACAACCACAGACTCAACCACATAAGGCTGGTTATTCACGACAGCCTCGATCTCCTCTGGGTAGATATTCTGCCCGTTTGATGAAAGGATCATATTCTTGCTGCGTCCGCGAATAAATATGTTGCCGTCAGCGTCAATCACACCGAGGTCACCGGTGTTGAGCCACCCGTCTTCCGTAAATGCGGCCTTCGTGGCGTCCTCGTTCTTGTAGTATCCGCTCATTATGCTCGTCCCGCGCGCCTGAATCTGTCCGACGACATGCTGCGGGTCTTCGGAATCTATGCGGACTTCAGCCCTATCAACTGCCTTTCCGCACGAGCGGAGCGCGAACTTCTTCCAGTCCTCGTAGGCAAGAAGAGGCGCGGCCTCAGTCATTCCATAGCCGATTGTGAACGGAAGGCCGATCTTGCGGAACCATTGCTCGACTTCCGGATTGAGTGCAGCACCGCCCATAACGAACATCTGCACCTTGCCGCCGAAAGCATCGAGAAGTTTCTCACGAATCTTCTTATAAATGAGATTATTGAGTCCTGGAACCTTGAGCGCGAACTTCACGACCGGCTTGCTGACGACAGGAAGAACCGCAGACTTGAAAATCTTCTCCATAACGAGCGGAACCGTGATGACAAGATAAGGATGCACCTCCTTCATCGCCCCAAGCAGCAAAGCCGGAGTCGGAGTCTTTCCGAGATAGTAGATGGTAGACCCACCGCAGAGGGGATAAAGGAGCTCAAACATCATCCCATACATGTGTGCCATAGGTAGCATGGAAACGATCTTGTCTCCCGGGTGCGAAGGAATATGCTCCTGACCGAACTCAACATTTGCGCTGAGGCATTCATAGCGTAGCATCACGCCCTTAGGCGCACTTGTCGTTCCGGAAGTATAGTTTATGATTGCAAGATCCTTTTCGTTGTCCGTAGGGTAATTTACATTCTCACGGGTAAATCCTAGAGGATATTTCTTGTCAAATTCTGCCTGAAGATTCTCCATTGTAGATCTGACCTCGTCTTTGGCTGTGTACAGCAGCGAGAAATCATCTACGGAAATGACTGTGTGAACTCTCGGCATAGCCTTGATATTCAATTTTTTCCACATGTCGGCATTCGTGAAGAGAACCACGCTTTCCGAATGGTCCACGAGAGAATTTATACTATCTGGGGTGAAGTCCGCAAGGATAGGCACAACCACAGCCTCATATGTGTTGGCGGAAAGAAAAGCTATCCCCCATTTCGCTGAATTTTTTGCGCAGAGAGCGATCTTTTCCCCTTTTTTTACGCCACCTTCATCAAAGCATATGTGGAACTTAGCAATGAGGGTTGCAACCTGCTGGAACGTGAACTCGTCCCCTTTGTAATTGCACAAGGCTGGAGATTCCCAATTTTCACGGATTGCCTCTGTCAATCTCGTGAAATAATGTTTCATCGGTTTATTTGTCATAATATATCCAATAAGATTTTGCCAAAGAAAAACATAGTAGCGGCCGTCTGCCCCGTAATGTTTGCAAATTTAAGGAAAAGAGCTTCCTGAAATGGATTTTTTCTATATTTGTGGCGAAATCCACCATTATATGTGGTAAAATTTTTAAATACGATGAGAAAAAAACCTATCGTGGCACTGGTCTATGACTTCGATGGAACGCTTTCGCCTGGAAATATGCAGGAATTCGGCTTCATTCAAGCCATAGGAAAGAATCCCAAGGAGTTCTGGACGGAAAGCGATGACATAGCAATCGAACAGGACGCGAGCAATATACTCAGTTATATGAAACTGATGTTTGATGAGGCGAAAAGACTCGGAATACGGCTGACAAGGAACGACTTCCGACGTTTCGGAAAAAAGATAGAACTTTTCGATGGCGTGAGGGAGTGGTTCTCCGCTGTCAACGAATATGGAAAGGCACACGGGGTCATTGTGGAGCATTACATCAACTCCTCAGGGCTCGCCGAGATGATTGAGGGGACGCCTATTGCCAAAGAGTTCAAGAGAATTTTCGCGTGTTCATACCTCTACAATAAGGATGGTGTGGCAATCTGGCCCGGCGTCGCCGTCGACTACACTGCAAAAACCCAGTTCCTATTCAAAATAAACAAGGGTATACTCAGCATTCGAGACAACAAAAAAGTCAACGAGAGCCAGGTTGAAGACAAAAAACGCATACCATTCCCGCATATGATCTACTTCGGAGATGGTGATACTGACGTGCCGTGCATGAAGATAGTGAAGATGTTCGGAGGACACTCAATCGGTGTCTACAATCCCTCTATGCCCCAAAAAGTGAAAACCGCGCGCACACTTCTAAAACAGGGGCGCGTCAATTTCATAACGCCTGCACGATACACGCGTGACAGCCGCACCTTTGAGTTGGTATGCGCGATAATAGACAAGATAAGAGCAGACTACCACTTACAAGTCTTGGCAAAAAGCGAATAAAAAGTTGGATTGCACTCCGTTCTTTATCTTTTTATCTCTCTGATGCTCAATCAATAATCCCGGAATTTGTATCAACACAAATTCCGGGATTTTCAATGCGTCCAACTCCGCAGGCCGCTTTTAAGGCCCCAGAGATTGACAACTATTTGCTCAATGCAGTTGCCACATCCACAGCGCAAGCCACCGTGCATCCGACCATCGGGTTGTTGCCGATTCCGAGGAATCCCATCATCTCGACGTGTGCCGGAACTGAAGACGAGCCGGCAAACTGAGCGTCGGAGTGCATACGTCCCATCGTGTCGGTCATACCGTATGATGCAGGACCAGCGGCCATGTTGTCCGGATGAAGGGTACGTCCTGTACCACCGCCGGATGCGACTGAGAAGTACGGCTTGCCGGCAAGGATACGCTCCTTCTTGTAGGTTCCTGCAACAGGATGCTGGAAACGGGTAGGGTTTGTGGAGTTTCCTGTTATGGAAACGTCAACGCCCTCGTGCCACATGATGGCAACACCCTCGCGTACGTCGTCAGCGCCGTAGCACCTGACCTTTGCACGCGGGCCATCGCTGTAGGCGATCTCACGAACAATCTCAAGTTTGCCGGTGTAGTAGTCAAACTGAGTCTGCACGTATGTGAATCCGTTTATGCGTGAGATAATCTGGGCGGCGTCCTTTCCGAGACCATTGAGGATGCAGCGAAGTGGCTCCTTACGAACCTTGTCTGCCTTTGCCGCGATCTTGATTGCGCCCTCTGCGGCGGCGAAAGACTCGTGACCGGCGAGGAACGCGAAGCATTTTGTCTCCTCACGAAGGAGCATTGCGGCAAGATTACCATGACCGAGACCAACCTTGCGGTCGTCAGCGACAGAGCCCGGGATGCAGAATGACTGAAGGCCGATGCCGATTGCCTCGGCAGCCTCGGCGGCATTCTTGCAGCCCTTCTTGAGAGCTATGGCAGAACCGACAACGTAAGCCCACTTCGCGTTCTCGAAGCAGATTGGCTGTGTGTCTTCGCAGGTCTTATAAGGATCAAGGCCATATTTGTCGCAGATTGCATTGGCCTCCTCGATATCCTTGATGCCGTTTTCATTAAGGGCAGCAAGTATCTGTTTGATACGACGATCCTGGCTTTCGAACTTAACTTCTCTTATCATTGTCTTATCTCCTTATTCTTTACGTGGGTCAATATACTTAACGGCACCGGCCTCCTTGGTGAAGCGTCCGTAGGAACCTGTCACCTGCTTGAGAGCCTCGTTTGCATCGACTCCCTTTTTTACAAGATCCATAAACTTGCCCATGTGGATAAACTCGTATCCGCAGATTTGGTCGTCCTTGTCGAGAGCGAGGGTCTTGATGTAACCTTCCGCCATTTCGAGGTAGCGAGGTCCCTTCGCGAGAGTGCCATACAAGGTGCCCACCTGGCTACGAAGCCCCTTTCCAAGATCCTCAAGTCCGGCGCCTATCATGAGTCCGCCCTCGGAGAATGCCGACTGTGAACGTCCATACGCAATCTGAAGGAAAAGCTCGCGCATCGCCGTGTTGATCGCATCGCACACGAGGTCAGTATTGAGAGCCTCAAGGACAGTCTTGCCGGGAAGAATCTCCGCGGCCATGGCAGCCGAGTGGGTCATGCCGGAACATCCCACGGTCTCGATGAGAGCCTCCTGGATGATGCCGTCCTTAATATTAAGCGTAAGCTTGCAGGCGCCCTGCTGCGGAGCGCACCAGCCAACGCCGTGAGTAAGACCGGAAATATCCTTGACTTCTTTGGCTTTTACCCATTTCCCCTCTTCAGGAATTGGAGCGGGACCATGGTTCGGTCCCTTTGCAACGCAGCACATCTGCTGCACTTCGTGTGAATAAATCATAAAACTGTTTTATAATTGTTTAGCTTTTAGCGAATTAAGCCGCAATAACCGCGCCTCTCCATAGAGCACACGATAATCGCGGCAAAGTTAGTAAAATTTTCCAAATTCCTCCCAGATCCTAATGCGAATTTTTCTTTTTAACCACTGAAGAGACAAGATGGAATGAGTCATCTAAAATATGTCCCAAGTGCTTGAAGGTCATTGGATGGGAAAAAATGAACTCCCGATAGACAATATATTTTTCCTTATATCCAGCGCTGATGATATTCCGCAGAAAATAATGCGCCACTTTCTCCCGTCTCTTTAGAAAATCGCGGGAGCCGAAATCATACCCCTTTATGCACGAGAAAGGAAGAAGGTCTTTCCAGCATGTCTTATGCATCCATATCGTGTCGGAGTACCAGCTTTGGTTAAGATTCCCCTCCGAGGTGTGTTCAATGATCGCGGAAAAGGAGCAGCAGACATAGTTGTGGTACTTTCCGGATGCCGCAACCCTCAGTGTAAAATCCACGTCGTAACAGTGAAACCCCTTGAGAGACAATTCATCGAAACGGAATTCCTCCCATACATCACGGCGCACAAACAGCGCAAGCCCATCAAGAACCGCGACTTCCTCAAACGGATGCCCCAGAACGACGTCCGCGGCTCGAAGGTCAGTGCGTCCGGAAGCGGTTCCCTGCCACAACAGCAGGGAATTCCAGTCATAATCCTGGTTCCAACCTGCATAACTGCCGGACATCACCTTCGACCCAGCGTAACCGATGACCCCACAACCGGGCTCGCGAAGTTTCTCCATAATGAACTTTCCCCATCCGTATGCATGAAATATGACATCCTCGTGGACAAAGAGCAAATAGGGGAAGCGGGACATCTTTGCCCCCTCGTTATAAGCCTTGGTGAGCGACCATTTTCTGACATTGTTGTCAATTACTATGAATTCGTGCTCAACACCAATGGTGGACTCGATGCTGGACTTTGTCTTCTTAAGTCTTTCTGGAGAAACAGAACATATTATTATTGACAACATATAAATTTCATTTAAACAATTCGTTCCGGAGCACTTCGAGGTAGGCAGTTCCGAACTTGAGATCCGGCTCAAGATAGTTTCCCTCCGCCCATTCGTTCCACGACTTCACGAACGCGATCCGATGTTCCGCCGGCTTGTCTTTCAAGACGTCGAGGACATCATCCACGTGGCGGCGGAAAAGCTCCGGCGTGGAGCCGTGAAGTATGAACGCCTTCTTCCCAGTCCTTGGAGAATGATCCCAATTGGGAATTATTGTCGGGATTATGCCGTCACGGCTGTCCACACTCCTGTCGACGAACCAACGGCTAGCCTTGCTGTATGGAACAATTTTCGGGCAACGGAAAACCTTGCTGAGAAATTTTGCAAATTTATTGACTGACGGCTGTTTGGTCTCAAAATCATACATCCGGACAATGTTCACAGCATCGAAGCCAAGTGCCTGAAGAGGCGCCAATTCCCTGTCAGGCTCGTAGGTCTGGCACACGAAATATATGCCCTTCAGTCCGCTCTCCACTGCCATCTCCTGCCAGATTTTCATAAAAAGCGAAATCTCTTTAGGAGCGTTCAGTGGACGGTAGATCATGAAAAGCGGCTTACCATCCACCGTGATGTAACGATGATCTTTCAGGGCCGGAAGCACAGCGTTGAAGTGAGCCACATAGTCTTCCCTGCCCGGATATTTCTGTTCAATCAGCACTTCCCTTCCGTTCACGCCATGCCAGAATCCCTGCCAAGACTCGTTAACCCATCCGAGGCAGAACGGAAAATCCGGCTGCCCAGATGCGAGAACCTCCCCAAAAGGCCGTTCAAGCAGGCGCTTCCCGTTCCCGAACCAATAGTGCCACCAGCAGAATCCCTCGATGCCGTATTTCCTCGCCATGTCGGCCTGAGCCTGACGGGTCTCTGGGACACGGAGGTCATAATATCCGAGATCGGCGGGGACACGCGGCTGGTAGTGACCTAGAAAAAGTTTTTTTGCCTTGCCGACGTTCGTCCACTCGGTGAATCCCTTGCCCCACCATCTATCATTTTCCGGAATCGGATGATATTGAGGAAGATAGAACGCGATTATCCGAGCCTTAGGCTTTTCTGCTCCTATGTTCGGGCCGTTGCTGTTACTCATAATAGGCTCTATTTTTCCGCAGTCTGTTGGACACAATGTATCTTTCAGCACGCATCGCCTTGAGGTACAAGCCGATGGTATGCTGAACCATAAGTAGCCGCAGATATTTCTTCGCGCCCAACTCGCCTACAGAAACCGGCAGGTACTGCTGGATCCCAGACCTGATCTTGTCCACATAGTCCATCGCCAACTTTCCATAACCATACTTACGTGCGATTTCTTTTATTTCCTGCACTCCGCTCTTCACGACTTTGACCTCGAACTCACGACGCCTCTCCGGAAGTAGTTTTCTTCTGTGGAGGAAATTGAACCGCTCCTGCTCGGCAAGAAAGAAGTGGTACTTCTTACACGGGTCACAGTCATGGTCAGTGCTTCCTGCCCTCTGGCGGTAATGATAGAGTGGCATTTGGCAGAAAGCAACCTTATCCGCATTCGCAAACCATTTGAAAAGAGTGGAATAATCCTCATAATAGTATGACTTGGGAAGCAACTCTGTTATGACTTCCTTCTTGTATAGCTTATCCCACAAGAAACTCTTGATGCTCCGGTCGTCAAGTATGCGATTCAAGGCATCACTCCCAGAAAGCACGACCGTGTCGCCGCCAGCGCAGGATTTGACTTCACAACCCACATAACTCATGTAATATCCACATATTGATATGTCGGCATCGTTTTCCGTGAGAGCGTCATACAGAGTCTCGTACATCTGGGGATCGATCCAATCATCACCATCAACAAATCCGATCAATCTGGCACGGGCCATCCTGATGCCTAGGTTGCGGCTATCGGCCTGACCGCTGTTCACCTTATGGACAACGCGTATACGCGGGTCTGTTGCAGCATACCTATCGCATATTTCAGCAGAGCCGTCGGTAGATCCGTCATCAAGGAGAATAAGTTCCCAGTCTGTAAATGTCTGTGTCAAAACCGATTCGATGCACTGCGGCAAGAACTTCCCCACATTGTATACAGGTGTCACGATGCTGATTAAAGGCTGCTTTCCCATAATATGCTTAAAACAAAACAAAACCCATTAGATGCCGCCGGAAAACAAAAGGTTGCACCACAGCACGATAAATTTAGAAGCGATTGTTTCAGCGTTTCAGCCCCGCCTCCCAATCACCATAAAAAACATCCAAAAGTCCAGCTTTTCTTGCAAAAGCAGGCAATTGTGATTATTTTTGTGTATTGGGGGTGCGGGCTGAAACGAATTTCTGTTCCCCCGCATCTTTTCGGGCGCAAGATTTTTTATCTATGAACATTGCAAGAACTGACATTGACGGGGTCGTAATCATCGAGCCCAAAGTCTTCGGGGACAACCGG
>ERZ808252.900-NODE-900-length-25086-cov-5.358555_pt1 | contig 25086 bp, 23 predicted proteins | sample MGYA00521242_ERZ808252 | MGnify/ENA primary metagenome ERZ808252 (study PRJEB31516, sample SAMN03275581) | gut metagenome | biome: mammalia-associated habitat; material: feces | host: Papio cynocephalus | place: Kenya | collected 2012-08-07 ...
TGCCTCGAAGCGATGAGGTACTTTTTTGTCAAGATACTCACTATGGAGCGTTTACTTCCAAAATCAGAAAAGGCTGATCGATGACTACATGATCAAGTATGTCGTAGAGCATGAAATGCTTGTAACTATAACAACATAAATCTTATTGCCGCCTAAATTCAGGCGGCAGCCCTGTAAGGGCTAACGACAAAAAGTTAAGCAATCTGACGACAGTTCATGTGAGCAGATTTGGGACAACTCATGAGGTCAGTAACACTTTGTACTGTAATATTTTATAGCCTCATATCATTATATTTCATATTCACCATTTTTTTATTCCATCTCTATTACTAACTACAAGTGTCCCTTTTTCACCTAACTTCATTTTTTTATTACGATGCTTCTCTTTCCCACCCATACAGATTCATAATCATCATCATCATCATCTTTTTCTGCATAAGCAACTTCAAAATAGTAACGTTGATTTTTCTTCAATTTACATATTACTTTGAAAGTATCTGTTATTCGCAAATACTTTGCATTTGCCATGTTCTTGGTTTTAGAATATCGGACATCAAACACGCCAAAAGGGACAATCGCATTTCTATCATCAATAAAAATCCTAACAGAATTCTTTTTTACATTTTTCACCTTATACCTTACCCAAAATGGTTTCAATATAATATTTTTTGCTAACGAAGGACTAATACTGGTTTGATAATACGAAGTTTCTTTGTCAGCAGGATTATACCACCCTAATAAAATATATCCCTCTTTCCTAGCAGAAAACGTTAATTTTTTGCAACTTCCATATCGATAGCTGGAGGGCAAGTTTCCTTCTTTTTTTCCTCCCAATAAATGATAGCTAATCTTAAATTTTTTCCCTTTTGATATAGCTGTCTTCCCTGAAGCCAATTTACTTGCTTTCTTTCCTTTCACATACCATGTTTTATTTCCGCAACAAGTGTCCAACTTAATTAACTTAGCCGAATAATTTACAATTTTTTTCAGTGCAGAACACTTTTTAATCGGATTTTCCCAGACCTTTAATTTCTTTGGCACAATCAATTCTTTCAGTCGTTCACACCCTCTAAACGCATCTTTTCTTATCGCAACCAGTTCCTTATTAAATACGATTTTCTCTAAACTCTTGCAGCCGGAAAAACATTCCTTAGAAATTTCGAGCACTCCTAAAGGCACTTCTACTTCCTCTAACCGTTCACAACCTTTAAACGCACGATTTCCAATTTTCTGTAAGGAATTTGGAAGTTTTATTTCAATCATATCTGTAAAATCACCTGAAAAGCAACCATCTGAAATTTCAGTTATGCCTTCTTGAATTATTACTTTTTTAATACCATAACCCACCTCATCCTCTGAACTTTCTTCTATCGCAGACCAATACAAAACACCCTTTCCACTCACAGTCATTGTCCCATTTTTATCAAAATCACACCTAACGTTATCCTGTGCTGCAATACCTTTCGTATTTCCATAAACAAATATTAGTGTGCAAACAACAAAAAGCAACCATCTAACTTTCGCCATATTCTTAACCCTTTCATAAATTCATTTCAAAACCAAGCAACTTGTTTAATAGAATAGAAATATTATTAATTTTCGTAAACACTATTATGCGTCTACCGGGCGACACCGTAAATACCCTTTAACTGCTATGCTTTGGGCTTTGATTATCCAACGCATTTTTTCTATTCCTACAGATTCTCTTTTACTTGTATTTCTTAACTATTCAAGACACTTAAGAGATTTCTGTGGTTTTACAAAAGTCCCTGATGCTTCTAAAATCACCCGCTTTAAGCAGGACTTTTTACCGGACTTACTATTAGTTTTCGAAAATCTTGTTGATCTTACGGAACCTATCTGCCGGGCTATCGATTTTGAAAAAGCTCACATGACCATCTTTGATTCCTCCGGAATCGAAGCCTATGTTACCGAAAACAATCCCAAGTATGCCAACCGCATTATCAAACAGTTAAAATCTTATGCAAAAGCTATGAACTTTGATAACAACTATGATCCATACAAAGCTGCTTATGCATCTATGCCTTCCCATGCATCAGCAAACAAAGATGTCAAACAGCTCTATGTTGATGGTCATTTCTGTTATGTTTATAAAATCGGCATTGTCACAAACGGTCTTGGTATCGTTCGCCATTTAAATCTGTATAACAAAAACTTTTTAGTTTCACATCCTGAGCTTATTCCAAACAAGAAAAGTGATTCTCCTGACGAAGATAAATCCATTCATGATGCAAGACTGTTAATCCCTACGCTTTCTGACTTTTTCAAAGCTCATCCCCTGATTAATCCAAAAACATTTCTTGGAGATGCAGCTTTTGATTCCATTGATATCTACAAGAAACTACTTAACGGAGACTCCTTTGGAAACCATGATGACGGAACATGCAAAACTTTTCAATCGGCTTATATTCCACTAAATTCCCGTTCAAAGCTTTCCACTGAATGTGAATGCCCTATCAATGAAAATGGCATTCCCTGTTGTCCTAAAAATCCTTCTTTAGAAATGAAACCGGAAGGAAAACTCATCACAAAGTCAGGAATCAAAAAGTATAAATTTGTGTGTCCGAAAATGGTCTGGGATTACACCCCCCAGACTCAGCGTTCACACCGAAAATGTACTTGTGAAAATCCATGCACCACCTCCAAATGCGGTCGTATGTTTTACATCTATCCAGAGCAGAATCTGCGAGCTTATCCCGGTACACTCCGCAACACACAGGAATGGGATAACACCTACAGAATCCGTACCACTGTTGAGCGTTCCATCAATCACTTTAAATATAGTTTCTGTCTTGCCGAAAGAAAAACCCAGAATGAGAAAACGCTACACGCAGATTTAATACTTGCTGGAATCACCCAGCTGATTTCTGTGGTGCTGGCTGATAAAATCCACCAGCATCAATACATACGAAGTCTCAAACCGCTTGTTACTGCATAGGGCTTACCAATCTCACAAACCTCGTGAGGTTTATTAAGTGTACCTTTTTTTTGATATATCACCTCAGTCCATAGTCATCCTGCTCCGGCAGGATGACTTCCTTGTTTTTAATCAAGATTTCGAACTCACGAATTAAGTTTCGCAATTACCCAATAATATTATTGTTATCTTTTGTTATTTACCACCTAAAATTTTGCGTAACCAATCCCAAAAATCATCAGTTCCAAGATACATATCAGTCCCTCCTTTCCCCTTCATTCTACTCTCCAATCCTCTACATTTTCAACTCTTTTGTGACAAGCGTCGCTTTTTTGTGACGAACGGTCTTTTCTACGAATAAATGATAGTTTACAATAACTTCCTACAAATCACCACCCTTGTACCGGTACAACCTTTATATATTTGCACTCTGTAGTGTATCGTTTTGCCTTGGTTATCGCGAGAAGCCGATATCTTCCGTTTTTTGTTTTCTTTCCATAAACCTTATAAACAGTCGGTACTTCTTTTGTATTCTTCTTCCATTTTTTGTTATATTTGAAAGTATGCACCGCAGTTTTTACCTTCTTCCAAGTGTAAAGATATTTTCCGGCCTTCTTTTTACAAACAGCCTTTTTCACTTTGCCAGCCTTTTTTATGTGATAAGTAATTTTGTGCTTTTTGGCAAATGAAATTGCTTTTGCATTTTCCACTGTAAAGATTTCGCCAAAAGAAACTTTTCCTAAAACTGCATGTCCACGGGATTCGTTTGCCTCTACTTTGGTATCTCTCCCATTGACATATAATTTTTCGACTGCATTTTCTCCATCTACACCGTTAAACAACAGTTTTGTTACTTGCTTCGATGAATACAGTTCTTTTAGCTTTACAGATACCCACGATCCTCCCATATCAAACACTGTATTTTGCTTAGGCGACAGTAAAATGCGATTCACTTTGCCGGTTATGACACCCTCGCCAAAAATAGAATTGCTGATCTGCAGAGAATCTATATTGCCTGGGAGTGCTGCATCTTCACAAAAAGTATTTTGGGGCAATACAATATTTTTCCAGCTGTCAGACCCGGAAAAACACGCATATCCCAAAATAATATCTTCCGGCAATGTTACCTTGGATAATTTTTTGCATTCATAAAAGGAAAGCGCCTGCACTCTTTTTACTGTATCTGGGATAACAAGCTCTTCCATGCATTGAGCAATGTCCCCACCAAGTTTTTTCGCTTCCTCATAATGATCTCCTTCCGGATAACCAATCCGGCTCACTTGATAGCCATCAAGTTCAGATGGAATAACTATCTTCTTAGCCGTAGAAGAAATTGCACAAATTGAGATTTCTTTTTCCACTTCATTGATCACATAATACGTATACATTCCAGAAGTATAATACTGCATTTCTTCCGCGTGACACCGGGTAACCGGGAGTAAAAAAACAGTGCATACTACGAGCAACATTAATATTCTTTTGTAAATACTAATTTTCTTTAACATAATAAAATCCTTCCTAGTCCATAAGCCTTCTATCTTCTGATTTCGCAGGGACATGTCCTATCACTCCCCCTCTGTCATTTTAAACTTAATTCTGGAATTGTACACATAATTTTGTCTTTTTCTTATTAAAATATATTTTTACATGAACTTTCTTAACAGCCTCTTCCTTCCCATCTTCATAAACATCATAAGAAATATCAATGTTGTTTTTTCCGGCTTTAAAATAGCGATAGCGAAGTTGTTGATTTTTTCCTAATTTTATATTATCCGCGTCCTCATCCGGATTCCAATCACACGGAACACTCATCCATTTCACTCCGTCATATTTAACCATGCAAAAATCCTGAAACGTTCCACTTGCTCCCCCATAAAACAACACTAATATTTCTTTTATTCCATCTGCATCAAAATCTTTTGCTTTTAATTTGCAAAAGTTGAAATTAAAATAAAGGTCTTTCTCCTCACTTAAATTTATGCTTTCTTCATCTATTTTTAAAAACAAATTCTTTTCATCATTACTTTCCAATTTCACTGCGGTTTTGTTCTGAAATCCCAAATCAAAATCCTTTTCCTGATAGGTTTTCTGCAAATTTGCATTATTTTCAACTTGCTGTTCAACCTGTTTTGTATCCTGCTGCTTTACATTTTTCTCACTTCCACAACCTGTTAATAAAATAATACAAATGGCTGCTATAATCAATTTTTTCATCTAAATCCAGTCCTTTCTATATCTTCTTTAATATTTTGTAACCCTTGTATAAACACCGGTCCATGGCTCATTTTTTCCTTAACAGGAAATTTGTAAATTCCGCGATCTGTATAAAAATAGGCATACTCTCCACCTTTTTAACAGGCTCGGACATGATCTGACAAAAAATTATTATCCGGTTTTTCTGTTGTAATTTCAAGTTCAAGCAGCCCTCCTTTTAAAGGATATACATTAATTGCATCCGGGCTGTGATTTGATATGGTATAGACATGTCCTTTTGCCACAAATGTCTTATCCTGCAGCCCTACACAATTTCTCACGCTTTCCACTTTTCCCTTTGGAACACTATAAACAATCATATTTCCAGGTTCGTGTGTATATGTCAGCGTTTTATTTGTAAGTATTGTCGATATAATTAACTGTTCTTTTTCATCTATCGCCAGCCACTCCACGCACTCCTGCATATCCTCGTCATCTTTCAGTATATTTCCCGGAAGCTTCCATTTTTGAATGGTACCATCATCAAGCAAGGTAAAAAATTGCGGAGTTTTTCCTTCTTTCTGTATCACAGCATAATAACCATTGCTAAATCTGGCAATATCCGTTATTTTTTGCTGCGTTATTTCATTCAATTCTCGTAACCAAGGCATTATGCTGGTTTCCCACACATTATTATCCATTAATTCCATCGTAAAATACTCTCTTTCTTTCCCCCTATCCGTTTTATATTGAGATCCTATAATTAGTTTTGTTCTTTCCTCTGAATTCGACACCTCTTTCGCCATAAAAGTATACGAGATACCTTCTAGCGCAGAAGGAAGTTCTTCCGCTTCAATCTCATATGTCTGAGGAATCCTCTTCACCGTTTTCTGCTCGCTTTTCTCTTCAGAACAAGCTGTTAAAGTAAATGCTGTAGCAAACAAAATAATGAAAATCCATGTTCTAAGTGCCGCTGCCGTTAAAACCGTCATCGTTGCCGCTAAAAATTTACGCTTCATAACTGTTTGCTCTCCTCTTTGTACATTCAAAAATATTTATTCAAGCATAACACACTTTTTCCAAAAATCAACAGTTTTGTGACAAACGACAATTATTTAGGGACAGACAACAATTTACAACGTATTTTTTTATGCTATACTTAAATAAAAATCACATTGAAAAGGAGATTTTTATGAAACGAACATTATTTTGTATACTTACTTTAACCTGTTTTCTTTTATCTGCCTGTGCGGATAACACAAATACAGCTTCAAATACGTCATCCAGTGCCGCGCCGGTTCTGCATAAAACCAAGTCCGGCATTACGTATCAGGTGTTTGACAAACCGATTTCCGATAAAGTAAGCCTTGACTATACCGTTTTAGCGAAGGATCAGGATCCTTTGATCATAACGGTAACAATGATCGACGAATCGGATGAAAGTAAGGGGCTCGAATACCACGGTTATACCCTGCGTGAAAACGGCTGGGAAGATACTGCACTCCCTTGGGGAAGCGCTTTTAATAAACAATTTCCGCAAGGTCCTTCTTTTATCAGTGGAGATTCAAATGGACTCATTTATATCAGCGTCGTGGACCCGCAGAAGGGGATCCGATTATTTCAGATGGGGAATTCCGAGGACTATAAAGAAATCGATCTTTCGGAGATAAATAAGGCGTATAAAGACTATGAACTTGTCGATATCCAATTTGTCACAGACGAAGAAATCGCAGTAGTATTGCAGGAATCTGCCGATGATGCAACGGATCCCACAGTGGCTTCGGATGTTGTATTATTCGATCTTGTCCGGCAGAAAATACTCGACAAAGGGTCCGTAATCAGTAAATATGTTACGTTTGCTGAAGATGGCACGTATTATGCCATTTCCGCCTCCGGACAATATATACAGCACCATACCATCCACGACAAAATGCCGGATCGTGTCATTCAGTGTCTCATCGATGGCGAGGGCTTGATTTCGGAGACGACCGCCACACTCGGTTTGCAAATTGCAGATGATATTGGTTATATCGTAACAAGCAAAGGAATCTGCAGCGGAAAATTGAGCGACAAAATATGGAGCACCCTCGTCCTGCCGGCAGAGGATCTGTATTACAACGAAAACGATAAACTGTTTCATGAAGCCCCATTTAATTCCATTTATGGATACGCGAAACTTCCCGGCGATAACGGGGATTTCATCGTCTCGACGCTGTTAAATTCTGAAAGTGTCGACTACCAATGGGTACGATATTCATTGTAAATAATTAAGCCTCTGCATACTCTCCCGTTCACCGGCATATACATATATCAACTTGCCTTATGCCGGTGAATGCTATGAAACGATATCTCGCTCTATTTCTTACCCTTTGTCTGATCTTGTGCAGTTGTGCTCCGGGTGGCAGCAATGGCTCAGTTTCTGACAAAAATTTCCATTCAAATACAAGTTTTCAAGAATATACGGATGCCCTGTTTCGGGAGAGCATCTCAGGCGATGCGCTGTCACTCAATTATTCTCTCGCGCACCCGGAAAATTATGGGATCTCAAAGACCGCCGGTGGATTTCCACCTCTCTCGGTATCCGAGACAGCACGGGCTTCTTCGGAATATGAAAATGCGCTGGCGAAATTGGAAAATTTTGACAGGGATTCCCTTTCCGAACCGGAAAAGATTTTATATGACAATTTAAAATATACGTTGGAAATGAATCAAAAGGGAGAAGATTTTTTTCTATTTTCCCGCCCTTTCTCCCCGGTTACCGGGCTTCAGGCGCAGCTCCCCGTGCTATTAGCCGAGTATACTTTTGACTGTAGAGAAGATATTGAAAACTATTTTACACTGCTTCGCGGGATCCCTTCATACTTTGAATCGGTTCTCGTCTTTTACGATCATCAGGAAAAAGCCGGCCTGCTGCCCTGCCGGAGTACGATGTCGCACATTTTGGAGCAGTGCCAGACATTTTTGTCCGACAAAGGCTGGAAACTTTTGCTCACGTCCTTTCGAAGCCGCATTGAAGCCTGCGATTTTATCGATCAGGAAGAAATGTTAAGCTACCGCAGAGAAAATAAATCCTTGATCAAAAAAGAGTTTGTCCATGCGTATGAAAATCTGGCGGCAGGTCTGAACAGCCGTCTGGATGCCTGTCCGGACAATGGGGCTTTGTGCAGTTATCAAAACGGGGAGGACTATTACCGCTATTTATTTGCCGAGGAGTCCGGTTCTCCGCGCGGTCCGGAGGAATATTTAAAGCTATTAAAAGCCCAGTTAAAGAAGTCAAAAGAAACCCTTCTTGCGTATGCCAAAAAAGATGCTTCGCTTTTTGCGAACCTCAATCTGTCGCCGGGAAAAGGACTGACGCCGGAGCAGCAGTTAGACCATCTGACAACTGCGATCAAGGAGGATTTTCCGGAGATCAAAGAGGTCGGATATAAGGTTTCCTACGTAGATCCTTCATTGGAGGATTATCTGAGTCCTGCCTTTTATCTCACACCTCCGCTCGATGCCTACGATGAAAACGCCATCTATATCAACGGAAGCAGCCGGTTTGCCGGATCCGATCTGTACACTACGCTTGCGCACGAAGGCTATCCGGGGCACCTATATCAAAATGTATATGACCGCAGCCAGAACCATCCTCTTCTCTCCTATGCCTTGAATTTCAACGGCTACACCGAAGGCTGGGCGACCTATGCGGAAATTTACTCGTACAAATACCTCGGATATAAAAAGGACGAAATTGGAATCTTGCGAAATAATATGATCGTTTCCCTCTGCCTTTACGGCATATGCGATATCGGCATTCACCTGCTTGGCTGGAGTCCGGATGATGTGTATGCTTTTTTGCAGCAGAACGGTTCTTACGACCGTGGGACATCGGATTCTCTCTATGAAAATATCATCGATGAACCGGGATCCTATCTTAAATACACGATTGGATATATGGAATTTGCCAGATTAAAAAAGACCGCCAAAAGCCATCAGGGAGACTCCTTTTCGGAAAAGGAGTTCCACCGATATGTGCTTTCTGCCGGTCCGAGTGCATTTTCTGTATTAGAAGATCATCTTACAGATCAATGAATGTCTAAGTCTGCTACAAATACAGGGAGACGTTTCTTAAATTCTTCGTAGAGCATCGTCGCCACTTCGCGCATCTGTGGGTGGGCATGAGAATCCACGCGCAGACGGAAGAAGTTTCTCCAGGAGCGGAGATTCATCGTTACGACGATTTCCGTTTTCAGGGAATTTGGAAGGACGGAACGCGCTTCCTGTGGCGTAGCCCCCAGTTCAAGCATACGAAAATACGCTTGTTCTGCATTTTCCATCGCCTTTGTCCAGACTTCGTATTTGGCTTTGTCGTTTTCTTTTGACAGATCGTATTGGAAGCCGCTCGCAAGGTCGATCACCGTGATCTGATTGTCAAATTTGTCACCGCTGTAGTTGCAGTAACGTGTACTTTCCTGACTGTAACTTGCGATACGGTGACGCACGATCTCATGTGTCACACCGCGGTCACACACAAAACGAACGGTCACATTTTCATGTTCGATCACCGATTCGTGCTGTCTGGTCAGAAGACCTTTGATAAATTTCTCCGCCGAATCTTCTGTGATCTTTCCTTCACTTTTATAACAGACACGTCCGATACGTTCAATCTTTTTTACGATCTTTTCGTAATCGTCCATATCTATAATTTCTATACTCGGTTTGATTACCTGCATCTTTTATTTCCTCTCTATTTCTTATAGTCGTATTCCAGCACGACAACGGACAATGGCGGAAGGTAGCAGGTAAGTTCATACGCTGCCTCTTTTTTCTTCTTGTCTGTCGTCACTTTCTTCGCCTTGATCGGCGATTCATTGAGGCGGCCCCGGCCGCCGTACTTTGGTGCATCGGAATTGAGAATCTCGCGGAATGTACCGCCACACGGTGCTTTTACCGTGTACTGTTCGTGTGCTACCGGTGTGAAATTGAGAATAAACATCAACTGTTTTTTCGTCGTCTTTCCCCGGCGCACAAAGGCTACCGTGCTTGTCTCCGCACGTTCGCAGTCCATCCACTCAAATCCCATCACATCGCTGTCATTGTAATACAGCGCATCATTTTCAAGGTAAAGTTTGTTCATGTCTTTGATGAACGCATGGATTCCCTGATGTGGTTCCTGATCCAGTAAGAACCAGTCCAGACTCCGCATCTCGCTCCACTCACGCTCCTGCGCAAATTCCTGTCCCATAAACAGAAGTTTTTTGCCCGGATGTCCGTAGAAGAAACCAAATGCCGCCTTCAGTGCTGCATATTTATCTCCGGTCAGCCCCGGCATTTTATTGAGCAGGGAACATTTTCCATGTACTACTTCGTCGTGGGAAAGTACGAGAATGTACTTTTCACTCAGATGATAGGACAGGCTGAAACAGAGCTGTCCATGATGAAACTGCTTAAAATACGGATCCAGTTTCATATATTCTAAGAAGTCGTTCATCCATCCCATATTCCATTTATAGGAAAATCCAAGACCGTTGTCGTCCTCGACACGCTTTGTGACACCCGGCCACGCCGTGGATTCCTCCGCAATGATGTATGCGTCCGGATGACGTTTTTCCATAATGCTGTTTAAGTGGCGCAAAAAGTCCATCGCTTCGTAGTTTTCATTGCCCCCGTCTTTGTTTGGAAGCCAGTCGCCATCCTGCTTTCCATAGTCAAGATAAAGCATGGAAGCCACGGCATCTACACGAAGTCCGTCGATATGGAACTTTTCCACCCAGAAAAGCGCATTGGCAACAAGGAAATTCTGCACTTCTTTTTTTCCATAATCGAAAATATACGTTCCCCAATCCGGATGTTCGCCACGGCGGCGGTCGCTGTGTTCATACACTGCCTGTCCATCGAAATTTCCGAGACAGTGCGCATCTTTTGGAAAATGAGCCGGAACCCAGTCCAAAATTACTTCAATGCCACGTTTGTGCATTTCATCGACAAAATACATAAAGTCTTTTGGCGTTCCGTAACGGCTCGTCGGCGCATAATAGCAGCCTACCTGATATCCCCACGAACCATCAAATGGATATTCTGCAATTCCCATCAGTTCAATGTGGGTATATCCCATTTCCACGAGATAATCGCCCAGCATCTCTGCCAGTTCGCGGTACGAATAAAATCCATTGTCGTCGTCCTCGACGCGTTTTTTCCACGAACCAAGATGTGCCTCATAAATATTCATCGGCGCACGTTCACGCACCTCTCTCGTCTTCGCATGATGTTTCTTTTCGTAGTCCGCATCCTGCCACTCATAACCGGTAAGAGACGTTACCACGGAAGCATTGTCCGGGCGCACCTGCGCATAATTTCCATACGGATCCGTCTTAAAGAGAAGATCCCCGCTTCTCGTCGTGATCTGATATTTGTACACAGCACCTTCGCCGACATTTGGCACAAACAATTCATAGATCCCGCTCGGTCCGATCAGCCGCATCGTGTGAAGTCTTCCATCCCACATATTGAAATTACCGACGACACTCACACTTCTTGCATGAGGTGCCCATACCGCAAATCTTGTACCCGTCACGCCATCGATCGTCTCGACATGTGCTCCTAATTTATCAAAGATTTCATAGTGACTGCCCTGTGCAAAAAGGTAGGTGTCGTAATCGGTTATCTCCGGCTCATAGGCGTACGGATCTGCCGTCTCGACCACATCTCCCTCGCCGTACCGGATCCGGACACGGTAATCTTTCAACTGGTCTTTCTTTTTCTCGATCTGCAGCCCAAAAAGTCCGAGTTCCGCGTCCAGTTCTTCTGCTTCATAAGCAGTTTCCCCGGACACATCGGTGATCCACACACGCTGCGCCACCGGCCGGCGCACGACAAACATCTGCGTTCCCTCGTAAAAATGCATTCCAAGGAGATCCTGCGGAGCATTGATCACCCCTTCTTCCATTTCTTCGATCAATTGTGGATTCATCCACTCTTTCAGTATTTCATTCACTCTTTCTTCAACCTCCTCCAAATCAAAGAAGCGTTCCTTTTACAATTTCTGCCAATTCCTTGGATTTTTTCTCTGCGTCGTCCATATCCTTGCCAACAACCCCAAAATAAATCTTAATCTTTGGCTCGGTTCCCGATGGACGGATACACAGCCAGGCATCGTCCGTCAATTCAAAGTACAATACATTTGATTTTGGCAGCCCTGTCTTTCCTTCTTCGCCTGTCTGGATATTTTTGATGGTATCGCGGTCATAATCGCGAACCGCCGTCACTTTATAAGGGCCAAATTCCATCGGCGGATTTTCACGAAGATCACTCATCGTAGACTTGATCTTCTCCAGACCTTCGATGCCCTTGTGCGTGATCGCAATCACATCATCTTTGTAATATCCGTATTTCTCATACATATTGATCATAGCATCCCATAATGTCATGCCACGTTTTTTATAATAAGCTGCTGCCTCGCAAAGTGCCATGGAAGCCACGATACCGTCTTTGTCACGGGCATGGGTTCCGATCAGGCAGCCATAACTTTCTTCAAATCCAAAGAGGTATGTACCCTCTCCGGTCTGCTCACTCTTTAAGATTTCACGGCCGATCCACTTAAATCCGGTCAGACATTCTACGACTTTAATGCCGTAATGTTTGGCAATGGCGTCAACAAGGTTGGTCGTTACGATCGTTTTTACCATATAACCGTCTTCCGGCAGTTTGCCTTCCAGTGCCAGTTTCTGACCGATCTCATAATCGGCAAGGAAGGAACCGCTCATATTTCCGGTCAGGCAGATGTATTCGCCGGATTTACTGTCTTTTACATATACGCCAAGGCGGTCGGCATCCGGGTCTGTCGCAAGAACCAGGTCGGCATCCTTTTCCTTTGCAAGGGCAAGAGCCAGTTCAAATGCTTCTCTCGCCTCCGGATTTGGATAGCTGACGGTCGGAAATTCGCCGTCCGGAAGTTCCTGCTCCGGCACAACAAAGACATTGGTAAATCCAAGTTCTTTCAATACGCGGCGCACCGGAATATTACCGGTTCCGTGCAGCGGTGTATAGACGATACGAAGATCTTTTTCCACTTCTTTGATGCATTGCGGATGCAGCACATTTTTCTTCAATTCTTCCATATAACGGTCATCGATCGCTGCGCCGATATTCTCATACAATCCGGCTTTTACTGCCTCTTCTTTTGGCATCGTCTTTACCGTCGCATAATCCGTCACTGCTTTTACTTCGTCCATGATTCCGGTGTCGTGAGGCGGTGTGATCTGCGCTCCGTCCTCCCAGTATACTTTATATCCATTGTATTCCTGCGGATTGTGGCTTGCTGTCACGTTAATACCGGAAATACAGCCGAGTTCTCTGACGGCAAAGGAAAGTTCCGGTGTCGGACGAAGGCTCTCAAATACATACGCTTTGATGCCGTTTGCAGCCAGACAGCAGGCAGCTTCATCGGCAAATTCCGGTGACATTCTACGGCTGTCGAATGCAATCGCCACTCCTTTTTTCTCGCCTTTCTGGCTCAATATGTAATTGGCAAGTCCCTGTGTCGCTTTCCGCACCGTGTATACGTTCATACGGTTCGTACCGGCTCCAATGATCCCGCGAAGTCCCGCCGTACCAAATTCAAGATCCGCATAAAAACGCTCCTTGATCTCGTTTTCATCCCCTCGGATCGACTCCAGTTCCTTTTTGGTATCCTCGTCAAAATAAGGATTTGCCAACCATTCTTCATAATTTTCCATGTAACCCATAATAAATATCTCCTTTCCATTAATTGGTTTCGCTTCCCTTTGCTGCCAGATCCGGAAAACTCCAGGAAACGTCTTCATCATCGTCTGTTGTCGTGACAGAATAACTTTTTGTCGTATATCCATCTTTTGCCACCGTCAATGTGATCGCTCCGATTTTCTTCGGAAAACTGCACGGCGCTACTCCCTGGTAATTGCCATCGAGGTAAACGCTTGCCCCGGCGGGAGTGCTGACAGTGATCTTATGGTCGTTATCATAACTTTCCGTCACGCTGTTCTGCTGGTTCGAATCATCCTTTTCCACACTGCTCTCATCATCGCTTGACACTTCTGCCTCTTCTTCCGCAAGACTGATCCTTACCGTCGGATTGGCGGACTGCACGTCCACGACACCGGTGTACGTTGTATAACCGTCCAGTACAACCTTTATCGAATGTTTCCCGTATTTGAGAGACACCGGCTTACTGTAATCGGTCATCGTTCCATTGACATACAATTCCGCGCCCTGCGGATCAATGTCAAATACAACTTGTCCTTTGTCTTTGACTGTGCTCTTAAAGAGTGACATATCAAGTTCCAGCGTCTTGCCGCGCTCGACGGCAATACTCCGGCTTCCTTCAAAGTCCCCGTTTTTCATGGAAACTTCGTAAGTTCCTTCCGGAACAGGCACCAGCATGTCTTTTGTCACCGGCAGGATCCGTACACCGGAAATGGTCATCGTTCCGCCGATAAAATCTTTATATTTGGCAGGCTTGATATAGCCATGCCCTTTTGTCACCACGATCGAATAGGCTTTTCCTTTGACTCCGCGGAAAGTCACTTCGTCTGTGGCGGCAATTTCCTGTAATTCAATTGGTTTCCCATCAGAGAACGCCTGAAATCCGCTTCCATAACGGTAGCGCGTCCCCTGTATCTCAAGATACGATTCGTCCGTATTGAACCGAACATCCTTTACGTCATCATTTTCCAGTATATCTTTGGAAATCTGCACCTTCTGCAGCGATGTCTTTCCCTCATCCAGATATAAATCCAGGACTTGTCCAATCTCAAGAGATTCGGACGAAATCTGTTTTTCATTTTTCGTCAAAATCTCTGTCGCCCCACTATATGTATAGGTGGCTTCTTTTTCCAGCTCCGGCTCGTAAAATGTCATCGAACCGGCCTCTGCCTTTGTCAGCACGCCCACGAGATCGCGTCCTTTTTCATAGGTGATTGACGCATTGGGATTCGGACTTTGCGTCACTGTCTGTCTCGCCATCTTTTTCCCACATCCGGAAAGAAGCAGACAACAGAGCAATCCCAAAAACAATCCCATTATTCTTTTGTCTCTCATCATGCACCTCATTCTCTGTCACTATAATGATTGCGAACTTTACAGTAATTGTACCATAGATTACAAAAAACTTCCACCGTTTTCATAGTTTTTTAAAAACTGTTCCCGACAGCCCTCCATCTCCCCTAAACTACGGAGTTTTTGGAGACTCTGCTCCGAGAACCAGCTCTTTTTATGGTTATAATATCCATTTAACAGCTTCCAGTATTTCTCAGGGAACAATAACATAATGTAGATAAATTCCTGATCTTCCCGCGAGAGCCGGATATTTTTTGCATAACTTTCAAGAATCGCCATTCCTTTTTTTCTGTCCCATCCATTTTTTTCCAGTGTCTTCCGCATGAGATACGTCAGATCAAGAAGGGGGATCCCCTTTCCTGCCTTTTCAAATCCTACCGTCGCAAGATGACCGGATTCCCGGATGAGATTATGATAGTTATAATCTCCGTGGCAGTAGCGTCCTCCTTCTTCCAATATTTTCCTGTAGTAGGCGCACTTTTCGAGCCGCCCTGCTGCCTCAACCGCCTTTTCATAAAATCGTTCAAAACACGCAATGGCCTGTATCTCAAATTCGGTGCGCTGTTTTTTCTTTTTCATATAAGTATGGATCCGTTTTAATTCCCGCGTATGCTTCTGCACTTTCTCCAAAAGCGGTACGGTGGTCATCGCCGGCTCTTCCTCTTCGAGCACACACACATCTTCCAGAGCGCGATGCAGTCTGGCGAGATTTTCCCCTGCGAGGGCAAGATCCGATTTGAGCCGGAGATCGCACTCCTCGCCGGAAAACCAATGATAAAGTACGTACTTTTCACCCGTTTCCAGTTCTGTGACATACTCCTCCGCACGATTTTTCACCACGCTGTCGATCCGTTCAAACCCACGCATAACAAGAATTTCTTTTATTTTATTTTCAAAGGTAAAGTGCCCGCGAATCTGCTCGTATTCACGCAGCAATACCGGCCCCTGCGTCGTCTCCAGCAGCCACCCGCCGCGGTGGCGGTAACGGCGTTTTACGGACAGATCATAATTTTCCAGACCTTTTTCCACTTTATCTTCCAACTTACACCCCTCCTTCATGTTGTAACATTGTATGAAGGAAGGTCACGTTGTATGACTAAAAGATACCTGTTCAAATACCGTTTTTAATATCGTAAGTCCGATCGGGCCGAGCACGATGCCGCCGACTCCAAACAGTTTCAGACCCACGTAGACAGACAAAAGCACATACAGCGGCTTCAATCCCATCTCTTTTCCCATAAGACGCGGTTCCAGCACTTCCCGGACGACCACCGTCACTACGTACAGCGTCAAAAGCACCGCTGCCGTCACATAATCTCTTTGAAACCAGGAAAAAACAGCCCACGGGATCAGCACCGTTCCACTTCCAAGAATTGGAAATGCGTCTACAATTGCGATAATGATACCGAGCAGCACGGCATACGGATTTTTTAACAGCAGTAATACGATCGTAGAAATTACCGCAATAAAAAACAAAAGCAGTCCCTGTGCTTTCAGGTAAGCAAATCCCGCAATCTTTAATTTTTTCACGTAAGGCACGAGTGCCGGATAACGCACCTCTGTTTTTTCATCCCATGCCAAAAGAAGGGTCGCCATCAAAAAGACGACAAAACCGGCGCCCCATTCGCCGATCCGCAGAAACATCCGTGGAAGACTTCCGGTGATCTGCGGCAGCAAAACTCCGGCAATCTGTCCATCCATGTCGGTCAGGCGCGCCTCCAGCCACTGGTAACTGGTTCCCTTTGTCAGCGCAAGCAGGTTGTCGATGGAACCGCAGCCCCCTTGACACAAATGCGCCAGAGCACCTGCCCGGCCGGGGAGGTGCCGGATAAATTCGACAAGCTGGCTTGCACACAGATAACCGATATAAAACAAAAAACTTCCCACCGCTCCAAGACTTACCAATACCAAAAGAATGCTGCATAATTTCTGGTTCATATGTGTCGCCGTATGTATCTTTTTCGTCCACGGCTGGAGCATTTTCGCAAATACTAACGCCAATACAAAAGGAACTACAAGTGGCAAAATATAGCAAAAGCTAACATAGATCACACATGCAGTTCCTAATAACACCAATACTCTCTTGTACTTTTTAACATGGTTCATGGGTATTCTCCTTTCCGGGTTCCTCGCTGTGCTTCTGTATCTGTCATACCCGGTTAGTATGAACCAAATGTTGTTCGTTTATTCTTACTCTTTTACAATAAATCGGTAACCTACTGCCCAGACTGTCTCGATATACTGCGGATTCTGGGTGTCTTTCTCAATCTTCTCACGGATTTTTTTGATATGAACCGTAACGGTAGCAATGTCCGCGCCAACCGAACTCAGCTGCCACACTTCTTCCAAAAGTTCTTCTTTGGAAAATACACGGTTTGGATGCTGTGCCAAGAAGAACAAAAGATCAAATTCTTTCGTCGTGAGGTTCTTTTCAACACCATCTACGTACACACGGCGCGCCGTGCGGTCGATCTTCAGTCCGCCGGCTTCGATCACTTCATTTTCTTCTTTCAGACCGCTTCCAACGAGTTTTTTATAGCGCTCCAAATGTGCTTTTACACGCGCCACAAGTTCACTCGGACTAAACGGCTTCGTCATATAGTCATTGGCACCCAGCCCCAGTCCGCGAATCTTGTCAATATCTTCTTTTTTCGCGGAAACCATCATAATCGGTATCTCGGATGTCTCACGAATCTTCTTGCAGATTTCAAATCCATCCGTCCCCGGCAGCATAAGATCCAAAATCACCATATCAAATTTTTCTGTAGTAGCCAGATTCATGCCCTCTGTCCCATCGCTGCAGATCACAACATCAAATCCGCTCAATTCCAGATAATCCTTTTCCAATTCAGCAATTGGCAATTCATCCTCTACAATTAAAATTCTCTTACTCATTATGTTCCTCCTTCTGTTCGGTTTCCTTTCGTAATGTAAAATAAATCGATGTCCCTTTTCCAAGCTCGCTTTCCGCCCAAATGCGTCCACCGTGCTCGTCCATAATCTTTTTGGCTATCGCCAGTCCCAGTCCACTGCCTCCGGTTCTGGAATTACGCGAACTGTCTGTCCGGTAAAATCGTTCGAAGATAAATGGCAGTTCTTCTTTTTCTATCCCTTTTCCATTATCACGTATCATGACACGAATCAACGATTCTTCATCTTCTACACTAACTAAAATCAGTCCTTGCTCTTTTTGTATATATTTTACCGCATTTCCTACTATATTTGCAACAACTCTTTTTATTTTTTCTTCATCAATAATGATCTGAACCTCTTCGCCAACATCGCACTGATACAAAAGCTGTATGTTGCGCGTCTCCAGATCCAGGCTCATATCGCTGATACACTCCGCAAAAAAGTAGCTTGCCTTTACCGGAGCAAAGCGGAAATCTTCCACTTTTTGATAAATTTTGGTGAAATACGAGAGTTCATCGACCAGGCCTGCCATATCCACCGCCTTGGAATGAATCGTCTTGACATACCGTTCCATCCGTTCCGGCGTCGCGGCGACACCGTCCATGATTCCCTCTGCATACCCTTTGATCGCCGTAAGAGGCGTTTTCAGGTCATGGGAAATATTTCCAATTACTTCTTTCGTAAGGGCGTCCGCCCGGTTTCGCTCCTCGGTCGTCTCCCGCAGTCTGGTCTGCATCGTATCAAAATCCTCGTACAAACCATCAAATTCACTGCCCTCGCTCGACGGCAGTTCATATTCCAGATCGCCTTCACTGATGTGAATTGCCGCCACCTGAAGCTGCCGTATCGGCACAAGTACATTATAATACGTATGCCCGATAATGCCTATGACGATCAGCACACAGACAATAATGATCATTCCAAAGAGTCCGACCGAAAATACCGTAATGTGCGGAAGATTGACATTGAGGTCTGTGACGATGCACACGCTTCCTGTCCGCCCATCCGGCAGTATAACCCCAAGTTTTTTAAACAAAAACTTCTTATCTTCTTTTCCGCAGTACTGGCCGCTTTCCTCTGAATAGTTATTATTGGCTACTAACAGGTCGCGGTATACATAATCGTATTTGTCAAAATCTCCAAAAAATGTAAATCCTCCATCCACGATAACTGCCAGAAAGGAATATTTCTCTTTCAGATAATTATTTTCTTTATTCAGATATTCATTATCAAGAAATACTTTCGGATCCCGCATGGCACGGTCCTGCAGATCCATGTAATCGTATTTGGTATACGAATTTAACAGCAGCACCCTGTCAAACAAACTGTACGGCGACGGCATATCCTCCGCCGAAATCTGATACGTGCTGCGGATACTCTTCATCTCTCCATAGGCGAAAAGCGCCACCATCAGGATAAGCACCATGATCGGACAAACCGCCAGTATGATAAAGGTATTTCTTGTCTTTTTCACATTTTTCTTTTTTTTATTGGTTTTACTCATATTTTCCTCGATTTCACCTTGCTTTCCCTGGTTTTTCTCAAAGATAATTTTATTTTAACACATTTCTTTTCATTTTCATAATGTTTTTTTGCTTGACATCGCTCTTTTTCAATGGTATCGTGAAATACGATAAGATTGGAGGATACTGTTATGAATATTTTACGTCGCTTACCTGACCCCGACGAGGTCAAAAAAGAAATTCCCGTATCAGAAAAAGTTGCAAAGATCAAAGAAAGCAGAGATGCTGTCCTTCGTGATATTTTTACCGGAAAAAGTGATCTCTTTGCTTTGATCATCGGACCTTGTTCGGCAGATAACGAAGAAGCTGTTATTGACTACACCTTGCGCCTGGCCCGCATCCAGGAAAAGGTTGCAGATAAAATTTTTATCGTTCCGCGTGTCTATACCAATAAACCAAGAACGACCGGAAAAGGATATAAAGGAATGGCAAGCCAGCCAAATCCGGAAGAAAAAGAAGACATGCTCAAAGGTCTTCATTCCATCCGCGAGACACATATCGCTGTCGTAGAGCAGACCGGTATGTCTTGTGCCGATGAAATGCTTTACCCGGAAAATTACGAATATCTTTCCGATATTCTTTCCTATGTCGCAATCGGCGCACGTTCGGTCGAAAACCAGCAGCACCGTCTGACCGCCAGCGGAATTGAAGTTCCATGCGGCATGAAAAACCCAACCAGCGGTTACCTTTCGGTTATGCTCAATTCCATCGAAGCGGCACAGTGCGGCCACCATTTCATCTACCGCCAGCAGGAAGTAGAAACGCAGGGAAATCCGCTTACACACGCAATCCTTCGCGGTAGTGTAAATAAGCACGGACGCAGTCTTCCGAACTACCATTATGAAGACCTGCTTCTTCTCCACGAGATCTACAGCGAGAGAAACCTTGAAAATATGGCTGTTATCGTGGATACGAACCACGCAAACTCCGGCAAACATTTTGAGCAGCAGATCCGTATCTCGAAGGAAGTGCTGGAAAACCGCCGCGTTTCCAAAGATATCCACAATATGGTGAAAGGTCTGATGATCGAAAGTTATATCGAAGACGGCAACCAGAAGATCGGCGACCACGTCTACGGAAAATCCATCACCGACCCTTGTCTCGGATGGGAAAAGACAGAGAAACTGGTCTACGAACTGGCAGATCGTCTGTAATTACAAGATTACGTTAAGATTCGGTTACATAGCAATTCCATCATTACATTGGAAAATATAGCGGGCAAATGCCAAGATTTTCTTGACGTTTGCCCTTTTTTGTTGTATGCTAAGGTGTGAGACATTTTATGCAACAGAAATGAGGTTTAACGATGAGTAAGATACTATTTACTTCTGAATCCGTAACAGAAGGACATCCAGATAAAATTTGCGATCAGATCTCTGACGCAATCTTGGACGCATTGCTTGCACAGGACCCGATGAGTCGTGTAGCCTGCGAAACAGCAATTACCACCGGTCTTGTATTGGTCATGGGAGAAGTGACCACAAAGGCTCAGGTTGATTTTCAAAATATTATCCGCGATACGATCCGCGAGATCGGTTACGACGCTTCGGAAAAGGGCTTCGATGCCAATACGTGTGGTGTCATGGTTGCTTTGGACAAGCAGTCCACAGATATCGCTATGGGCGTTGACAAAGCGTTGGAAGCGAAACTTACCGACAGCCAGATTGAGGCAATCGGCGCCGGCGATCAGGGTATGATGTTCGGCTACGCTACCAACGAAACCGATGAATACATGCCTTATCCGATCCACCTGGCTCACCGCCTTTCCCGCCAGTTATCGAAGGTCCGCAAAGACGGAACTCTTCCTTACCTGCGCCCGGACGGCAAATCCCAGGTAACGGTAGAATACGACGAATCCGGGAAACCTTCCCGCATTGATGCCGTTGTCATCTCCAGCCAGCACAGCGAAGATGTCGATTGGGATCAGATCAAAAAGGATATCCGCGAAAAAGTCATTGATCCAATTCTCCCGGCAGAACTTTTGGACGATGACACAAAATATTATATCAATCCGACCGGCCGTTTTGTCATCGGCGGACCAAACGGCGACAGTGGTCTGACCGGCCGCAAGATCATTGTCGATACGTACGGTGGATGGGCACGCCACGGCGGCGGCGCTTTCTCCGGCAAAGACTGCACGAAAGTAGACCGCTCTGCTGCTTACGCAGCCCGCTACGTAGCAAAGAACCTTGTAGCAGCCGGCCTTTGTGACAAAGCCGAGATCCAGCTTTCCTACGCGATCGGCGTCGCTTCTCCGACCTCGATCCGCATCGACACATTTGGCACCGGCAAACTTTCCGAAGACAAGTTAGTCGATATCATCCGCGAGAACTTCGACCTGCGTCCAGCCGGCATCATCCAGATGCTCGACCTGCGCCGCCCAATCTACAAGGCTACCGCAGCTTACGGACACTTCGGCCGCAACGATCTCGACCTCCCTTGGGAGAAACTTGACAAAGTGGATCTGCTGAAGAAATATCTGTAAAAGAAAGAACCGGATCTCAGCAAGAGAGGTACGATTTATATAGGTTTGATTTTTGATATTCCGGCTCGAAGGATTCGAGCCGGCATGCTCTCATAGTTAAATGGATATAACAGCCCCCTCCTAAGGGGCAGTATAACATTTCCTTGGGAGCCATCTGTTCTCGTAGCTCAGCTGGATAGAGCGACCGCCTCCTAAGCGGTAGGTCGGAGGTTCGAATCCTCTCGGGAACGCTTAAAACCGTTGGTTCGAAACTTTTTAAGTTCTGCACCAACGGTTTTCTTTTTACACTTTTTGTAACCATTATTTTCCATTCTGCTAATATGGTTATTTTATGATAAGTCTTTTTTCATATTTTGTGGTGCTTTTATTGTTCCTATTTTTGTTAGTGTAAAATGGTAAAGATGAGTAGACTTTTGCCATTTTTAGGGGTATAATACAAAATATAAATTAAAAAAACTTTATGGAGGTGACTTATCATGAATATGGTAACAATTCAATTGGAAATACCTGAAGATATGAAACCATACGTAAATAACTATAATAAACTACGTCAAAATGCAATTCTTTTGTACCCTTATATTTTAGACAAAACAATTTCTCACGGGCGTGCAGCGGAAATCTTGGGAATATCAAAACTTGATTTGATTGATTTATATGCAAATCTTGGATTTCCATATTTTGACTTGACTATGAACGAACTTGACAAAGACCTTGAAACCTTTCATTCGTTAAAAGGAGCAGTAGTATGATTGTAATATCTGACACCACACCTTTAATTACTCTCATGAAAATTGGGCATTTAGACTTATTGAAAAAAATCTTTGGAGAAATTCAAATACCAGAAGCTGTTTATGTTGAACTGACTTCTAATCCAAAATTTCAATCTGAAAGTAACCAAATAAAGAAATGCCCTTTTATCCATGTCAAAAAAACATCCGATAACCGCGCAGTAAATCTTTTGCGTAGAGCAACCGGACTAGATATTGGCGAAAGTGAAGCCATTATTCTATCGGATGACACACATGCTGATTTGCTTCTCATTGACGAAGCCAAGGGGCGCCAAGTAGCAGAACAAATGGGAATTAAAATTATGGGAACCATTGGTCTTTTACTTGCCTCTTTTGAGAGTGAGTACATCTCAAAGGCAGAAATAGTTGAGATTGTTGAATATTTACGTAATTCCAGCAGACACATTAGCGAAAGGTATCTCAATCTTTTACTAGAACGTATTAACAAACCATACTAAGGTAAAATCGTTGTTTTAGCCTATTACTAAAACAACGATTTTTCTTTCCCTCTATTCCGCCAGTAATTGCTTTAAAGCATTTTTCAATTCAGGAGATTTCTGTACCACTTTAAGCAATTTACTAACATCAAATTCTTCTGAATCCTCTTGCTTATTGTGCGTGGATGAGCGAAGATCCGGCTGTCTATAAAATGCTTCGTCAAATTTCATTGCGTTTTCTTTTCTACTCTCATCCATAATATGAGAATACACTTCTGTTACCATTTGTGCCGTAGCATGTCCTGTATCGCCTTGCACATCTTTGATATTTCCATGCGTCAACCCCAATTTATAGGTGGTCGAACTATGTCACAAGGAATGGTAAATGACGATGTGATTATTTTTAATCATCAAGTTTCATTTTTTTCAATTGTTTGACTTGATCTCTCTTTTCGTATATTACCGCAGTTACCTGCACTACTCGGTTTATTTCATCAATCCAGAAGTATACAAGAAACTTGTTGACAATTACTTTGCGAATACCTTCGGTTCGAAAAGGGTCTTTATCGACTAAAGGATAACGCTTAGGTGATTCTTCCAATGCTAAAATTTGCTTTTCCACTTTGTTTAAAAGAGCAATTGCAGCATCTCGTGCGAACAATTCTTCACATATATAATCAAATATTTCACTCATTTGATTTTGGGCTTGCTTTGTAACTCTTACTTCATAAGGTTGTGGCATGTTAAATCCTCTTTCTTAAATTTGCAAATACTTCTTTGGCAGGTTTTGATTCATTCGCTTTTGCCTGTAAAAGTCCCTTTTCCATCATTGAATCAAATTGAGCGTCTGATAATTCATCTCTTGTTTCAATTGTTTTAGGAAGATTTAAAGCGAAAGGAATTCCGTTGTTTGCAATTACTTGTCTATAGGTCATGTCAATAAAAACGGAAACAGGTATTCCTAACTTCTCTAAAATGGCTTCTGCCGATTCTTTGATATCCGGTTGAATTCTTGCTGTTACATTTGCTGTTTTTGTTGCCATAATAAGCACCACCTTTCAACAACAATGTACCACGTTGTAAGACAAAATGCAATACATTTTGTTATTTTTCTTTTTGTTACATCTGAAATATAATGATTAAAAATGGGTTAATGTACGACATGCTTATTTGTGAATGTCTAAACGCTTGAATTATCCCCTCTACTCTAATTTGAGTGCAACAGGTTTTTGTATTATAAAGATGATTCTTTTCTGGATATATCTGCCAACGGCGTGACCATTCGTGTTACGGAGCAGACATCAAGCTCTCTTCTTAAGAAAGTGCTGGAGGTACTTGCCCATGTTGAATGATGCAACTTGTTTCAAACGAGTGTATATCGTCTGCGGATACACTGATTTGAGATCTGGAATTGGCTTTCTATTCAACATATTTTCTTTCTCCATTTGGATATTCTATATATGCTTTTTTTGTATCCATATCATAACGTGCAATTGGTTTCTTGCAAACCTTCGCCCTATGAATCGCGGCTTTTACAGCCTCTTCTGCTCGATAGTCCATTTCTGCATCCGATTCAGAAATAACAGAATCTCGTTCTTCTGGTGATACAACACGAACTGTCCTGCCATTTGGAAGTGTAATTGTATTCATACACACGCACATCCCTTCTTTTTCATATTATTGTACCAAGTCGCTAGCGCGACGGCTAGCCCGGTTACAATAAATTTTACAC
>ERZ808252.901-NODE-901-length-25047-cov-2.997719_pt1 | contig 25047 bp, 26 predicted proteins | sample MGYA00521242_ERZ808252 | MGnify/ENA primary metagenome ERZ808252 (study PRJEB31516, sample SAMN03275581) | gut metagenome | biome: mammalia-associated habitat; material: feces | host: Papio cynocephalus | place: Kenya | collected 2012-08-07 ...
ATGCAGTGATGAACGCATGCTCATAATCATACTGTGAAGCATTTTTTAGCTTTTCAGGTGTATTCCAGGGATAATAAGCGCCGATTCCAACGATTTCATCACCCTCTTCATTCTTGTCCATGACGATTTCATCAAATGGAATCTGAAGAATCCGTGATACGAAATCTGCAAGGACAGCAGCATTTGCAGAAGTGATGCATTTATTTGTCGTACTTTCATAGAAATTGACAATAAATGTTTCTTTCTGCTCCTCATCGAGATCTTCGATCTTTTCGATACCTTCGCATTCCAGAAAATCCTTTAACTTGTCGCCAAGCAGGGTATCCTGTGATGCATTATTGATGTTAAGAAAAACAGGCCACAGCTTATCCATCTCGATGAAATGAATGTCATCAGTCGTAACACCGTATGCTGTGGTTGACCAGTAGCTCATACTCATAGTATCATCATCCTTTCTTGATTATAAATAATTGTAGTAACACGGTTCATCAGATTCTCTGACGCCGTTGTAAGAAACACCTTCTCCGTCAGTGTGAATGTTGCACATTACGGAAGATTTCCGCAGGTGTTTTTCATAAATTTCAACACATTTGTCGAAGTCATCTTTTGATCCTCCGAGCTTTTCGTAATCTTCCAGATATTTGGAATAATACTTTGTTTTCCATTTTCCAATCTGTCCGTAGACATAGCAGGAAGAATACATCTGTAAGCTGCTCCGAATCTGTTCCAGTTTGCGGATATTTACAGGCCATGAAATGTTCCTATTCATATATGGATTTCCGTATTTCTGAAATACTTTATTATGGAGCGTGTCAAGCTGTTTGTGACTGCATCCGTCCGGAAAGATTTTTAAAAATAATTCCATATTCAAATCTCATCCTTTCTTTCCATGTTTACTCAATCTGTCATATTCCTTCTCGTAATCGGCAGTATCTTCGCCGGTTTCGGAATGATTTAACAGCTTTGCCTGTTTTTCTGCTTCTTTGAATCCGAGACGCACGCGGCGTTCTATTTTATCGTCAAATATCCGCATGGCTTCCTGTAATGACTTTCCTTCAGCAGTCACATTCTGCCATGATATTTTGAACATTTTGTCCGGTGATTTCGTTGGGTCAAATTTGATTTTAACTTTGTTGCTCATGTCGTTTCTCCCTGAAAAATACCCGTATTGTTGGGACAATACGGGTATTTCTTGTGATTAGATAAATCTGATATAGGTTCTGAACCGGAATCTGGTTCCATCATCGTTGATATGATCTTTTGAGGATTCATCAATGAGTTTCCATTCCGGTCTTTCGTCGAGATTCGGAAAATGCGTATCTGCGTCATATTCCTTGTCGATGTACGTTACATACGCTCTGCGACAGCTGTTGATCAGGAGATTGTAGATGCTTTCTCCACCGATCACATAGATGAATTCTGTGTTATACTTGCGGAGTTCATCGTATAGTTCTCTTTCAGAATGAACGATGATAGCATCATCAACGGTATAGCTTCTATCGCTTGTCAGAACAATATTGATCCTGTTTTTCAACGGCTTCTTGCCGGGAAAGCTCTCCAGTGTTTTTCTACCCATGACAACAACTTTGTTCATGGTCTGTTCCCTGAAAGCCAGCATGTCTTCGGGAATGTGAGCAAGGAGTTTGTTGTCCTTGCCGATTCCCCAGTTTTTATCTACTGCTACAATAAGGTTCATGTTATTTATCTCCTGCCTGCTTACACTGCAATCGGGATGTCCTTGATCTGCTCTCCAGCCTGATAGTCCTCGACGATGATGTCATCTGTGGTGAAAGCATAGAAATCATGCACATCAGGATTGAGTCTTACCTTGGGTGCAGGATATTCCGGACGGGACAGCAGCTCTTCGATGTACTCAACATGTCTGTCATAGATATGCGCATCTGCGATTACATGAACCAGTTCGCCGGGGATCATATCGTTGACCTGTGCGACCATCATCAGAAGAATTGCATACTGACATACGTTCCAGTTGTTTGCTGCAAGCACATCCTGGGAACGCTGGTTGAGCACCATGTTCAGAACCATCTTGCCGGTTTCCTTATCCTTTGTGACATTATAGGTTACAGAATAGCAGCAAGGATCCAGATGCCCGGTAGCCAAGTTGTGAAACTGGTAAAGATCTGTAAGGATTCTTCTGGAATAAGGTGTTTCCTTAAGCTGCTTGAGAACATAATCCATCTGGTCGATCTCTTCACCCTTGAACATAAACTTCTCGCCGATGGTATAGCCATACGCTGTTCCAATGGAACCGTCCTTGTCGGCCCATTCATCCCAGATGTGAGGCTTCAGATCCTTAATGTTATTGGACTTACGCTGATATATCCAGAGAATCTCATCCATACAGGATTTCAGCGCTGTTTTTCTTAAGGTGAGTGCCGGGAATTCTTCCCTGAGATCATACCGGTTTACAACACCAAACTTTTTGATCGTGTAAGCCTTCTCGCCGGTGTCAGGCCATGTGGGTCGTGTGATTTCGTCTTTTGTGTCGGTACCATTGTCCAGAATGTCACGACACATACGCTTGAATGTTACGTCTGCTTTGCTCATTGTTATCCTCCTTGTAAGCAAAAAATATGTGTTTTACTGATTGGATGCCGGCGCTGGCGGCATCGGCATCCAGTGTGTAATAGTTCCGTCGTACCACGGATCCCATCCGTTAAATACAACACAATCACAGAAAGGCATGTCTTTTACATGAATGATTACTTTCTGTCCGTTTTCCGGGAGACGGTCTGCTGTTTTAATCCAGTCAGGATATACATTATCTGTATCTGCTTTTGGCTGACGTCCGACAATGCTCATCACTTCTGTTTTGGAGCAGAGGCCTTTTTCTGCATGTACTTTCCGGAGTTCTTTTCTGAGCTCGTTTCTGTAGATGAGATCTTTCATGTTTTTATCCTTTCTGTGAAAAAACCGACGCGGTTATGACTGCGCCAGTTCTTTTACGGTAATAGCAACTGCGTCCAGTAATGCTTTTTCTGAAGCATCTTTGTCGTTCAAGACTTTCATGATCTTGCGGTCAATGGTTCCATCCATGATAAGGTGATGTATTACAACAGGATGTTTCTGTCCCTGTCTGTTCAGTCGGCCACAGGTTTGTATATAATGTTCCAGTGACCACGGAAGGGTGTACCATACGAGCGTGTGTCCGCCGTCCTGAATGTTGATACCGTGTCCTGCAGAAGCAGGCTGTAGCAGCATGACAGGGATCTGCCCCTGGTTCCATTTGTGAATCATTTCAGGGGAGCCGTCAAAAACTTCGCAGATATATCTTGGATCTTTGGTGGCTGCATAAATTTCTTTCAGGTATCTTGTGATTTCCGCAAGGTCACTCTGGAAATGATAGGCAACAAGTACTGGGGAATTGTTGTTATTATCTATGATATAGTTCAACATTTCCAGTTTTCTCTCGTGAATTTTCACGTAATCGGATTTGCCTTTTTCCAGATACAGAGCACCGGATGCCATCTGCGACAGTTTTGCTGATAAGATGGCGGCATTCTGTGCTTCCACAGATGCTTCTCCACCGTCTTCCATCATAAGATCAAGCACTTTTTCCTTTGCAAGCTCTTTGTATAGTTTCATCTCTTCGTCTGACATGTGGCACACAATGTCGTTGTATGTGACTTCCGGAAGTTTGATATTCGGATTGCGGACTGAGATGACAATGTCGCTAACAAGATTGTATATGATGTCTTCGGCATCAATCTTTGGACGCCAGCTGACCGGCCGGTTATTCACAATAAGTCCCGGATTGAAGTACATGTTCCGGTAATATGTGATGTTCGGACCAAGCCTCTGTCCCTGATCCATGAGATAAATTTCAGCCCACAGGTCTTCCAGTCCGTTCGGTGTGGGCGTTCCTGTCAGACCGATGAATCTTTTGGTCACGTTTGCGACAGCTTTGAGTGCTTTGAAACGTGAAGACTGGCTGGATTTGAAAGCCTGAAGCTCATCTACGACGATTGTCGGGAACGGCCATGGCTTTTTATTATCCGCGTGCCATTTGACCAGATCAGCGATCAGGTCACGGTTGATGAAGTAGAATGCAGGATTGTGTGTCGCAATCCCCTCATAGCGTTCGATACGTTTTGCACGGGAAAGCTGTTTTCCTTTATCATTGACAATCAGGGACACCGTGTTTGCACGGATGCCCCATTTTGCCATTTCGTCGATCCATGTGGATCTTGCGATTGCCTTAGGTGCAATGATCAGGATATGTCCGGAAATCATCCCTCTCATACCGAGTTCCTGCAAGGCAGCAAGTGTTGTAAGGGTCTTGCCAAACCCGACATCAAGGAACAGACCTGCTTTCGGATGAGTGATCAGAAAGTCTTTGGCCTGAGCCTGATAGTCATGTAATGAAAATCCCATGATATTCTCTCCTAACTTAACTGAGTTCATCCGCAAGCGTTGAGTTTCTTGGTGCCATTTCTGTGAGGATACAGGCATTTAAGCTGTTCTTCGAACCGATAGCAACGACTCTTCTCTTTGCTCTTGTGATGCCGGTGTACACGAGGTTACGGCAGGCGAATCCTGTATGCGTCATACGAATCAAAGATTCCGGTGACACATAAATGACGGTATTGTACTCGCAGCCCTGCACCTTGTGAACGGTCATTGCATATCCAAGCACAAAGTGGTCAAACTCTTCCGCAGACCTGTCCAGTTCTACGACATATCCGTCATTTAACTGAACAATGATGAAGTCGCTGTCTGTATCATTTCCGACCGTGTGAGCTGCAACGTAACCAATGATCTTTCCGACATCACCGTTGAAGATGCCGGATGTCTTATCTTTTGCTTTGCCGTTCCAGAAATCATCCTTCTCATATTTTGTGAGTTCTACACCGTAGTTACTCTGTGTACACATGACAGTATCTCCGATACGGAATCTGGTGTAGTTTTGTCCGGCACCATAATAGGTATCCGGTATCGGGTAGCCTTTTGTGGAAAAGATGTTCTTGCCATGATTTGCATTATAAGATGCAATGCCGTACTGGTTTTCCTGGCAGTTGATGTCCTGCAATGCAATGTTAATGCTTATGACACCGACGTCACCTTTCTTTACAGGACAGATGATGGCAATCTGTGTTTCATCCGGTTCCAGCACGCGTTCATCGTTATACTGGTCAATGATGAAATCAAGTGCTTCCTGATTGTCACCTGTCTGGGGGAAGAACGGCATCTCATGAACGTCATACTGTAAGGATGTATCTCCGGCGTTTACTTTGTCTGCGTTCTGTAAGATCAGGCCGCCGTTTCTGAGCGGTACTGTGAGCTTCGCTATGGCAATCCTTCCGCAGTCAATAATATCTTTGAAGAACTGTCCTTTTCCGACAGGCGGCAGCTGGTCTTTATCACCGACAAAGCAGTATCTTGGTTTGTCAAAGTGCCGGAACAGCGCTGCAATTTTCGGCATGTCAATCATGGAACTTTCATCCACGATGATCAGTGTGTTTCTGTTGTTATAAGACTGGAACATACCGTGAGGTTTTGCTTTGCCTTTTTTCTGTGCCTGTGCATCTGCTTTATTTTCTGCTTCGATGGAACAGATCAGTCTGTCAATGGTCATGGTCGTGTATTTGCCATTTGTACTGTCTGACAGTTTCTTGGCAGCACGGCCTGTAGGAGCAAGCAGCAGGACTCTTCCATGTTTTCCTGCATCCGCAGGATCCATGATCCCCGGCATACCCACGTTGCATTCAGCAATGCAGGAAATGGTAAGCGTTTTTCCGCGTCCGGGTCCACCGGTAATGATACTTAACTTTCGTGACAGGGCGATGATGAGTGCATATTCCTGCTCATCTGTGAGCCGGTATGGAAGTGTGGAGCTTACAATGTTGATCTCATTTTTAAGACGCTTTGCCTGCTCAGCTGTCTGGACGTAAGACTGCATTTTGATACAGTTTACGTGGTCTAAAACCAGATTATAGTCTTCCATGTCCTGTGCCGTATACAGGTGAAATTGGTTTTTGTAAGGACGTATGACAATTACGGCGTTCTGTTTTCCAGCCATTCTGAGAAGTCTGTTTCCGAATTCACTCATCCCACCACCGAAACGGATTCGTAGCAGATTTTCAACTCTTGCCATCAGTACGGAGAACGCATTGTCGTCAGACAGATTGATATAATTGTCTCCTGTCTGCATGGATTCCAGTGTGTACTGAATACCTCTTTCAATCCGGTCATCGGAAAAAGGACTGATTCCAAGCCGGATGGCAATTGTGTCAACCACCTGAAATGACGTATGCGGACACTGCAAAAGGATCCACGGATCATTCTGGATTGTCTGTTTTGGTGACGGGATGTTCTTCTTGATGTAATTGATAGCATCTGTGTAAAGTTCCGGAAGGAATGTACGGATCTGGTTTAATTCATCGGTGCTTGTGACACCGTTTGACAGCGCTTTCATCTGGCGATCCGTCAGACCAAGACGCTGTTTTACCCTGTCAGGGTTATCACGGATTACCTGTATAGCATCGCTGCCAAAAGCCTGTACCACCTTTTTCGCAACAGGTTCTGATACACCGTTTAATGACATCAGATATGCTTTCGTACCGGATAAGGTGCGGGTGACAATGGTCAGATCTGTCGCATTGTATTCGTCATCTTTCACTTTTACAGCGTGACGTCTAACTGCATCCCTTTTGTGAGAGGAAGCATTGTCTTGCCTGTCAGGCGGATGTCTGATCCGCCACGCATTTTTGCAAAGCAGCCAAACCAGCCGTCCTGTTTCGGGCATCCCTTGAACATGTAACTGATCGTACAGCGGAACTGCACTTCATTATTCGTATTTGCTGGCATGCTTTTATCCTTTCTCGGACAGGATCATTCCGTGTCCGGTGTTTCGTTGTTTTCCACAGGTTCCAGAGTTCTGCGGGCGTTTAAATGAATATCAACGCTTGTGTTTGCTGTTTTCTTGGATTCGGTTGCAATATTGACACGAAGTCTGTAGTCCTCGTCCGTAAAAACATGTTCCGGAAATTCCAGCAAAACATGAGCTTCTTCGTTAAGTGTGATTTCCGCAGGCTTCAACCCATATGAGAAATTTGACTTGTTAAGCGTCATGTTACATTTTGCAGATGTTTCTTCAGAACCTGACAGAGTTGTCGTAAATTTCATGTAATACTGCCCATCATCCCCGATGTAAATCACAGGTTTTGTCACATAAAGTGTTTCCGACGGGGTTTCAATCATACAGTATTCCAGGTTTTTATTTGACTTTGTGTTAAATTCTGCTGACCATACACCGAGATTGTCTGAGTCTGCCAGAAGTGTGACAGTATGTTTTTCCTTGTCAATACGGTAATATGTCTTTTCTGACATTGCCGGCAGATATTTGTTCTGTGATGGATCATATAACACAATGTCCACAGGTTCTTTATCATATGTGATTTCTATGCCGATGTAGCCGGCCTGTGATGCTTTTCCAAGAACATAGCTGTTCATTTTCCGGCCATCTGCCGCAGATTTTGATATGTGAAATATCATAGTGATACCAAGCACTACAGCAGCCGCAATAATAACAGCTATGATCCAGAGAAACATGTGCATAGGGTTCTGTCTGTCATCAGACTGATTGGATTCGTAGTGCATGATGGTTTCTCCTTGCGTTTGTTATCCGGGCAGTTTTCCAAACAGATGGAATGCTTCCGGCGCAGCACCAAAAGAAGGTGCAGACTGTACATCTGATGCAGCATCATCCGTGAAATCTGACATATCGGGCATATCAGGATCTGTGTCTGTGCTTGCCGGTACGATGCTTGACATGTGGATTGGTGCTTTTAACTGTTTTGCTTTGCGGCACCAGTAACAGTTTCCACAGGCAATCGGTGTCACAACACCATTCTTTAAGTCAAGAACATGAGGAAGCTGCTGCTTCACGAATTCCAGTGCATCATCCAGGTAGGACTGGTCGATCTGGATCACTTCGATGTTGGTGGGATCTTCTTTGGTCGCACAGGCAATAAAGAACGGAAGTTTCTGTCCTGTGACAATTTCCACAACTTTCTGGTACACGGCACCCTGAATGTCGTATCCCCAGTATCTGATGAAGTCAGATTTCATGTGGTTCTTGTCTGACCAGATAGGATCCATGGATCTCATGATCTTAAGGTCAACGATCTTATCACCGGGATGATAGGAGTCCATCTTGATCTTCCATTCGATACCAAACAGCATAGCAGTCATGATGACCTGCTTCTGGCCGCTCATGTATGCAGAAAACAGGGAGTCGCCGGTTGTTTTCTCGATGATGGATTCAGCCTGCTTGAAATCAGCAAGAAGCTGTAAGTCATCAGGATTCTGACTCTTGTCATATGCTTTGATAGATGTCTTTGTGCAGATATTATCACGGTTGTCTTCCTTGAATTTGTCAAGCGTTCCTTCGTAGAAGGTATCTACATATTGCCCTACAAGCAAAGCCTTTGTGACCATCTGAGGAATCAGGTTATTTGCTTTCTTGTAGGCAACTTCTTCACAGGTGCCATGCATCAGTGTTCCTGCAAAATCTTTGAACTGGCTGACGGACATGTAATCCCTGTTTGCCTGTTCAGAATAGTAATTATCGTCATTCAATACAATACCCATAATTATTTCTTCCTTTTCTTCTTGATTGTTTTATCGTAATACTCAGACAGTGCGTCCCTTATGATCTGGGCTTTTGGAAGATTGTAAATCTTCTGAAGTTCATCCAGGTTTGCACTTTCTTCATCGGTCATTCTGATTCGGTATCCATTGGTTCTGGCATTCTCTTTTTTCGGTCTGCCTCGTTTATTCATTGTCTCATTCATGATCTCATCCTGCAAAACCACGGCGGCAGGGCGCCGCCGCAGTGTATTTTTAGTCAATTTTGGTTCCTGTCAATGCCTGCACGACTTTACAGAGCACTTTGTGTGCATCAATTTCGCGGATACCGTTCATACAAAGCACATGCTCTGCATTGGCAATATCCACAGGGCTGATCAGTGTGTTCTGAAGCTGTATCATTGCCGGAGGCATCAGAGTTCCGAACGCAGCCGGAGGTGCATCTTCTTCTGTTGCCACAGGACTAGCAACTGTTTCTGTCTGTTCTGTTACAGGAACAGATTTTGTCGGAGCATTATCCGCTGCCATACTGTCTACAGACGGCGCTGCCTGTGCGACAGCAGGGGCTGTATCTGTCTGCATCTGATTTATCAGTCCATTATCACCGAAGAGGTGGACAGGTGCTTCTGTCGGGGCCGGTTCCGGTTCGTTGCTGCCAGTTTCGGTTTCCGTTCCAGTAACTGCGTCTTTGATGGATGCAGCTGTTTTCTTTGCCTGCTTTTCTGCTTCTTTTGCATCGGCAATTTCCTGTTCGTGCTCCGGAGATTCATTGAACCAGTTATCCTCGAAGGACTTACGGAGCAATGAGAGGTACTTATCATAATCCAGACTGTCAAGAATCTCATTGATACGTTCCTGACTCATCAGATGCAGGTCATTGTTCTCGATGAGCATATACCACTCAGATTCGGTTCCGGGAATCTTAACAACAGTCGCTTCTTTGTTGAAAGGCAGAGCTGATGTCTTGATACCCTGTACGGCAAGAACAGCTGCAGCAACAGGGTCATGCTGCTGCATTCTGTCACCATCTTTGCGTCTCTTTGTCATGGTTGCATCCGTAATTGCTTTTGCAGAAGCAATCTGCAAATGATACGTTCCGGGTGTCTTATCTTTCATGATAAAGCATCTGTTGTAATGCTGGAGCGGGATCGGCGTCGTAATGTCGTCGTCCGTCGTAGCAAATACGAATCTCTGGGAACCTGTGGAGCTTGCAATGACGTTCTGGAACATTAACAGGGTGTGGATGTCGTCGTCAAATTTTGCTCTTGCAGATGACAGGATGGATTTTCCCAGTTCATCCACGAACGGTTTGTCCATACCGGAGCCTTTATAACCCATAGCAGCACATGCAAGATATTCTGTCAGAGCCCAGTCAAGGATAGCAGAATGTGCGAGTGACTTTTCAGGATTCGGTCCTTTTCTGCAGGCCAGTGATCCGCCGGATGCACCTTCCACATCACCGAGCTGGTTGTCCTTCATGGCAATTTCGGTTCTGTTGTTGGAATCCTTTGAAATCAGGTAAATCGGTTCAGGTTCGATTTCAACGTGAATATCTGCGGACTCTTTTGCAAGAACGGCATTGTTCACGCTTTCTTCCAGACCAGTGGAATAAAGACCATCGGTATTTGTGGAAGTAATCTTTGCACCTGCGATTGTCTGTGCCTGTCCGATACGCCACGTAAACAGCTGTCCAATGATTCTCATGGAAATGATCTTGTTGTTCATACGGATATTGGATTCGAAGTTTGCATCTGCTGCACCGGAAGCAGAGTTTAGGATCAGTTTCGTACCATTACGCATGATAGAATACAGGGCTCTCTTTTCCGGAGTTTCGTTCTTGTCCTTCATGAGCTTTCCGTATCGTGTCTTATCATCGAAGATTTCACCGTAACGGTCATATCCGAGACCAGGGTTAAAGAACGCATCCAGCATTCTCAGCATGTTCGGATAGTAGGATGTGAAGTCTTCGTGCTGCGTAGGGTCTGCAGAAGTATAGGTATAACGCTTGTTGATGTTATAGGAACCGCTACCCTCTTTTGATTCTTTGAACAACAGTGGCATCTTAGGTTCTTTCGGCAGATCCTTGTAATATGCTTCTGTTTCTGTTGCCTTAGGCTTTAAGAAATCGGAAGGCTTGTATTTGTGACCGTCGATCGTGACACCTTTGTTTTTCTTGATGTCACAAGGGTCAGGATACATTTCCATGACTCTCTTGAAGACATCGACGGAAGCCTGCCACCTTGCGAGTGATTCTCCGTATTTTTCCAAGTCAGACTGGTACAGCTTTACGTTGTATTCTGCACCATGGATGCCGCCTGTAGAGAAGTTTACAAAGCAGCTGGATGGTGTACCATCCGCATTGAAGTAAGTCATACAGGTATTCGGTGCAGGAATCTGTGAAAGCCTGCAGATCTTCAACTCATCCGGCAGTTCCATTTCAGGATCCGGTGACGCATCGGGATCAATACCATGGTCAATCAGGTAGTTCTTACTCTCATTGAAGTTCTTGCCTTCAATCTGCTTATAATAATTGTAGATGGCATCAAACTGTGCCCTGAGTTCCGGCTGTGAGAAGTGGGAATAGAAGAATTCCTTGGCTTCTTCCAGCACATTTACTCTCGGAATGCCGAACTGCTTTGACTTTGCCTCGGAAGGGTACATGAACGATACCGTGTCGTAATCATGCAGATGACCATAAGGACATAGTGCTTTTGTGGAGAACTGTGCTGACGAAGAGTCGATGGTCAGTCTGTCCTTTCTGACAGAACTCTGTGAGATGTCCGGCTTGTAGGTATCGTCTTTTTCGTTGTACACCAGCTCCGGATAAGTCTTAAGCAGCTGTTTCTTCAGTAAGAAACCTGATGTATAAGCATTGTGCTCAAAGAGTTTCTTTAAATTGACAACATCTGATACGTTATAAGCAATCAGCTCAAGCAGCTGTTCCGTGGTGTCAATGTGATCCTGTCCGGGACGGAGCTTGTCTGATTCAAGAATCTGGTATCCGAGGGAGCCCAGTAATCTTTTCAATCCGACTTTGGACTGCTTTTCGTTCAGTCTGGCAACATCAATGTGACGGCCGGACATCATCATGTTCTTACGGATCACGAATGTCGGAAGTTTGTAATCCGGTCCGACAAAGCCTTTGCTTGGTCTGCTCGGATCTTTGTAGGAATGCTTCAGACGGTCTTCCATGTTCTTGCATTCGCCGTTGAAGGAATCGAACAGCTCATTGTTATACTGTCGCATCTGCGCAGCTGTCGTAATGTGGAACTGTCCATTCTGGTCGATACAGTCATAGAGGAACATGACGAGCATCGTGGTATCATAATGATAGGAGTTGTATCCGAAAAGATACGGATGCAAATCCTCATCATAATCAGGGTCAGTGTCGCAGACCAGTCTGTACGCTGCCGGATAGGAAGACGGCATATTCGGATTGTTCTGATAGTAAGCATCAGACAAACCAAAGGTGCGGGCAAGCCTGTCAATGGAAGCAGGCTCTTTCAGATTGTAGAACTCACAGGCGCCTGTGAAGTTCCGGTTTTTCTTGTGGATCATATCCGCTGCACGCTGTTCAAACCCGACAGCCGGGATCAACGGAGCATCATCACACAGATAGTAGATTTCTACGGTGTTATCTTTGTCCCTGAAGTTTGCAAGTGTAAATACATTGTCCAGGGACTCAATATCATAAAAATATCCGTTCATAGCAAGTCCTTTCGTTTAGTTTGATATATTTTCAAGTGCTGACAGAATTTCTTCGGCTGCCCATGTATGGTAGACACGGATGCCGTCGAAGGATTCCGGCGTGTTAATACCGTTGCAGTATTTCACGGATACACCACCATTTTTCTGCCAGTCCATGAGGTTCTTGTTGTAATCATCAATCAGTATGTCCTTTGCTGAAAGCTGATGATTCTGGATGTATTCCACAGCATCTCGTTTTGATGTTACGGAGATTAGGATGGAATTGATGTCCAGATACGGGAGCCATTTGTTTACCCATGTAATTTTATCATGGAAATGTTCATTAAAGATAGCCCCATTCATAGGAATACTGGTAAGCAGATAGATATGATCACCGGAATAGCGGGACCGTTTGAACATGGTATCTATCACTTCCAGCATCCGGTAATCCGGCTCCAGATCACGGAAATAATGTGCATTTTTCTGAAGGTATAACGGATCGTCACCGGTGAACGCTCCCATGTTATATTCGACGACCACGCCATCCATATCAAAGTAATAATTTCTATGCATGTTTATCAGTTCTCCTTTGATGCTTTAATGATCAGTTCATCCAGCGCCTGTGCAAATGACACGCTGGTTTTGGCAGATTTTCCAAACAACTCCCTAGTTGGTTTGAATTGTTTACGTCCGGACTTGCGGGTGCGCGCCTGCCGTATGTATTTTTCGGTCAGCAGTGACATGATGTTTTCTTTTGTGTATTCCATGCCACGGCTATTTAACACAAATGAATTTCTTGCAAGTGCCATGGCAGCAAGGCTTGTATCATTTGTAATGACAATATCATTGTCCATGCAGTACTTGACGATCGCCATGTCTGCCGAATTGGATCCAATGTCCACAACATGAATTTCTGAGTAATCAGAATCAATATATCTCGATGCGTCACAGTAAATGTGACAGGGAATGCATTTTTGTCTGGCAATACGTTCGATCGTTGGAATCTTAGGACATGCATCCCCGTCAATCAGTATTTTCATCCGGTATGCCTCCTTCCTGTGTCTCGGAGGTTTCCTCAGTTTCATCCTGCGTGTCCGTATAACGGAGCAGTCCACGATAGAAATCCTGTACCTTTGGTGTGCAGATTCGGTTTACATCGTTGCCGGTGTAGTTTGGATTCTTCCAGTCTTCCAGACCGTATTGTGCAATCAACGGCTCCGGTGCAGACATTTTACCTGTGGAACGGAGAGTCTTGCTTTTATCAATACAGTACCACATCTGGCTGTTCTTCGTAATGTTCACGATTTCTGTGATGAACTTGTTCTTTCCCTGTAAGGAACCGCTCGGAGAGTTCTTGTGGAACCATGATTTGTATAGTTCATACAAGAATGAGAATGGAAGCAGATCCCATACAAAGGAATCCTGCATCTCTTCAAAGAACTGTCTTACCGGATCATTGAACTCTTTGTATTCATCCAGAACATCCTTACATGCCTGTGGCTCTGCCAGAGAGTAGTAATTCATATGGAGTACTTTGTACATGACATACTCCAGAATCTCCGGCCGGTGCAGGTAGTCATCTTTGATGTATTTGCGTTCGTGTCCCGTGAAGGTCTTTTCAAACGGAATGAACAGCTGTCTTCTGTAGAAAGAGTCAGACTTATCACGGATCCTCGGAAACTCATTTAAACACTGCACCATAAAACCATAGAACTGGTAACTGATAGGTGTCTTGAACTTCCTGTTGATCGGGATGACGTCGTTGGTAATAACAGCTTTTAAGTTTGCAGCCTTGTCAATAAAGGTTCCGACATCGTTCTCGTCCACAATGATGGCTGTCGCTCTTGTGAGCGGTTCCAGAGCGAAGTCTTTTCCAAAGTCGCTGATCGGAATGGCGGCAAATGCGGTTTCTCCACACATGGATCTCATAAGCTCGCAAAGTGTTCCTTTACCGTTATTACCGGTTTCAGAATAGAGCCATGCAGATTTGTTCCACCTGACATGTGGTCTGATAATAGCACCGAGAATCTGCCAGAGCAGCTCTTCAATTTCAGGATCATCTGTCAGTTCGTGCATCCAGGATTCCACATCCCAGTCTGTTCCGTCATCATCATTATGGATGGTGGTGTTTACAGCATTCGGATTGTAATTCACATGTGATTTGGTCATGAATACCAGATCCGGCGTGAACGGTTCCAGCTGTTTTGTATCATAATTGAAAATGCCGTTGTTGACGGCGATGAGGTCTCTGTTCATGCAGCGGAGTCTTCTTGGTACGATTGTCCGCAGAACTTTCATAGCCTCATCAAATTGTCTCGATTCGAGTCTTCGGTTGAATCTACGTGCAATTTTGTAGAACTCTTCTTCTGACGTTACATATGTTCCTTCATCAGGACCGTCGTCCATATACAGTCCCAAAAGATCATATGTAGTGTCAGCGCTTGCTCCTGCACAGGAGATGCGTATGATCGGATACAGGATGGCCATGAACTGGGCAATCTGATCAAATGACAGCTGGTCAGGTGCTCTAAACTTGGCACCTTTTCCTTTTGTGGCATTTTCTATATCAAATTCATCCTGTATTTTCTGCACCAGTTCTATGGATATAGTCTCAGGCGATGGCAGATTTTGTCGATTCAGGTTTGCGATGTAGTCATCCGTAGTCTCGTCAATGATTTGGTTTCTCGTACGTCTTAACGCGACTTGCGAAGTCTTTACAGGCCCTGCCGGTACCGTAGCAAGTGCTGTCTGGGAAGGTGAGTCATCATCCAGTCCGTTTATATCGTCAGGAATGTTGTCATCTTCATCATCGTCAGCAAATGTCGGTACAACAGGGTCATCTTTCGGAAAGAGACCGTCAATTTCGTCAGATGCGTCAGGATTTTCGGGAACCGTTTTATCATTTTTACGGTTCATAGCGTTCCTTTCTGACTACTTATCTGTGCTTTCTTTCCAATTCAAGGACTTCGCCGGTAGTCTTGTGTCTGAATTTGAACCCTGTCCCAGTCTGGGATATGTAAAGCCAGTCTTCCCAGTTCTTTTTATTCTTGACAAGGAGTTCTTTCTGTTCTCTGTTTGGGTTACAACCATTGCGCATTAAAAAATTACACCTCTTTTTCTATATAGTATCGTTTTGTTATCCACTGCGCATTGTTAGTTCTGTGGATAACTATGTAATCAGCGTCAGCATTTATGAACAATTGTGGATAACCGTGTGGATAACTTTTCTTAAAATCTTTGTAATTTTTTATGCAAAAACCGCATTATTACTATGATTTTCTGGTTATCCACAAAATGTGGATAAATCCTGTGGATAAGTTATCGTGCTTTTCGTTCAAAACGCTTGATAGTCAGACACTCTCAATGTCGGGCATAATGATAATAGCATATGCATGTCCATGAGTCAACCGCGACATTGAGGGTCAAAAATGGGCTATTTTCTGGTGTTCAGAAAATCAATATATTGTATCTGCTTTTGGTTCCATATCAAAATGTGGATAACATGGTATCAGAAGTGGTAATCCAGAACGTGCCCGATGTAGAATGTCTGATCTGTGATGTCACCCTGGAAGTTTCGGATAAACATGTTCACCGGCGACATTGTTCCATCAATGTAAATGTAGAAGCCACCCTGATCTGCATAAGCATTGTTCAGTTCATACAGATTGAAACTGACGCTTTTTGATAGATTTTCACTGGAATAGGGTTTGATGAAATCATCAATTGTTGCCTCGTCCAGCCTTTTGATGGCTTCTTTAAACTGCCGGAAGGAATCCTGCATGAACTTCTTCGGATCTGTGATGCGAAATGTCTTTTCCGAAAGGTCGATTGCAACAGAATCCGGGTATGCCTGCTTGAACCATTCAATAGATTCCAGTTCAGCGTCAGGTGACTGCTCTGCGACATAATCCATGGAACATGAGATCATATCACTTTCTGTGACAGTATCTTCTGTCAGATTGTTTTCTGCAGATTTGTCCGTTTTTAATTCAAAGATACGGCTGTGCATGATTATTCTTCCTCCTCGTCTTCTTCATATTCTCTGTGCATGTCTTCATCAACGGCATTAGAATTTGATGTGATCCTTCCATCTTTGAAAGTCGTCGTGAATGTGGTCCACGGTTCCGGATCTTCATAATTGGCATCCGTGGAAATGTCAATATCCGGATATTTTCCGGAGAGTGCCTGTAATACAGGTGTCGGTTCTGTCCATGCTGTGTCGAACTCATAGATCAGAGTTGTTGCAGATTCTTCTGAAATAGAAACGTCACAGGCATTCCACTTGGTTCCCCAGTTGTCACAGCACCAGCCGTACCAGTCAGGGTATCCGTATTTCTTTTTATTTTCCAGATACACTTTACCGAGAGCAATGACATCGTCTTCTGTCTTTAATTCAGAGATGACCGTTTTCGTCTGGTGTGTCGCAGTATATGGCAGCATCTTTTCCATGCGTTTTCTTGCTTCGGTTCTTGCTATGGAATACGGCGCAGAGGATGCCATTTTCATAGCAATATCTTCCATTCCGCCAGATTCTACCAGCAGAGATTCTGGGATAGGGATGATCTTTCCGAAATCAAATATCGTCTCATCAGATTTTACAAAGTTTTTGATCTCGGCGATCGTTTTCGCATCACCCGTGATGGTGACGACATTATGTGTCCAGTTTGGCATATTCATATCCTCCTTTTATGCAGCCTGTGAGGCTCTATAAGACGTCCGGTGTTGCATGCGGTATATTTTCCGTCTGGTCAGCATTTGTGTCAATTTTGCCGGTTTTAAACAGCTCCAGACAGGTGTTGAAACCATTACGCCACATGTCATCGATGAAATTGTGGGCAAGATTTCTCATGTCAGATGTTTTTCCGTCTACAGGAAGATATTCCATTGCGTCGGGACACGCGATGGTCATCTCTGCGGGAATCTGATTGCTCCAGGTTTTTCCATCATCATCTGTGTAAATGATGGCCGCCTGCACGGAATTTGCATTTGCAGGGATGCGGAATTTGGAGAATACGATGAGATCTTCCTCTTTATGCTCCGGATTCAGAAGTGCAAGGCTCTTTCTTACGTCAATGTCGGATTCAAAGTAACTGTTTCCGTCGGCGTCATATACGATGAACGGGTTGTCAGGTTCATCTGTGTTTACGTGAGGATCTACGGCTGTGAACTTGTTTCCATTTACGTCGACAAGCGGCTGACCCTCTCTCATGTTCTCAAAAAATCTGTCCATGGTGGTCTTTCCTTTCCTGTACATATTACATGAATCGTGTGTTGCAACGGTTCCTGTAGCTTTGATTGTGAATAGTTGCATTATATTTATAGGGCTACCTATTTTACAGGTAGACCGTAAAAAGCATATAAGAGAACATATGTGTTGGGTTATTTCTTGAAAAAGAGGTTTTTGTTTCTGGTCCGTGAGGGCCGTTTGTGGCATAAAATTCTTTTGTGGCACTTTGTGGCGTTTTTGAAATTGAAAAACGCCACAAAATTGCCTTTGATTTTTGCACGATTGTGCAAATTTGACAAAAGGTTGTCCATATTGGACAAGTTTATAGACATCATCAACAAAACGGAAAAATAACCCAGAAATGGGCTATTTTCAAAAGTAACCCATTTCGGTGCAAAATTATGGTCACCAAATGGGCTATTTTCGTTTTTGGCGTGGATATCCAATAAATCGGACAAACCCGGTCTTATTTGCTCAAAAATACGCTGATCAGCGTAAAAATCATGGGTTTGTGGCGTTTTGTGGCGTTTTTGCAAAAAAAAGTGCCACAAAAGAATCCAGTAAAATCAAGGGTTTCCGGACTCGTGTGGCGTTTTTAATTTTTGGCAAAAAAATACGCCACATGGACAAGCCCAGTAAATACGCGGGGTTGAGAGGTTTTGTGGCGTTTGTGGCACTTTTTAACATAGTCATATATAGGATAATTCCTGTCCACAAAAATTACGACAAAAATATAACCGAAAAATACAACCTATTTTTCTGTATTTTTATTTTCGTGTAATAAAAAGTTATATATAGGGGGTGTGGTTTCAAACTCGCCACAAATGCCACAAATCCCGCAAACCCAGTATTCATGCGGGTTTGAGCCGTGGCATTTTTATTTTGAAAAACGCCACACCTGTTTTTGCGACCGGCATTTTTTATTCATTTTTGGATGCCGGCCCCCGAAAAAAAAATCACAGAGAAGTATCCGTCTGGATAATTTCCCTGTGATCGTGAGTCAAGCGCTTGAGAACAGGATGTTCCTGTTTCGGCTAATGTTGTTACTAATACTTCGGTGGGGCAACAGCACGCTGTTGCGGGGCGCATGCTTTTGTGCGGTACGCAGTATTCATCTTCTTCCATGCTTCGGTGTACTTAAGATCAGTCCTATGCCGCAGATAGATAAGAAAATGATGCAGATCGGTACAAAGTTTATGGCTACGAATATTGCCAGTGCAATCAGTGCCAGAATAATAATGAGCAGTGTAATCATCTATGTTAATCTCCTTACCATAATGTCTTGTTTTTATATCACCATAGAGGGGACGGTTACGGCACAGAGAAGATATTGCTTAAATGATGAAATTTTATCTCATAAATGAGTTGATTTTACTCAGAAAATATGATATTCTTATAGTGTAGGAGAGATTGTATATCTCTTGTTTCTTTAAATTTCGTTAAGGAGGGTGCAGTGTTTACTGCGTGTTTCTATGAATAGACTGATACAGAAAATTTTTGAAAACAGAGGATATACGCAGGATTTCCTGAGAGAGGTAAATGACCCTTCTTATGAACGTCTTATGGATATTGACACGATGTGTGTCCGTCTGAAGGAAATTCATGACATGGGGCTTCGTATCACAGTATATCCTGATTTTGATATGGATGGCATTGCATCCGGCGTAGTTGGTTACAGTGGTCTCTGCGAGCTTGGTTTTAATGCAGCACTTTATATCCCGGATCCTTCGGCAGGATACGGTATTTCACAGAAGTCTGTGGCCGATCTTTTGTATAAGTATCCCGGCACAGACGTTATTATCAGTTGCGATACCGGTATCGGAGCACTGGAAGCAGCGCAATACTGCAAGATTGCTGGTGTGGAATTTCTGGTTACGGACCACCATAAGCAGGACGTTGTAATACCTGCATCTATTATCGTGGATCCGATGCGTAAAGATGAGACTTATCCTCATGCAATTTGTGGAGCATTTGTGTTCTGGCAGGTTCTTATGCGTTATGCAGAGTTGTATGGAACATATCTTATGCAGGATCAGATTGCAAGACTTAAGGTATTTGCAGGTATCGGAACGATTTCCGACAGTATGCCTCTTTTGTACGAAAACAGGCAGCTTGTCCGTGATGCTGTTATGATCTGCCGTCTGATTTATGGAGATGGCTCCACGTCATCTGTCGCATGTATTCCCGGCACAGACCAGTATCGGCTTGCGTTCTGGGGTCTTTATGACTTTATGAAGGTATGTGAAACGAATGGCGTGATTAAGTCACCGGAAGATATTGATGAAGATTTCTTTGGCTGGTATCTGGCACCGATCTTTAATTCTGCAAAGAGAATGAACGGTGACATGTCAAAAGCATTCGGTATTTTCTTTTGTGGTAATTACGGTGTGGAAAATCCCCGCAGCGACTTTGCCCAGTATTTGTACAATCTGAACAGTGAGCGTAAGACGCTGGTTGCACAGAAGTACAGAGAGATTATGACGTCTCCACAGCCATATGCTCCGTATATTTATCTTTCAGATGCTGATCCTGGTGTTCTTGGTCTTCTTGCCATGAAACTCATGAAGAATTCCGGTATGCCGACGTTTGTGATGAATGATCACGGTGCTGGATATTCCGGGAACAGATATTCCGGCAGCGGACGTTCCCCTGAATGGTTTGATTCTATCACCATTCTGCAGGATTTGTCTTATTTCTTCATTGCGGGACATGAGCATGCTTTTGGCTGTGGTGTTGATAATGAGACACATTTAAACCAGATGTTTCAGTATTTGTCTGTACTTGTGCCGAATATCGTAGCAAGAATTGAGATCAAAGAAGCAAAGCCTGACTATACGATTGATACCCAGTGGGGCCGCGGCGATGTTGGTATCGATCTCATGGTATTTGACGAATACTTAAACGACATTGAAGACATCAAGCCTTTTGGAAAAGGGTTTGAAGAGCCTGTCGGATGTATTCGTTTTACGAACCGTGATGTTATCGAGTGGAAACGTATTGGCAGTGCAAAGGAACATCTTAAGATTTCCCTTATGGGCGGTTTCGATATTCTCTGTTGGAATCAGGGTGCTTTGATTTCACAAAAGGATAAATTTGAGAATCATACCGTAATAGGATCTCTCGGCAGGTCCGAGTACAGGGGTGTTATTTCTATCAATTTTACAGGAGATTTTGTAGAGCAATGAAAAGCATGAATATTTTAAAATCCCGTGTCACCGTCATCCTTGTTCTTTTACTTGTACCGATGTTTCTGATACAGGTTCTTCCCAGTCTTATTTATATGACAGGGGTGAATATCGTGATGTCTTCTATTGTGGCATCGTTTGCTACGATTCTGTTAAGCCTTTTGTTTTCCAAAAAGGTGTGTGACAGGGATATGACAAATTATTTTCCAAAGCCTGGTGTTTTCATCATATGCGGTATTTTGATGGTTGTGTTCCTTATGATTGACCAGACATTATTTTTATGGATCAGTAATCATATTACGGATCCCGGTATGACCGCAAGGACGGATGCTATCGGAAGTATGGATCTTGAAAGTAACATGATATGGTATCTTTTGTATGCCGTCATTGTTGCACCTGTAGCTGAAGAATGTCTTTTCCGTATTGGTCTTTACAGGTATCTCAAGAGGTCATTTTCATGGATGACTGCATTGGTTGCATCATCTGTCATGTTCGGGTTGATACATATGACCATATCTCATCTGGTTACTGCGACACTCTTCGGGATGCTGTTGTGTCTTATTTTGGAACGGACAAAGTGTATATGGATTACAATCATCTGTCATATGTGGTATAATTTTTGTACACTGTTTGTTCCGACGGATGCTATGTCAGGACTTGCAAGTCACACCGTGATTACTGTTCTTGTGTTTTTCGGGATTGTTTATCTGCTTGCAGTAGGAATGCTCAAACAGGACGCACGTTTCCGGGACGAACGGGACGAAGAGAGCATAAATAAATCATCAGGAGGTTTATCATGAGTAATTATGTATCATATTACACATTTTTTTCAGACAATTTGAAGCTCATCAAGGATGTCAGGGCCGATTTCCAGGCAGAAAAGCTGTCTGGCGCAGCATTTGATAAGAGATATAGCACTTTTCTGAATAAGTTGATTTCAAGGTGTCGTACTTTTTCCGGAGAAACGCTTCTTGGTTCGTCAAAGGTTGTAAAAAATTATATCACTGATATTGGAAATACAGTGGCCTATACAAAGCAGGGTGAGCGTTTTGATAAGCTGACACAGATTACAGAGCGCTTCATGAGGAGTTCGATGTGATGAAAAAAAAAGGTTTTTCCGTTGGATTTTTAAAATGGGTTGCCGTCATCTGCATGTTTCTTGACCATGTCGGGCTGATATTCTTTGAATCACCGAGTGTCCTCGGTGGTACACAGATTGGGGATATGATGGACGTTCCGCTGCGGGCAGTGGGACGGATGTCATTCCCTATTTTTCTGTTCTGTCTTTTCCATGGATATTTATACACGCATGACAGAGCTGCTTATGTAAAGAGGCTTCTATTATTCGCTTTCATTTCAGAAATTCCTTATGATTTTGGGAATTTCGGAAGATTGTGGTGTTTTGCGGCGAACAATGTGATATGGACTATGTTTTTGATAGTGGTCATGTGGATGTGCTATGATGGAGCCGCAAAACATAAGGACGTCTGTAAGGCTCTCTACGGCCTCATTTTCGCGTTTTTCATGCTTACAGCATACTTTACCCATGTGGACTATGGACAAGCCGCTATTGGGGCTGCTACGGCCTTGTATGCATATCGTAGCAGACAGGTGTTTGGTTATTTCATCGCAATAACCATTTTAGCCGTGTTCGTAAGTCCTATAGAACTGTTTGCACTGTTATCGCTGCCTTTGATTAAGCGTTATAATCATATGAAAGGCAGACAGATAAAATATTTCTTTTATATCTTTTATCCGGTGCATCTGATTTTTCTCAGATTACTGTATATGCTTTTGTTTCCGTGATTTTCATTAGAAAAAAAATCCGCCAACAGGCAATCACCTGTCAGCGGATTTTTTTGGATTTGTTTTGGGTAAAGGAATTTGTCTTGTCGGAATCGAGGATTCGTCTAGTCCACCAGTCCATTTTTACAATAAAAACGGACAAAAAGTTATCGTTTGAGATACTAAACCATAGCTATTTGATACATTGGACAGCAGCAAGCTGCTGGCCAGCACGTTTACGTGCATATCAAACTGCGCAGGTTTATCATATTCTTATAAAAAAAAATGGAGCAGGACTGTTTCTCCAGTCTGCTCCATTTGTGGTTACGCTGTAATATCTTTATATCTCTTAGAACGGATGACATCAAGCATCAAGTCCATCGGCGTCTTTCCAATGTTGTTCATAACCTGTTTCATGACATTCGGAGAATATCCTGAAACAAGGGAAACCGCATTGTCAGACATACCTGCGTGGAATGTGCCTTTTCCGGCATTGACGTTCCAGTATACGACGTGTGGAAGTTCATATCCGGCGGCTTTATAGCGGAGTTTCATTGCTTCTGTAAATGTCATGAATCCATCGGAATTGACGCCTTTTGCTGTGTGTGGATTGATCTGCATGTCAGAAATTACGATAATGGATTTCGGCATATCTTCCTGAGTAATGCCGTATTTCTTTCCCATAGTGAGGATCTGACTGAATACAGATTCCAGATTTGTGGATCCACCCCAGTTGCCATTTCTTTTGATCTGCTCATATTTCTGTAAAAGAGTTTCTCCGTAGATTTCAACCATCTCTGAACGATCTGAGAACGTGAAATATTTGTTTTTGAAACACCCTACGTTGCGCTCTGCGAAGTAGATTGCCAGTGCAGATGCCACTACAAAAGGTGTCATGCTCTGGCTTGACCATGTCATGGATGCAGATGTGTCTGCTACAACAATAGCATTGTGTTCACAGACTGCAGGCAGGCTGTTCCACATTGTGTTGATTTCAGGGGAATTATCACCACATGCTACTTTTTCCATGATGTCACAGGGATTTACTGTGTCCATATGTACAGAAGCAGTTCCTTCTGCAACATGAAGCATAAATTCTGTGAATCTGTCATTATCATGACGCTTGAACGCATTACGGTTCTGGAGCATACATTTTGAAGGAACCGTTGCATAATCAATGGAGCTCCATAAACCGGCAGACATTTTTGCTTCCGGAATGTCAATCGCACGACGCAGTGCAGAGAGATGTTCTCTGTATTCTGCTAGGTTCTTGAAGTCGTATCCGAGATGTTTTGCGGTTTTTCTGCCGAGTGATGCGGTTCTTCTGGATGCAGAGTTCGGTGTTGCCAGCCATTTTGCAAGCAGTGATACCGGTTTTCCGTTCTTTAAATTCTCGACATCTTCTTCGAACTGCCGTTTCATGAATGACCACATGGCTTTTTCAGCAGGTGTGCCGATCAGAGCATACAGATCTTTTCCACGGCCATATTCCATGATGTATTTAATGTTTTTCTCTACAGAACAGGGATGTGTCTGTGCAAGATGAGCCATAATTTCTTTAAAAGCATCACGTTCGCCATATCCTTCACGGATGTCTCTTGCGTAAAACAGCAGTTTCATGGCACTGTCAGGATTTTCTTTGTAAGCAGCGTCAAACAAGTCAAGTTTCTCTAATTTGTCGCCATCCCTCATAGCGCCGATTCTCCCGAAGAAATCCAGGCATCTGGAACCGGTAGTTGACAGAGCGTCTTCACCGTTATCAGTTTTTGTGTGGCCCATTTCTGTGTTCATTGCGTTTACAAAGTCCATGTTTATTCTCCTTTTGATTGTCATTACGCGACGCGTTTTGTTCTTTTTCACCAAAGACATAATTGCTGCTGTTAGCGTCGCAACATAAAAGGTTATCAAGTAACAAATACCGGACCACACGAATGTGATCCGGTACGCTTTGTCAGTTTCTGCTTTTTCCTGTCTGCTGTCCAGTTGTCTTTCACTGGCAGAAATGATATACGAGAAGCATTGTGTGTCAACATGACAGTAATTATAGCAGAAACGGCTGCTTTCGCAGCTGATCGTGTTATGCACACTATCAAAATTTTCATCTTGATTGGTTGCTGTGAGCTTCTCCATAGGGTATTAACCCTAAGTACACCCGGCGGGATTTGAACCCGCACGATATTGCTATCACAGGCACCTGAAGCCTGCGTGTCTGCCAATTCCACCACAAGTGTATAATTTTTTTTTTTCAGAGGAGGAAGGAGCTTTTCCAAACCTTTCGGAAACCCTGAAGCTCCCTCGTCGGCAGAGCCGACGGCCATCCAATGTAGGGTTATTTTACGAACATACGAAAGGAGATACTTTAAGGCATAGACCTTATGTACCCAGTATCCGAAAGCTGTCGTGCCAGTTTCCAGATACTTAGCGGAGAAAGTGGGATTCGAACCCACGGACCGTTTTTCAACACGATCTCCGGTTTTCAAGACCGGTGCAATCAGCCAGGCTATGCGACTTCTCCGTAATCCCCGGTCATCTCCAAACGGGGGTGGAAGCCAT